>Ga0181518_10001950_pt1 | contig 20411 bp, 14 predicted proteins | sample PEATcosm2014_Bin_28_FD_119751 | JGI IMG/M metagenome (GOLD analysis project Ga0181518, IMG submission 119751) | Peatland microbial communities from MTU Mesocosm Facility, Houghton, MI, USA - PEATcosm2014_Bin01_60_metaG | ecosystem: Environmental > Terrestrial > Soil > Wetlands > Peat | place... | reverse complement strand
TACAGGCGCAGCGACAGCAGCGCGAAGGAGTACGTCGCGACCAGGAACGTCGCCGGCACGCCCGCGCCGAGGATGCGCAGCACGTCCACCGAGGGAGCGAATTCGGAGCCGCCCACGACCGACACGGCGAACGGCGCGCCCATCACCAGGCACAGCGACAGCCAGCCGCCGAGCACGAGCGCGCCCTCGAACAGCCGCTGCAGCGAGTAGCGCAGCCGATCCTCGTCGTCGCGCGCCGCGCGCGCGAGGATCGGGAACGCGGAGGTGACCAGCAGCCACGGCACCGCGTTGACGACGTCGAGCACGCGGAAGGACAGGCTGAAGTAGCCGGTCTGGAACTTGTTCGCCAGCAGCGACATCGCCACCACGACGATTCGGAAGTACACCGCGCCGAGCGCCGTCGCCGCCGCGTACACCAGCGATTCGCTCATCAGCGCGCGCCAGCGCGCCACGTGGAAGGACGGCAGCAGCGGCGTCTCGCTGCGCACCAGGCTCACCGTCAGCGTCAGCGTCGCCAGCGCCGCCAGCGCCGAGACCGCGAAGAACGGCAGCAGGCTCGCGCCGGCGAGCACCAGCGCGATCATGCCCACCGCCGTCACGAGCTGCCCGAGGAAGTCGTTGAGCGCCTGCCAGCCCAGCCGCAGGCGCGCCATCAGCGGCACCGTCAGCGTGTACTGGAGGTTCAGCAGCAGCAACCCCACGCCCGCGAGCGCGGTGCCCTCCACGAGCGTGCGTTCGTAACCGGCGGCGAGCGCGAACGCGACCGCGACGACGGCCCCCACGAGCGTCAGCACGAGGCGCAGGCCGAGCAGGTCGCCCATCAGCTGCCGCTGCTCGGCCCTGGAGCTGTTCGTGTACTGGCGCACGCCCACGTTCGCCACGCCTCCCTCCGTGAGCGCCTGCACGATGAACAGCAGCGAGGTGACCGTCAGGTAGTGGCCCCAGTCGACCTTGCCCAGGTGGCGCACGACGAACGGCACCGACGCGAGGCTCGCCAGCACGCCGGCGGCGTACGCGAGCACTCGCAGGGAGCCGCCGCGGATGAAGCGCTCGCCCGCGGCTTCGGTGTCGAGCAGGTCGACGGGCGGCGCGTGGTCGGGCTGGATGTCGGTCATCGTCAGCGCGCGCGCAGCCGCCCCAGCGCCGTTCTCCAGCCGATCGTCGTGTCGATCGCCTCGCGCGGCGCGCGCAGGCGCTCGCCGCCGGCGGCCCGGTAGCCCCGCACGCGCGCCCGCAGCGGCGTCAGCGTGCGGTGCCGCGCGATCCCCCAGCCGATCACGAGCGCCTCGAACGCCAGCGTCCGCGCCAGCGCGCGCGTGCGCAGCACCCCGTAGCGCGCGAGCAGGAAGCCCCGCGCGAAGCCCGCGAGCTCACGCTCGCGCGGGGAGCCGACCCCGACCGACGCGCCGCCCGCGTGTTCGCCGCGCGCGTTCGGCGCATCCCGCGCCGTCCATCCCGCCAGGCGCAGGCGCAGCCCCAGGTCCACGTCCTCGCCGTAGGCGATCAGGCGCTCGTCGAAGCCCCCGACCTGCTCGAACGCCGCGCGCCTGTACGCCGCGGCGCCGCCGCTGGGCATCGCCAGGCGCCCCGGGCGCGCGTCCGGGAGCCGGTGGCGCAGACGGTTGTACGCGGCGAGCGTCACGTCCAGCTCGATCCCGAACGCGTCGACCTCGGCGCTCCCCGGGATCGTCGTCATGCCCGCGACCATCCCGCAGCGGGGATCGCCCTCCAGCGGCGCGATCAGCGCCCGCACGAAGCCCTCGGACACCTCGACGTCGTCGTTCACCAGCACCAGTGCCTCGCCGTCGCCCAGCGCCGCGCCCGCGTTGACCCCCGCGCCGAAGCCGCGGTTCTCGGGTAGCTCGAGCACGCGCACGTCCGGGAAACGCGCGCGCAGCGCCTCCACCGTCCCGTCGCGCGAGGCGTTGTCGACGACGAACGTGCGCTCCGGCGGCTGCTGCGAGGCCAGGCGCTCCAGGCAGCGCAGCACGCGCTCGCCGGAGTGCCACGTCACGACGACCACGTCGGCGGTCATCGCTCGCCGACCACTATCGCTCCAGCAGCTCGTCGTAGACGGCGCGCAGGCGGGTCGCCGCCGCGGCGGTGGAGAAGCGCTCCAGCCGCTCGGGCTCCGGTTCGCGGCGCGCCCCCGGCGCGCCCGCCAGCGGACCCTCCGCCAGCACGCGCGCGAGCCCCACCCAGTCGCCCGGCGCGAAGTAGTCCGCGCGCTCGCCCGCGACCTCCGGGATCGCGCCGCTGGTGCTCGCCACGATCGGCACGTGGCCGGCCATCGCCTCGGCCAGCACCATCCCGAACTGCTCCTCCCAGAAGCGCACCGGCAGGCTCGCCAGCACGAGGCACGACGCCTGCGCGTACAGCCCCGGCATCTCCTCGTAGGGAACCGACGCGCGCAGCTCGACGGCCGCGCCGAGCCCGAGCTCGTCCGCCAGCGCGCGCAGGCGCGCGCCCTCCGGCCCGTCGCCGACTATCACCGCGCGCACGTCGCGCCGGCCCTCCCGCTGCAGCAGCGCCATCGCGCGCAGCAGATCCTGGTGGCCCTTCTCCCACACCAGCCGGCCGACCGACAGGATCAGGTGCGAGCCGTCGGCCGGCGGGCGCGCCTCGCGCGCGGCGGCGAAGCGCTCCAGGTCGATGCCCGGCGGGCACACGACGATGCGCTCGGGCGCGGCGCCCTCCAGCAGCAGCGCCTCGCGGGCGCGCTCGGTGGCCGCCAGGAAGCGATCGGCGGCCGCGAGCACCGCGCGCGCGTACGGCCTCGTGCGCACGTTGCGGTAGCTGTCGCGCAGCGGCAGCGTCTCCCAGGCGGTGACCACGAGCCTGAACCCCAGCTCCGCCTTCAGTCGCGCCGCCTGCGCGCTGTACCAGTTGCCGAGCTCCGCGGCGTGCACGATGTCGGCTCCCTGCAGGCCGCGCGACAGGTCCAGGAAGCGCTCGCCGAGCGCGCGCGTCGCCAGCCGGCCGACCGCGCCTCCCGGCAGCATGTCGCTGAGCGCCCGTGCGGGGCGCCGCTCGAGCTCCAGCGCGGAGGTGCCGTACAGGTTGCCCGCCGCGACCAGCACGCTCACCCGGTAGTCGGGCGCGAGCCGCTCGTACGGGCGCAGGTCCCACGGCGCGACGCTCAGCCCGCGCAGCAGCACGACGCCGGCGCTCACGGGCGCGCGCCGGCTCGGACGCCGGATTCGGAGGCGGGCACCATGGCGAGCCGCACCGTAGCATCGGGCAAACATGGACTCGCCACCCTCCGCCGCGCCGGCCGAGCGCTCTGCGCCGGCTCCCGCCGCCGCCACGTCCGTCACCGCGTGCGTCGTCGTGCGCAACGAGGAGGCCGTGATCGACCGCTGCCTGAGCAGCCTCGACGGGGTCGTGCAGGAGATCGTGCTCGTGCACGACGGCGACTGCGAGGACCGCACGCTGGAGATCGCCGCGCGCCACGGCGCGCGCGTGTTCGTGCAGCCGCTCGTCGGGCACGCCGAGTCGGCGACCGTGTTCGCGTTCGAGCAGGCTCGCGGCGAGTGGATCCTGTCGCTCGACGCCGACGAGTTCCTCTCACCGCAGCTGCGCGCGCAGCTCCCGCAGCTGGTCGCCGACCCCGAGGTCAACGGCTACGAGCTCGTGTGGAAGATGTGGGACGGGCGGCGCTACATCAGCGAGCGCGGCCCTTACAAGCTGGCGCTGTTCCGCCGCAGCCGCGTGCACGTGCTCGGCACCGTGCACGCCGTCGAGCAGGTCGACCCGCCGGTCGTGCGCACGCAGCTGCACCTCGAGCACCGGCCGCTGTATGACAACTTCACGCTCGCGCTGGTGCTCACCAAGTGGCGCCGGTGGGCGCGCATCCAGGCGCGCGAGTACCTGCGCGACCTTGCCGACATGCCCCGCTTCAACTGGCAGGGAACGCCCGCCTGGCCCCGGCGCCGGCGCGTGCTCAACCGCCTCTCGCCGCTGCTGTTCCCGCTGTACGCGCCGGTCGCGTTCGCCGCGCACTTCCTCGGCTCACGCGAGATCTACAGCCCGCGGGTCAACCTCAGGATCTCCTTCTACCACGGCCTGCTCGCGAGCATGACGCAGCTCTACATCGCCAAATATCTCTACTTGGGAGCGGACGACGACCCCGCCTCCGAGCCGCCGCGGCCGGTGTCCGCGAGCACGTACCACTGACCGACGAGGAACTCCGTCGAGCGCCCGCGCGTGAGCGTGTCCGCGAGCCGCGCGCGGTGCAGCGCCGGGTGCGAGATCGCCAGCACGCGCCAGCCCGCCTGCTCGACCGCGCTGACGATGTCCCGGCGCGTGAACCAGCGCAGGTGCGTCGAGTCGCGATGCCCCCACTCGCTGTAGCCGAAGGTCCCGCGCAGCACGAGGTCCGCGAGCAGAGACAGATGCCGCGCGTTGGGCACCGACACGTGCAGGCGCCCGCCGGGCGCCGCCGCCGCGCGCAGCTGCGCGAGCACGGCGTACGGGTCGACGAGGTGCTCGAGCACGTCGTAGCAGCAGATCGTGTCCCACGGCCCTCCGCGCAGGCGCGCCAGGCACTCCTCGACCGAGCCGACCTGCAGCTCGTCGAGCACCGCCGCCGCCTGTGCCGCCGCGACCGGGTCGATCTCGATGCCCGCGACCGCGCTCGCGCCGGCCGCGCGCAGCCCGCGCGCCACGCCGCCTTCCCCGCAGCCGACGTCCAGCACCCGCCCGAGCGGGCGCGGCAGCGCCGCCACGAGGTCGCTGCGGCTGTTGGCGTAGTAGCCCGGCGGCTTCTCCTCGCCGGGGGTCGGCACGGTGCGAGCGACGGAGGGCTGCTCGGCGTCGAGGTTGCTCACGGGCGAGCGCACCGTAGCATCGATCCCCGCGCCGCCCCGCCTCCTGCGCACGGGCTCGGCGGCCGCCTCGACTAGCATCGCCGGCGATGCCCGCACCGCGGCATGTGCTGCTCAACGCGCTGTACCTCGCTCCCGGAGTCTCGGCCGGGACCGAGACCTACCTGCGCGGGCTGGCGCCCGCGCTCGCCGACGCTTTCCCGGACCTGCGGCTGACCGTGGCCACGACGCGATCGGGCGCAGCCGCCCTGCGCGCCGACGGCTGGGACGGCTTCGCGACGCTGCTCGCGTTCCCCTGCGAGGACGGCGAACGCGTCAGGCGCCAGTGGGCCGAACAGGTGCTGCTGGGGCGCGCGGCGCGCAGGGAGGGCGCCGAGATCGTCCACAGCCTCGCGAACATCGCGCCGGTGTTCCCGCGAGCGCGCGCGGTCGTGACGCTGCACGACGTGACGTTCATGCGCGAGGCTACGTTCGGGCGCCTGACGACCTGGGGCATGAGCCTGCTCGTCAGGCTAGCCGCGCGCCGCGCCGACGCTCTGATCACCGCCACGGCAGCCGCGCGCGAGGAAATATGCTCGGTTCTGGGTCTCGATCCCGCCCGCCTGACGATCGTTCCCCACGGTCACGAGCCGACCCGCACAGCCCACCCGACGCCCGCTGAGACGATCCGCGAGCGCCTCGAGCTGAACGGCCAGCGCGTGGTGCTGTGCGTCGCCGCGAAACGCCCGCACAAGAACCAGGAGCTCCTGATCCGCGCAGCCCCGAGCCTCGACGCGGACACCGTGATCGTGCTGGCCGGACACGTCGAGTCATACGAGCGCGAGCTCCGTGCGCTTGCGGACGAGCTCGAGCTCAACGGCCGCGTGCGCTTCCTCGGCTACCAGTCCGACGCCGACCTCGAGGGCCTGTGGCGGATGGCCTCCTGCGCGGCCTTCCCGACGCTCGGCGAGGGCTTCGGCATCCCCGTGATCGAGGCGCTCGCCCACGGCGTGCCCGTCGCCGCCTCCGACCTGCCCGTGATGCGCGAGGTCGGGGGCGAGCTCGCGCACTACTTCGACCCGCGCGACGCCGCGGACGCGGCGCGCGCCGTGCGCGCCGCGCTGGCGGACACGGACGCGGCGCGGCTCGGGCCCGCCCAGGCGGGGCGCTTCACCTGGAGCGCCGCCGCGCACGCCACATACGAGGTCTACGAGCGGGTGCTGGCAGCGCCGGCGCGATGAGCGCGACGCGCACCCACGTCGGCCTCAACCTGGTGTTCCTCGTCCCCGGCGAGACGGGCGGGATGGAGGTCGTGGCGCGCGAGCTGATCCCCGCGCTGCTCGAGCAGGCGCCGGCGGGCATGCGCTTCACCGCGTTCGTCAACCGCGAGGCGGCCGCCGCCGGCGACGGGCCCTGGGGCGAGCTGCTGCCGTCGGTGACCGTGCCCGTCAACGCGCGCAACCGCGTGCAGTGGGTGCTCGGCGAGCAGGCGCTGCTGCCGGCGCTGGCCGCCCGCGCGCGCGTCCAGCTCGTCCACAGCCTCGCCAGCACCGCGCCGCTGTGGGGGCGCTTTCGTCGCGTGGTGACCGTGCACGACCTGATCTACGCGCGCTTCCCCGACGCCCACGCCGGTATCCGCGACAAGGGCATGCGCGTGCTCGTCCCCGGCGCCGTGCGGCGCTCGCATCGCGTGATCGCCGACTCCGACAGCACCCGCGAGGATCTCGTGCAGCTGCTGGGCGTCGACCCGCGGCGGATCGACGTCGTGCCGCTCGGCCTCGGGGCGTTGCAGCGCGAGCAGCCGCTGGCCGAGCGCGATGTGCGCGAGCGCCTGCAGCTGGGGGAGCGCGGCGTCGTGCTCAGCCTGTCGGCCAAGCGGGCGCACAAGAACCTGCTCGGGCTGATCGGCGCGCTCGCGCGGATCGCGCCCGAGGCCCGCCCCGTGCTCGTGCTCCCCGGCTACCCGACCGCGCACGAGGCCGAGCTGCGCGCGCGCGCAGCCGCGCTCGGGATCGCGGGCGACGTGCGCTTTCCCGCGTGGCTGTCCAGCGCCGAGCTCGAGGGCCTGTGGGCGATCGCGCGCGCGTTCGTGTTCCCGTCGCTGTACGAGGGCTTCGGGCTGCCCGTGCTCGAGGCGATGGCGCGGGGCGTCCCCGTCGCATGCTCCAACGCCTCCTCGCTGCCCGAGGTGGCAGGCGACGCCGCGCTGCTGTTCGATCCGCGCGACGAGGCCGCGATCGCCTCCGCGATCTCGCGCCTGCTCACAGACGAGACCCTGCGCGCGCGGCTGCAGGCGCGCGGCCTCGCCCGCGTGCGGCGCTTCACGTGGCAGCGCACCGCGCAGCTGACGCTCGACAGCTACGCGCGGGCGCTGCAACGCCGCCAGCTGTCGTGACCGGCGCCGGCGGCGCTGGGGGATGGACGCGCGAACGCGTCTCCCACGATCAGCCCGCGTAGATCTCCAGCACCCTGCGCAGCGAGGACTCCAGCGAGAGCCGCTCGGCGTTCTCCGCGAACCAGCGCGCGGTGCTCTCGCGCAGCGCGAGTCCCGCCTCGTGCACGCGCACGATCGCATCGGCGACCGCCTGCGGATCGGAGCTGGCGGCGATCGTCCCGTTGACGCCCTCGACGATCAGCTCCGTCGCCGCGTTGTCATCGCCCGCCAGCACCACGCTCGGCGTCGCCCGCGCCGCCGCCTCGACCACCACCAGGCCGTAGCCCTCGCGGCGCGAGGTCACCAGCATGCACATCGCGCGGCGCATCTCGGCGTCGACCGTTTCCGTCGCCGCGAAGCCGCGCGCGGTCACGATCCCCTGCAGGCCGTGCTCGATGATCGCCGCATCCAGCGCCGCGCGCTCGGGCCCCTCGCCCAGGAACTCCCCGCGCAGCCCCTCGATCCTGCGCGCGGCCAGCGCCATCGCCGCCACCGCCAGCGTCACCTGCTTCTCCGGGATCAGGCGCGCGGCGAACAGCACCATCGGCTCCGCCGCGTGCGCCTGCGCCGGCTCCATGCTGCCCGCGTACAGGCCGCGCAGCACCGTCACCGGGCCGCGCAGGCCCTCCGCGCGCAGGCGCGCCGCGTGCAGCTCCGAGAAGCAGATCGCGCGCTGGCTGACATGCGCGCACAGGCGCTGCACGAGCGCGCCGATGCGACCGCCCACGCCGCCCAGGTAGTCGCGCCAGTAGGCGTCGCTCCACACCTCGAACCAGTCGACCACCAGCTCGAAGCGCGCCAGCGGGCGCGCCGCGCCGGCGGCGAGCAGCGAGAAATACGGGAACGAGCACGTGTGCACGACGTCGTAGCGGCGGCCGTGGCGCAGCAGATGCACGAGCACGCCCAGCCCGAACACCAGCGGCGGCAGCATCCGCCGGCGGCCGCTCGTCGTGTACAGCGCCATGCGCGGACCCGCCGCCACGACCCGCACGCGCTCGTCGATCTGCGCGCGCTCGCCCCGCGGCCACTGGCGCAGCGTCACGTAGGAGACCTCGTGCCCCTCCTGCGCCAGGCGCTCCGCCAGGTCGCGATACCAGCGCTCGGCGCCGCCCACCGTATGGGGGAACAGGCAGTCGTAGACGACGCACACGCGCACCCCGCTAGCATTCCACCTTGCCGGCGCGCCCAGCTTCGTGCGCCACTTTCCGCCCGCTCACGCGTTATAAACGCAACGCCGGCCGCTCGATCCCTCCGATCGGGGCCAGCAGTCACCTTCAGCCGATGAGCACAATCGCCCCCACAAGCGCACCTCCCGCCGCGTCCGGCGCCCACGACGCCGAGCTGCCGCTCGTATCCGTCGTCATCCCCTGCCTGAACGAGTCCGAGAACATCACCTCGTGCGTCAACGCCGCGCTGGAGGCGATCGTGCGCATGGGCGTGCACGGCGAGGTCGTCGTCGCCGACAACAACTCCGAGGACGACTCCGCCCGCCTGGCCGAGGAGGCCGGCGCGCGCGTCGTCGTCGAGCACCGGCGCGGCTACGGCAGCGCCTACCTCGCCGGCTTCGAGGCCTCGCGCGGGCGCTACATCGTGATGGCCGACGCCGACCTCACGTACGACTTCGACGAGATCCCCCGCTTCGTCGCCGCGCTCGAGGAGGGCGCCGAGATGGTGATCGGCGACCGCATGGACAACATCCAGCCCGGCGCGATGCCGTGGCTGCACCAGTACATCGGCAACCCGATCCTCACCGGCCTGCTCAACCTGTTCTTCCGCACCGGCATCAGCGACGCTCACTGCGGCATGCGCGCCGTGCGCCGCGAAGTGCTGCCGCGCCTGGACCTGCGCACGACCGGCATGGAGTTCGCCTCCGAGATGGTCATCCGCGCCTCCAAGGAGAACCTCAAGATCGCCGAGTTCCCGATCGAATACCACCCGCGCGGCGGCGAGAGCAAACTGTCGAGCTTCCGCGACGGCTGGCGCCACCTGCGCTTCCTGCTCGTCCACAGCCCCAACCACCTGTTCATCCTCCCCGGCGCCGTGCTCGCCGGCATCGGCACGCTGATCGTCGTGCTCGTCGGCGCCGGCCTGGACCTCTTCGGGCGCGCGTGGGGGGTGCACGCGCTGATCGGCGGCGCGCTGCTGATGATCGTCGGCACGCAGGTGCTCGCGCTGGGGCTGTGCGCGCACGCGTACGGCACCTACTTCATGGGCGAGCGCGACCCCTGGTTCGACCGCATGCGCGCGCGCTTCCGGCTCGAGCACGGGCTGCTGCTCGGCGGCGCGTTCGTGCTCGTCGGCCTGGTCATGGGCGGGCTGATCCTCGCCACCTGGATCTCGCACGGCTTCGGCTCGCTCGCCGACGAACACCTCGCCGTGATCGCCGCCTCGCTGCTGATCGTCGGCATCCAGATCTTCTTCTCGGCGTTCCTGCTCAGCATCCTCGGGCTGCGCCGGCGCTGACGTGCAGGCAGCGCCGGTCAGCAGGTCTCGGCGGGGTGCGTTGAGGCGGCGGGCGAGCATCGACGTCCGGTACCGCCCAGCGCTGGTGCTGACGGGCGGCGCACTGCTGATCGCCATCGGCGCCGGCCTGGTCGCGGCCCACGTGACCGCCTTCGCCGCCGACGAGACGTTGATCCAGCAGTCGGCCGTCCACTACACCAGCGACCTCCCCAACTCGCTGTTCCACGACCTCGACGCGCGCGCCACCAACCGGCTGTATCCGCTGATCCTCTCGATCGCGTTTCGACTCTTCAGCGGCGCCTCCGCGGTGCGCGTCGACCATGTGCTCAGCGTCGTCCTGTTCGTCAGCGCGATCGTTCCCGTCTTCCTATTCGCAAGGACCATGCTCGACTCCGTCTGGTCCGCGGTCGCGGTGGCGGTGCTGAGCATCGCCGTTCCCTGGCTGACCCTCACCTCGGCTCTGTTCACCGAGAACCTGTCCTATCCGCTGTTCTGGTGGATGATGCTCGCCACCTGTCGAGCGGTATGGCGACCGTCGCCGCTGCGCGATCTCGTTGCGCTGCTGAGCATCGCGCTGTTGGTGGGCACCCGCGCGCAGTTCGCGGCCGTCTACTTCGGCTACCTGCTGGCGCTGCTCGCCGTCGCCGTCTGGCGGGCCGACGGAGCCGCGGGCCACGCGCGGCGGCTCGCACGCTCAGCCGCCAAGGTCGCGCGCGGGTATCCGCTCACGCTCGCGATCCTCGCGGCCGCGGCCGCGGTCGTCGTCTACGAGAAGGCGTCAGGCCAGTGGCAGGCACATGTGGAACACCTGCTCGGCACCTACAGCGACGTGGTCATCCGCAACGGCCTGCCGAGCAACATGGGCGAGGGGCTGCTCGTGGAGCTGATCGCGCTCGCGCTCGGGGTGGGCCTGTTGCCCGCGATCGTCTCGCTCGCGTGGTTCGCCAAGCGGGTGGCCAGCCCGCGCGCGGATCGGCGCTGGATCTACATGTCCGTCTCCGGTGTCGTGCTCGTCGTGTTCCTGCTCGTGACTGTCTACTCGCAGGGTGGCTACATCGGCGAAGTAACCGAGGAGCGCTACTTCTTCTACGTCATCCCCGTGTTCTGGATCGGCACGTTCGCGGCCCTCGAGGATCGCAGCGTCCGTCCCGGCGAGTTGCTCGGCTGCGCGCTCGCGCTCGCGGCGCTGTACGCGTCGATCCCGTTCGTCTCCCCGCTGACCCAGGAAACCGCCTTCCTCGCCCCCGTCGAGTCCGTCGTGACCCATTTGCTGGTCAAACGGCTGCCCGAGCTGGGACTCACCGGCCTCACCGTCCAGGACGCGCTGGCGCTCGTCGCACTGCTCGCGGGCATTGTCACCGCCGTCCTCTGGCGTCGCGGGCCGCGAGCCAGGCTCTGGTGGACGGTTGGCGCTGCAGCTGCGCTGCAGCTGCTGATAGCCGGATACGCGTACGCCGTCATCGACGGCAAGGTCGACGGCATACCCGGGCGGACCGGCGGCAACTTCGCTCAGCTCGGCTGGCTCGATCGGAGTGCGAGGTCCGCGCGCGTGACCTGGCTCGACAACGTTCCGACCGTCACCTCGCCGAACGTCGTCGAATCGGTGGCCGAGGAACGGACGACGCTGTTCTGGAACTCCCGACTGAGGAGCTGGGCACAGCTCACGGAACTCGGCCTCCCGCCGGACCAGTGGCCGCTATCGGCGCTACCCGGTCTCGCGCTCGCGGTGAACCATTCCGACGGCGTGCTGGGGCCGGCCGTCGCGGCAGCCGACCTCGACGAGGTCGTGGGGGAGACGGACTCGCCCTTCCTCCAGCTGGAAGGAACGTCACTCGCCCACTCGCCCGACCGGATCCTCACGCTGACGCAGCCCGCGCAGCCCGTGCGCGCCCGCTGGCTTGCGACGGGCCTTCAACCAAATGGTTCCATCGCCGCGGGTGCGCCCGTGCGCGTGTTCGCGTTCGCCGCGCAGTCGAACACCGTCCGCGCGCTGAACGTCACGCTCACGGTCTCACCGGCCTCGCCCACATCCGGGCCGACGGTGCTGTCGCTGCGGCTGGGCTCGGCTCGGCAGCGCCTGACACTGCCCGCGGGTGCCGAACCGCGGCGGCTGACGCTGACCGCATGCTTCGCCCCAGGGCGCATGGCGGTGTCCGGCTCTCTCAGCGCGATCCGCAGCGTCATCGTGTCCGAACATGCCATCGCGGGCGTGATCGACGCCGTCGAAATTGCCCCGGCGCCGGCTTCGCCGAAGCCGTGCGCCTAGCCGGGTCGCTGCGCGAGCCTACCCGTCAGTCTGGACGCCGCGGTGGCCGGACCTTCCCTGTCTGTCTGTCTGTCTGTCTGCCGGTCGGCCGGCCGGCCGCTCTTCCTCAATTGCTTTCCTGCGCCATTCGACGAACGGGAGCCCACTCCACGGCCACAAACACTCGTCGTCAGCCTCCGGCCGTAGTTACGCGCGCCGACTGGCTTCGATCTGACGGTCTGCCCCTGTGCGGAGTGCCCGTAAAACCTCCTCGCCACGCGAGGTCAGCCACCATGCGTTGCGCTTGCCGGCACCCGCTGAGTGCTTGGCGACGAGCCGCTCGCTGAGTAGGCACGACAGCAGTTTTGAGATCTGCGAGGCGTGCGCCACACCGATGCCCGACGCGATCTCGCGGTTGCTCGCCTGGGGGTGCTCCCCGAGGAAGAGCACACACCGGCGCGCTCGATGTGCGTTTGGGTTGCTCAGCACCGCCGGGATCGCCACACGCGTCCGTATCGTGTGGCCACTTGTGGCTTGGATCTTGCGGGCCAGTTCTTCCCCCCGCTCGATCTCCGATGCGACCGCGCGTGACGGCAGGTACTGCGCGGCGACCAAGCCCACGAGCGGGCCGAGCAGGTCGATCAGCGGCGTTGGCCAGCCGGTGACGATGTGTGTGTAGATGATCCCGAGCACCGACGCCATCGCGCCCTCCGCGGCCAGTGGCGGCAAGGTCCACCGATCCTCGGCCGGCCAACTCGAAACCACCTGCTCGCGTAGCGCCGCGAGATTGCGCTCGCGTCGCTCCAGCGCGCGCGAGCCGGCCGCGAGCGACTCCACCAGCCACACGCGCGCCAGCAGGGGCTCGGAATCCAGAAACCCCAACACTGACGCCAGCGCCGAGAGCACCCCATCCTGCCAGGTGTCCTCACGCGCAAACGCCCTTGCAACCAGATCCCCGATGCGCTCCAGCCCAAGATCGAGAAGGGTCAGGACGCACGCCTCGCGACTTTCAAAGCACCCATAGAACGTCCGCCGCGACACCCCTGCCTGCGCGACCACCAGCCCGACCGACGCGCCCGCGTAGCCCCGCTCGCCAGCCACCTCCACCATCGCACGCAAGATCCGCTCGCGGTGGGGCACCCGCCACCCGTCGTATGGTTTGTCGGGCACCAACGCAGACAAGACGCGACAGTCAACAGCCCTAAGCGGCTGGCGTCAATAGTTGACCGCCAGCCTCGACCGTCTCCCATATCCATAGATAGTAGTGCGGGATTGTCGACGGGGCCCTTCCGTTCACCTCGCTGCCATGAATGAGTAGCTGCCGGATCTGCCTTCCGCCACCAGCCTCGCGCCGTGCGGTTCCTCCACCACCCCGTGATGAGCGGCCGCGGACACGTAGCTGCTGTGACAACCGAGGCGCCACGGCGGGGCGTTGCGCCGCCGTGATTGGCCCGTACAGATCGGCGAGCCGGCCGCAGCTGCGCGCCTCGCGATGCCTGCAGCGACGGGCGGCGCCTACAAGCGCTCTTGCGGACGCGCCCGTCTCCTATGGCGCCGACCGCGTTCGGCCAGCACACTCCGATGGCGGCGGTGTTGCGCCAGATGCTGGGCGACTATGTCACGCACACATGCGGTAGAAGCCCTCTCGCTCGACGGGCTCTCATGTTCTCCAAAGAGCGCCCTCTTGGGGAGACCCGTGAGCGAGTCCCTTTGCACGACCCAGCTGGCGCCGGTCACCACACGAAGTCTTGTCCGCGGTTTGGGGCACGCGACGAGCCTGTCGCGAGCTGCGACCGCGCCAGGGGGCTCAAGCGCTGAAATCGGCCTTTCCGCTATGTGAAACCACTTCTCCGGTAGTTGGCTCTTTAGGTGCTCCTGCTAGTGACCCTCACGACCGTTAACAGGTTTGGGCAGTACGTGTTCACGCATATTAACTCTTGACGGCTGCTGCTGGAGCCGTGTAAAAGTGGCGCGGCGCGCGAAGAACGCCACGTCAACAGAGTGGGTCTGGAGCCGTCGTCGACAAGCGATGGCACCCGGCACCGGACCGATATGGGAGGAGTGTTCACGGATGGGACCTATGGGCAAGCTGGGGCGCTGCGTGCTCGCGCCGGTCGACTGGAAAGCGGCGGGACGGTCGAGCGCGTACGCTGCACTAGCAGCTAGCTGGCCACTCGGCATGGGCCGGTCGGTCGTGTCGTCACATGGTGTCAGGCCCGTAAGGTCCGCAATCCTTGCAGCCGCGACGGCTGCGGCGCTCACCGTGGTGATAGCTGCCACGTCGCAGGCGTCGGCCGCCTCCGGCTTCACGGTCCTCGCTTCGGGGCACAACGGATTCGGGCAGCTCGGCACCGGCAACTACACGAGCAGTGATGTGCCCGTCGCGGTGCAAGGTTTGACCGAAGTCACCGCGATCTCGGCCGGCAACGATCATGGGCTAGCCCTGTTGAAAAGCGGCAAGGTAATGGCATGGGGAGCCAACAGCTCGGGCCAGCTGGGTAACGGCACCACGACGGGAAGCGACGCGCCTGTCGAAGTAAAAGGCTTGAGCGAAGCTATCGCAGTCTCCGCTGGAGGATATTACAGCCTCGCCCTGTTGAAAAGCGGCAAGGTCATGGCATGGGGCGAAAACGAATGGGGCCAGCTGGGAAACGGCAAAAGCAAAACGAGCAGCGACGTACCGGTCGAAGTGAAAGGCTTGACCGAAGTCACCGCAATCGCCGCCGCTGAATATCACGGTCTCGCTCTGCTGAAAAGCGGCAAGATAATGGCATGGGGTAGGAACCAGTGGGGGCAGCTGGGGGATGGTAACACCACCAACAGTAACGTGCCGGTCGAAGTCAAAAGCGTGACTGAAGCCGTCGCCATTGCCGGCGGCGACTCTTTCAGTCTCGCTTTGCTGAAAAGCGGCAGGGTAATCGCGTGGGGCGAAAACGGTGACGGCCAGTTGGGCACCGGTAACACGTCCAACAGCGATGTTCCTGTGGAAGTCAAAGAACTAAGCGAAGGCGTCGCGATCTCTGCGCGGGGGGGTGACAGCTTCGCCCTGCTGAAAAGCGGCCAAGTCAAAGCATGGGGCTTCAACGAAGACGGCGAGCTCGGTGACGGAAACCTCTTGTACAAAAGTGATGTACCGGTCGAAGTAAAAGGGCTAACCGAAGTCACCGCTATCTCCTCGGGCCGGTATAACACCTTCGCCCTGCTGAAATCCAACGAGGTGATGACGTGGGGCTACAACGAAGACGGCGCATTCGGTAACGGAACAACGACGGGCAGCGATGTGCCGGTGGAAGTAAACGAACTGGCTGGCGCGACTGGTATCGCGGGCGGCGGACTCGGAGAATTCAGCCTGGCCGACTACACTTTCGCGAACACCGTCCTTCCGTCGGTCACCACTGAAGAATGGGGAAAATATTTCGAAGGCCAGAAGCTAGCCGCAGTCAACGGCGCATGGACGGGGCCAAAACCAACGAGCTACGGCTACCAGTGGGAAAGCTGCAACAGCGAAGGAGGCGCGTGCGAAAACACTGGTGTCACGACCGCGACCTTCACTCCCACGTCGAGTAACGTCGGCCACACGCTGCGCGTAGTCGTGACAGCGACCAACACCTCCGGCTCCGCGAAAGCGACCTCTGCAGCGACCCCGCCAATAGCCGCTCAAACCTCGCCCGAGGCTCACGTCCTCAACAGCTCCGGGCAAATCGTCCAAAGCTATGGCGCTAGCTACGCGGGGGAACCAGGCGGGCAGATTCAGCAGGCCGAGAACTACGCCCACACATTTGGTTACCCCAAGGTAACCCTCGACTCGGGAGTATTCACCGTCTCGGTGCCCTATGGGCGCGGCGAGCCCGTGTGGCCGAAGTGTGAGGGCATCTTTGCATACTCATCGATAGTGCTTCAGGGAGTATCGGGGAGCGTCATCAAGAACGAAGTCGAAGCCTCCAATCCGTGCAGATACTCCGGCTGGGGCAAATTGACAGCCCTCGTCTTCGTTGGCGCCGAACCGGCCAACATCAATACGCAAGGCAGCAGCCTCAACGTGTCGTCGATCAAGCTACAGTCTGAATGGGACGGTGAATATGGACTGATGGTCGACGGAACCTCGGGTGCCGGCCTAACGGTGAATGGGATCGTCTCTACAGGTGCTATCGAATCCAATATAGAGATCGGGGTCAGAGGCCTTCCTGTCGTTGGAACCGCAGGTAGTCCCGCGCAGATAGTCGACAACACCGTGGAATTGGGCGGAAACGAAGGCATCGTCGTGGAAGGCAGCTACATTATCGTCGCCCACAATCAGGTCCACGAAGTAAATGCTCATGGCATAGCGGTATACGGTAATCACTCGGCTTATGTTGAAGTGGCCCACAACAAGGTGACGAGCGCTTCATGGGGCTTTTCCCTAGATGGCAGCGAAGAAAACGAAAAACACACGGAATTTATTGCGATCGGCGAACATAATACAATATACGACAACGAAGCGGAAGAAACCTGTGTAGGTACCGTTCTGTTTAGGCAGGTGGATGCGGGTGTGGCCGGCAACTACTATGCCGACCCATACACGGGATGGCAGCCGAGCAAGCACGTTGGCCCAGAATCGGTACAGCACGCCCAAGCCTGCCCGGAATTTGCTCCGACCGGGGTGGCGGTCTCGAACTCATGTGTCAATGGGGTCTGGGCTAACCAGGTGTGGAACTATGTAAACGGAGTGGAGGTATTCGACGGTAATACGGCACCTGCGAGCCAGTGTCCCAATGGCACCACCGCGAACTATTTCGGGCGTGTTCTGGAAGTCGGACGACCATGGCCGTGGAAGATGGAAGGAAACTGGATCAATAACCCGCACTATGGCTTCTTCGCGGAAGTGCGTGACGATTCGCCCGCCCATGTCTCGGGAAACGAATTCGCCGGGAATGTGGTCGATGAAGCCTCGCTCGGGGGTTGGGACTGGACTAACCCGGAAATAACGGAGGTGCTCTGGGAAAATGCATTCGGCTGAGATATAAAGAGGTTCGTTGGAGGCCTTTGCCGGGAACCGCGGCCCGCTCGGGGCGCGCTACGTACCCGTCGTCGTCGAGTGTGGAAGCGAGTGCCCTCGTCCCCCTCCCCGACGGGAGCGTAGCGTCTATCCGCGTGACATTGTCCGCGTGGCAGTCCGCAGACCTGCCTCGACCTGACGCGCCGCGCGCTCCCAGGTGCGTTCGGTCACCAGCTCGCCCCCGGCCTGGGAGACGCGGTCCCTGCGCTCGCGATCGTCCAGCAGCGCCTCGATCGCGCTGCACAACGCCGGCGGGTCGGGCTCGGCGAGCGTCAGCGGCCCGCCCTCGCCGAAGGTGGACAGCATCGACTCGCTCGCGAGCTCTACGCACGCCAGCCCGCACGCCATCATCTCCAGCCCGATCAGCGAGGGGTTGGTCAGCGACAGGACCATGCCGACGGTCGCGCGCGAATAGAGCTCGGCCAGCCGCCGGGCGTCGAGCACGCCGAGGTTGCGGTGCTCGAAGCCGACCGCCAGCGGCCGGCTTTCGCCGTAGAGCGCTATCTCGACGTCGGGGCGCCGCCGCGACAGCTCGCCGAGCGCGAGCAGGCCGAGCGGAACCGCGCGCCGCGGTGTGACCGCGCGCGCGTAGAAGACCGCCAGGTCGTCGCGACGCTCCCCCTCCGCCGGGCGGTAGATCGCGTGGTCGACGGCGAGATCGAAGTGCGTCGCGGTAGCGCCGTAGCGGGAGCGCAGCAGCTCCGCCAGCCACGGGCTGGCGGCGATGCAGTGCAGCCCCTGGCGATAGGTCTGCGCCGCCCACAGGGCCTCGGCCGACGCGCCGTAGAAGTCCGGCTCGTGATCCTGCACGACATACGCGCGCGCCGCGGCGTCGGGGAGCAGCAGCGCTTGCGCGACCGTCTGCCAGCCCGTCGCGAGCACCACGTCGGCGCCGCGCCAATCGGCGAGGTCGGTGTGCAGCTCGAGGCCGTCGCCCCCGAAGAACTCCTGGAAGCTGCGCCTGGTGAGGCTCGCCGGCTCGCCGGCGTGGCGTCCCTCGCAGTCCTCCAGCCACAGCGAGATCGAGTGCCCGCGCGCGCGCAGGCCGCGCAGCAGCGCGACGATCGTCGCGTGCCCGCCGCTGCCCTCCCGGAAGGACGGGATCAGCGTGGCGATGCGCAGCGGCGCGGACGGGTCCGGGCGGGCGCCCGACAGCGGCGCCGGTCCCGAGCGGGCAAGCTGCGCCAGGGCCGGAAAGCCGGCGCTCACCGGCGGCGCCGCGCCGCCTCGCCCCAGCGTCGAGGCCAGGCGCGTCCGCAGCCGCCCCGCGCTCCTGCCCGCCATCACGACAGCAGCCGGCGCACGCGGCCGGTCAGCGGGCGCAGCGGACGCGCGGCGATTTTCAGCGCGCGGTAGCGCCGCAGGGCCTGCAGGGTCCGCACCGGGGCGCTGCGGCGCAGCCGCGCGAGGACGCGTTCGACGCGCAGCGCGCGGTGCGCGAAGGCCGCCCGCTCCTGCAGATGGCCGCCATAGATCTCGATCCCCCCGCGCAGGTCCGCCAGCAGGCGCGCGCTCGCGGCGGCGCTCGCAGGCGGCGGCTCGCGGCGGATCTTCAGCAGCGCGCCCGCCATGAACTGGCTCGACTGCTCCCACGAGGGCCACGCGCGAGCGGTCTCCAGCGCGTTCGCGCGCAGGAACTGCAGCAGCTCGCGGTCGCGGGCGAGCAGGTCGAGCTGGCGCGCGGTGCCGCGCAGGTCGTCCCAGTCGGTGAGCAGCCCGTTCCAGCCGTGCTCGACGTACTCGTCGTGGCCGGTCACCGGCGTGACCACGCACGTGGCGCCGCGGTGAAAGCCCTCCAGCGGAGGCCCGAACATGCCCTCGACGCTCGAGAGCTTGAGCACCACGTCCGTGCGGCCGTACAGGTCCGCCATCTCGCGGTGGCTGAGCGGGCCCACGACCTCGTCCGCGACGACCTCCCCCAGAGCCGTGCGGTCGCCGCACACGACCGTCACGTGGTGGGGCTCGCGCATCGCGGCTGCCGCGTGGATCGCCTCGTGCACGTGCTTGAACCACGCCACCGGCGAGCCCTCGACGAGCACCCGCAGCGGGTCGTCGGTGTTGATCGGCGCGCGCTCGGGCGGGGCGAAGACGTCCTTGTCGATGCCGTTGCGGACGAGGTGGCAGGGGGCGTCAGGACGCAGGCCCGCGAGCGTGTCGACGATCCACCTGGCCTCGGTGATGAACGCCACCGGCAGGTCGAGCGTGAGGCCGGCGCCCAGCCGCTCGGCTTCGTCGTGGCGGTAGAAGCGGTCCTCCAGGCTCTGCACGAAGTACGCGTAGCGCTCGGCCGACAGCTCGAACAGCGTGAACGTGGTCTCCCACCAGGTGGCCACGGCGACGTCGTAGCGCTCGCACAGCGCCTGCTCGCGCGAGCGCACGTGCAGGTGCGGCAGGTGCTCGTAGCCGTGCCAGCTCGGCCCCTCCTCCTCGCGCACGAGCACGAGCGTCACGTCCCAGCCGTCGATCGTGCTGAGCTGGCGCGCGTGCTGCACGACCACCCCCACGCCGCCGGAGAGCTGCAGGTCGTTGACCAGGAAGGCGACCTTCACGCGCCGCTATCCTACCGGCACCGATGAGCCGCATCTTCAGCCCGGCCTCTCAAGCGACGGCCTTCTCCTCGGGCCACGACCGCGCCGCCGAGGTGTTCGCGCGGCGGCTGCGGGCGCATCCCCACCTGGAGGAGCGCGAGTCGCGGCTGTGCGAGCTGATCGAGTACTTCGGCTGGGAGACCGGCCACCGGGCGCAGTTCGCGACGCCGTGGTTCTACGAGGACGATCCGCGCGCTCGCGGGTACGAGAAGGCGCTGGGGGTCGACAACATGACCTTCCAGATCCTCCACATGTACTCGCTGTTCAACAGGATGGATCCCGAGCGTCACGACTTCTACTGGATCTACGACGGCGTGCTGGAGCGCCTGGAGGCGCTCGGCGGCGTCGAGCGCGTGTCGGTGCTGGACTTCGGCGCCGGCCTCGGCCAGATCGGGCTGTCGCTGTGCCTGGCCGGCTATCGCACCGTGATGAGCGACCGCGTGCCCGACTTCCTGAAGTTCGTCGCGTTTCTCGCCGGCATCCGCGACCTGGAGCCGGTGCTCCACGAGGCGGTCACCGACCAGAGCTTCTACGACACCGCGGCCGACGGCCAGCCGTTCGGCCTGGTCGTCGAGTGGTCCGCGTTCGAGCACGTCGCCGACACGATCGGCGCGCTCGAGAAGATCCTCTCGGGGCTCGTCCCCGGCGGCATGTTCGTGACGACGACGTTCTGCAAGGACTGGACGCCCGAGCTGCTCGAGCACTACCGGCGCGACTCGCAGGACGACGAGATCGCCGAGCAGTACCTGTCGGGCAAGCCCGACGAATGGCTGCGCGAGCGCTTCGACGTGCTCTCGCCGCCGAACACGCTCGCCAAGGTGCTCGTCAGGAGGTAGGCCCT
>Ga0181518_10001947_pt1 | contig 20420 bp, 18 predicted proteins | sample PEATcosm2014_Bin_28_FD_119751 | JGI IMG/M metagenome (GOLD analysis project Ga0181518, IMG submission 119751) | Peatland microbial communities from MTU Mesocosm Facility, Houghton, MI, USA - PEATcosm2014_Bin01_60_metaG | ecosystem: Environmental > Terrestrial > Soil > Wetlands > Peat | place... | reverse complement strand
CGGGTGCGCTGGCAACTGCTGGCCCGTTCCGAACTGCGGCTGATCCGTCTGGAGCCGCCCCCAACCAAAAAACGCTTAAAAAAGTAGCCCGAGGTTTTTCAGCAGAATCGGTATTGTCATATTTTACATCACTTTGGCGTGCCGATACAGCAGCCACCGCGCATAACCGCGACTTCCCATCGCCAGTCGCTTCGTGATCCGGGCCAAGTGGCATGGTCTTCGCCACCCGCACCTCGGACGATAATTTCTGCGTCCTCGGAATCCCACGGAGCATTTTCGAAATGAAAACGCCGAAGGAAATGAACTTGCCTGGATAAAGCTCTTGCCTGAGCTTGAAAAGGCCTGCCCCGAGCAACCTGCCTGCCGGAATTGTTCTCATTTCAGTTCAAAACCAGGGCGCAGAACCAAATCTGCGATTGACACGGAATTAAGACACGCAATTATTTAGGACACATGCGAGTATATTCGATTTCCCTGCAAACTGCAACGGCCATTTTGTCGGCCATTTTGTCGGTCTGCAACGGCCATTTTGCACATATAAGCTACGGTAAATAATAGAATAAGAAATCCCCGCCATGGTGCCGAGAATGTCCGCGCTCCCGTCATTCCTCCGCGCGCGACAGTTTGGCGAGAACGCTGAAATCTTCCAGCGTCGTGGTGTCCCCTTTGATGTCGTCTCCGACGGCGATTTGCTTGAGGAGACGGCGCATGATCTTGCCGGAGCGGGTCTTGGGGAGCGCGTCCGCAAAACGAATGTCGTCCGGCCTGGCAACGGCGCCGATCTCCTTGACAACGTGGGCGCGAAGCTCGTCGCGGATGGCGGGGGAGGCGTAAATGCCGGTCTTGAGGGTGACGAAGGCCACGAGGGCCTGGCCTTTCATTTCATCGGGACGGCCGACGACGGCGGCTTCGGCCACTTTGAGGTTGCTGACCAGGGCGCTTTCGACTTCCGCCGTTCCGATGCGATGGCCGGCCACGTTGAGCACGTCGTCAATGCGCCCGACGATCCAGAAGTAGCCGTCCTGGTCCTGGCGGCAGCCGTCGCCGGTGAAATAGCACCCCTTGACTTCGCGCCAATAGGTGTCCACAAATCTCTTCGGGTCGCCCCAAACGCCGCGCAACATGCCGGGCCAGGGCCGGCGGATAACCAGCTTGCCGCCGGAATTTTCCGGCACGGCACGGCCCTCGTCGTTGACCACCGCCGGGAGGACGCCGAAAAAGGGGAGGGTGGCGGTGCCGGGCTTGGTCGGGGTCGCGCCGGGCAGCGGGGTGATCATGATGCCGCCGGTCTCGGTCTGCCACCAGGTGTCAACAATAGGACACCGCTTTTGCCCGATCACTTCGTGATACCACATCCAGGCTTCCGGGTTGATCGGCTCGCCCACCGTGCCCAGAAGGCGCAGGGAGCGGAGATCGTGTTTGGCGGGCCATTGCGCGCCCCATTTCATAAACGCGCGGATGGCCGTTGGCGCGGTGTAAAGGATGGTCACGCCGTACTTGGCCACCATGCGCCAGAAGCGGTCCGGCTCGGGAAAATTGGGCGCGCCCTCATACATGAAGGTAGTCGCGCCGTTGGCCAGCGGGCCGTAAACGACGTAGCTGTGGCCGGTGACCCAGCCGACATCGGCGGTACACCAATAGACATCTTCGTCGCGGAGATCGAAGACGAGGCGGGAGGTGAGTTTGGCGGTGAGCAAGTAACCGCCGGTGGTGTGCAGGATGCCCTTGGGCTTGCCGGTCGAGCCGCTGGTGTAAAGTATAAAAAGCGGCGCTTCGCTGTCCATCTCCTCCGCCGCGCAATCGGCGCCGACGTATTCCAGTTCCCGGTGCCACCAGAGGTCGCGGCCTTCCTGGATGTGGATGTCGTTGCGCGCGCGGCGCAGGACGATGACGTTGCGCACGGTGGCGGCGAGCAACTGTCCGGCGGCGTCTTTGAGCAGGAGCGCCTCGTCCACGTTTTTTTTCAGCGGGACGATGCTGCCGCGGCGGAAGCCGCCGTCGGCGGTGATGACCAATTTGGCCTGGCAATCAAAAATGCGGTCGGCCACCGATTGCGCGCTGAAGCCGCCGAAGACCACGGAATGAACGGCGCCGATGCGGGCGCAGGCGAGCATCGCGACGGCGGCTTCCGGGACCATCGGAAGGTAAATGATGACGCGGTCGCCCTTCTGGATGCCGTGGCGCTTGAGGACATTGGCAAAGAGGCAGACTTCGCGATGGAGTTGCTGATAGGTGAGGGTGCGCTCTTCGCCCGCCTGGCCGGGGCCGGCCGGTTCGCCTTCCCAAATCAAGGCCGCCTTGTTGGCCATTGGAGTGCCGAGATGCCGGTCCAGGCAATTGTAGCTGGCGTTGAGCCGGCCGCCGACAAACCATTTGGAATAAGGCAGCTTCCATTGCAGGACTTTTTTCCACGGCTTGAACCAAACCAATTCGGCCGTGGCCTGGCGATGCCAGAAGGCTTCGGGATGCTGAATGGATTCGCGGTAGAGTTTGCGGTACTGGGCCAGCGAGCGAATGTGGGCGCGGGCGGCAAAGGATTTCGGCGGCGGAAATACGCGCTCCTGGCCGGGGACGCCGGCGGGGCGGGCAGTCCCGCCTTCGCCAAAGGCATGCAGCGCGGAGCCGATGGTGGATTTTTCTGGCATGGCAAATTGCATCAACGACAGTTCAATTTACACGCAGGACGCCGGGCGTCAACGGCACTTTTTGGGTGGTGGTTTCCGGTTCTTAATCTTAATCTTAATCCTAATCTTAATCTCCATCTCGACCGTGAAGAGAAGAAGAGATTAAGATTAAGATTAAGATTAAGACTTGGATTAAGAGAGGATGCTCGAAAAGGTGAAATTCGCCCTCACTCGCGGTTCCGTGGTTCGCTATACGCTGGCGGCCGGCGGCGGGCTGTTGTTGAGCGCGGCATTTCCCGGCATCGGCATGGCGGGAGCGGCGTGGGTTGCGCCCGGGTTGATTTTGTTCAGCGCGCTGGGGTGCCGTGGAGGAAGGACTTTCCGGTTGGGGTTCGCGGGCGGGTTGGCGCATTTCTTAAGTTCGCTCTATTGGTTGCTGGCCATCCCGGACACTTTTCATGGCATTCCGATTGGTCCCGCCGCCGCCTGGTTCTTTTTGAGCGCGTATTGCGCGCTTTTTCCCGCGCTGTGGGTCTGGCTCTGCTGGAGAATCTGGCCGCCACCGCCGGGCGCGGAACCTCTGCGAGCTAAGGCGGCTCCGGACGGTGGCAGCGACGCCTCGCCGAGGCGTCCGGGCGCGTCCCTTCCTCCGGCGCGGGCGACCCTGGCCCGGTTTTTTTCCTCGAGCTTGCTGCAGCGGGGTTGCTGGGCGTTTAACGGCGCGTTGATGTGGGTGGCGCTGGAAATGGCGCGCGGGCGGTTGTTGACAGGGTTTCCGTGGAATTTCCTCGGCGCTTCGCAATACAAAATGCTGCCGCTGATTCAAGTGGCGTCGGTCACGGGAGTGTATGGGGTTTCTTTTCTGGTGGTGTGGATGTCGGTGGCGCTGGTGACCGCTTTGTTGAGCTTGACGCAAAAGTCGAACCCCAAGGTCTGGAGCGAAGCGGGTTTACCGCTTTTCGTTGTGGCGGTGTTGGCGAGCTTTGGGGCAGTGAAGGTGGCGACAATGAACGCTAAACCGAAAAATCTGCGTGTGGCAATGGTGCAGCCGGGCTTCCCGCAAACGCTGATCTGGGACCAGGACGCGGATGAGGCGCGATTCGGCCAGGTAATCGCGCTCTCCGAGCAGGCGCTGGCGGACGCGGACCACGCCAGACTGCTGATCTGGCCCGAAGGCGCGTTGTCCAGCCTGACGCCGGAACATCTGGCCGCGCTGGCCGGGCTGACGAAACGGCACGGGATATGGCTGCTGGCCACGGCGGACGTGGGTGAGATGCCGCCGCGGGGCGCGCCGGAGTATTTCAACAGCAGCATCCTGATCAGCCCCGGTGGCGAAGTGGCGGCGGTTTATCACAAACGGCGGCTGGTGATTTTTGGGGAATATGTTCCCTGGTGGCTGTCGTTCTTGAAATGGGTCACACCGATTGACGGCGCGTTCACACCGGGAAAGGAGCCGGTCCAATTCGCCGTGAAGAATCCCGGCGCCCGGTTCTCGCCGCTGATCTGTTTTGAGGACGCCTTTGCGGAGGAGGCGCGCGAACACGTCGCGCCCGACACCGATTTTCTGGTCAACCTCACCAACGACGGCTGGTTTGGCAACGGGGCGGCCGGCTGGCAACAGGCCGCCACCGCGGTTTTTCGCGCGGTGGAAAACGGTGTGCCGCTGGTCCGCTGCACCAACAACGGCCTGACTTGCTGGATTGACGCCCAGGGCCGGCTGCGGGAGATTTTTTCCGTCGCGGGCAATATATACAGCGCCGGTTTTATGAGGGCGGACATTCCGTTGCGGGCGGGCGGCGAACCGGGCCGCACATTTTACAACTTGCACGGCGACTGGTTCGGCTGGGCTTGCTGCGGGATGAGCCTCTGTCTTTTCGCCGCAACCTTCCGCTCCCGCCGCCAAGTGCATTGAGGAAGAGCCGCGATATGGACTACGACGACGCAATCTTCGAGATTCTCCGTAAAGCGCGAACCATCAAGCTGCCGCGGCAGCGGCTTGATGTCGTCACCATTGCTCGCCGGGAATTCGCGAAGCACGGCAGTTGCGATGCCAAATTCATCGCCCCCATTGAGGAAACGGTCAGGGGGTGTTTGCGGAGTTGGACGCTGGAGCAAAAATCGGAAATCTGGTTGAGCACGGAGACCGCTGCTGAAAGCGACCACTCCAGTGGTGACTATGATGACGAGATGCTTGACATGGTGTTGGAGGATGAATTGCTGTATTACCTCATCGAGGAATTATCGCCCCGAAACAACCAAAAAAAATTTGGAGTGCGGGAAGCTCAGTCCCGCTTTCGGATCGGGCACAATTTACGGGATCAAAGCGGCGGCAAGCCGCCGCACTCCAAAACAGGCTTTTGCCCTGAATGAAATCGCCGAACGTTACAACTCAAGACAGCCCGCGGCCCCGGCGGCGGCTGGTCGTCAATGCGGATGATTTTGGCCGCTCGCAGTCCATCAACCAGGCCGTCATCCGCGCCCATCGCGAGGGCATCCTGACCACCGCCAGCTTGATGGTCAATGAGCCGTGTGCCGGCGAGGCGGCGGCGCTGGCGCGGGAGAATCCCGGCCTGGGCGTCGGCCTGCATCTGGCGCTGGTTTGCGGGGCCGCCGCCCTGCCCGCCGAAACGATCCCCCAATTGGCCGATGCGCGGGGGCAATTCTCCAATAATCCCGTCGCAACCGGCTGGCGCTACTTTGCCCGCGCCCAATGCCGCGCGCAATTGCGGCTGGAAATCGCGGCGCAATTTGAGAAGTTCCGCGCCACCGGCCTGCCGCTGGATCACGTCAACGGCCATCTGCATCTGCATCTGCACCCGGTGGTGTTTGGCATTTTGATGGAGAACGCGCAGCGCTGGGGCATCACCGCCCTGCGGCTGACCGACGACTGGTTCGGCTTGAACGCCCGGATCGCCTCGGGCCGCTGGCTTTACCGCCTGAGCCACACCGCCATCCACCGGGTTCTCTCCGCCCGCGCCCGGTCGGTGCTGGCGCGCAAAGGCATCCGCCACACGCGCGTCGTTTTCGGCCTGTTGCAGAACGCGCGGGTGGACGGGGACTACGTGGCCCGGCTGCTGCCGCTGCTGCCGCCGGGCGATTCGGAGCTTTACTCGCATCCGTCGCTGGATCAATTTAGGAACGAATTTGAAGCGCTGATCCATCCAGGCATCAAAACTCTGGCGGCGCAATTGGGCATCCAATTGATCCGCTGCCGGGACCTGTAACGACGGCCAAAACGCAAATAATTGACAAATAGAAATCCCATTATGAAAACCTCATTATTATTTTCCGTTGTCCTTTTCGCCTTCGCGGTTTCGGCGGCGGATCAGGATTCCAAACCCATCACCGTGATGACGGGGCAGACATTCAATGTCACCCTGGCGTCCAATCCAACCACCGGCTACAGTTGGGCCTTGGCCAAGCCGCTCGACGCGAAGCTCCTCACCCTGGTCACCAATATCTACCAGCGGCCCGAGACCAGACTCGTTGGCGCCGGCGGCCAGGAAGTCTGGACCTTTAAGGCCGCGGGCGAAGGCAGGACGGACATCGCCCTCAAGTATGTCCGCCCGTGGGAAACGAACGTTGCCCCGGTGCGGACGACCAATTTTGTGGTGGTGATTTCGGCCCCGAAGCTCCCCAATTAATCAACAACGTATGAAATCCATTATTTGCATCACCTCTTTGTATCCAAAGGCCCTGGCCGTGAGAAAGGCCGCCCTCCCTTGCTGGCTGCTGGCGTGCGGGGCCGCGCTCCTCTCCGGCTGCGCCCACCGCTCCATGCGCGCGGCGCGCGCGGGGCAAAATCCCGAGGCGGTGCCGGCATTCGTCACCGGCGGCGCGAATCCGTCCGCGGCCATCCCGCACCTGGAAAAACGGGACGGCATGACCAAGCTGATCGTGGATGGCCGGCCCTTCATCTGCGTGGCCGGCGAACTGGCCAATTCCAGTTCCACTGATTTCGAGACGATGAAAACGGCCTGGCCGCGCCTGGGCCAGATGAACCTGAATACCATCCTGAGCGTCGTTTCCTGGGATCTCATCGAGCCGCAGGAAGGCAAGTTCGACTTCTCGATGGTGGACTATCAGATCCAAGCCGCCCGCGCCAATAATCTGCACCTGGTTTTCCTTTGGATGGCAAGCTGGAAGAACGGCATGTCGCACTATCCGCCGCCCTGGGTGAAGGCCAACCAGGCCCGTTTCCCGCGCGTGCAGGATGCGGAGGGCCATTCGCTGGAGGTGCTCTCGACGTTGAGCCAGGCCAGTCGCGATGCCGACGCCCGCGCGTTCGCCGCCGTGATGAAGCATATTCGCCAGGTGGATTCCACCCGGCACACCGTCATCGCCATTCAAGTCGAAAACGAAACCGGCGTTCTTTGCAGCACCCGCGACCGCTGCCCCGCCGCCAACCAGGCCTTCGCCGGGCCGGTTCCCCCCGAGCTGACCGATTATCTCCAGCGCCACAACGACAACCTGCTGCCGGAATTGAAGAAAATTTGGGCCGACGCCGGCAGCAAGACCGCCGGCACCTGGGAAGAAGTCTTTGGCAAAAACGTCCCGGCTCCGCCGCCGCCGCCCTCCAACGACGAGGCGCGCGCGCGTCCGCTGAGGGCCGCCGGCGCGGAGTTGTTCAACCACACCGACGAAATTTTCATGGCGTGGAACTATTCGCGTTACATCGGATACGTCGCCGCGCAGGGCAAGAAGGAATACCCGCTGCCGATGTACGCCAATGCCTGGCTGGTCAATCCAACCGACCGCGGCCCCGGCGATTATCCCAGCGGCGGCCCGGAACCGCTGGTGCATGACATCTGGCGCGCCGGCGCGCCCGCGATTGACATCCTCGCGCCGGACATCTACCTGCCCGACTATTCCGGCATCATGCGGACCTTCGCCCGCAACGGCAACCCGCTCTTCAACCCCGAAACCCGGCAGGATGCGACCAATTGCTGGAACGCCTTCACGCAACTCAACGCCCTCTGTTTTTCGCACATGGGCATTGATAATTTCAACGACTGGAAGCCGGACAGCGCCTTTGCGCGGATGGTCAGTTTCGTCGGCCAGCTCTCCGGCGCGATTGCCGAAGCCCAGGGCAAGAAGGACGCCATCAAGCTCATCACGCTCGCGCCGGGCCAGAATCCGGGGAAGGTGGAGATGGGCGACTATACATTTGACTTCACGCCCGTTCCCGGCTCGCGCGGCGGCGGCGGCGCGAGGGCCGCATCGCGTCCAGCCGCCGGGGCCGCATCCGGCTTCTTTCTGGACAACCCTTTTGTGCTCATCCTCAACACCGCCCCGGATGAATACTACTTCGCGACCGACGGGAACTTCCCATTCCGCGTTTCCACAAGAATCCCCGGCCCCAACACCGCCACGGCGGCCACGATTGACCGCGGCAATTTCAGCAATGGCAAGTGGATCATCGCCCACCGCCTTAACGGCGACGACATCCTGACCGCCGACGATCTATCCGGCGCCGCCGCCAACCACCAGAGCGGCACCGTCGTCCCCCTCGGCTCCCGCGGCCGATGGAACGCCCCGTTCGCCCAGGCCGGCGCCACGCCGCCCGCCCCGACCTTCTGGCGCGTCACCTTCTATCAATATCATTAGTTGTAGCGTCGGCGCTCCGCGCCGATGTCTCGCGCCGGAGGCGCGACGCCACCTCTCGGTCGCTTGTGCCTTTTGGCGGCTCCAGTTCAGTCCAGTTGCGGATTGCAAATTGAGATGGGCTGCCTTATGGAACATCAAGACAGCCACGACAGACCATGAATGACAGCGGCCAAAACCCAGAAACGCGCATCGCCCTCTTCCAGCGGAAGGAAGTCCGCCGCGCCATCCACAACAATGAATGGTGGTTTGTGCTTGTGGATGTCGTCGCCGCGCTGACCGACTCCGCCAATCCATCGGGCTACCTGCGGGACATGCGCCGTCGCGATGTCTCCCTGGCCGAGGTCCTCAAAGGGGGGGGGCAAATTGCCCCCCCCCTTGGCCTCCAGTTCGACACGCCTGGCGGACCGCAGTTGCTCCAATGCTGGAATACCGAGGGCATTTTCCGCCTCATCCAAAGCATTCCCAGCCCCAAGGCCGAGCCGTTCAAACGCTGGCTGGCCAGGGTGGGCTACGAACGCATCCAGGAAATCGAAGACCCCGAACTCGCCACCAAACGCACCCGCGCCCTCTACAAAGCCAAGGGCTACTCCGACGATTGGATCGAAAAGAGGATGCGATCCATCGCCATCCGCGATGAACTGACGGGCGAGTGGAAAAAGCGCGGTGTCAAGGAGCAGCGCGAATACGCCATCCTCACCGCTGAAATCTCAAAAGCCGCCTTCGGACTCACGCCCAGCCAATACGCCGACTATAAGGGCCTCAAGCGCGAGAACCTGCGCGACCACATGAACGATCTCGAACTCATTTTCTCCATGTTGGGGGAAGCCTCCACGGCGGAAATCGCCCGCACCCGCGACGCACAGGGCTTTCCACAGAACCAACAAACCGCCCGCGACGGGGGCGCGGTCGCGGGCAATGCCCGTCGCGAACTGGAAAAGAAGAGCGGGCGCAAAGTTGTCACCAGCGAGAATTACCTCTCCCTCGCCCCATCGGCGAAGAAAATCGAACCCATGCGCAACGAGCCTCCCATCAAGCCGCCCGCCAAAAAGCCCTGACCCGATAAACGCGGCAGAAACTCAATCGCTACACGAAGCACTTGCAGTCTATGAATCGGTAGGCAAAAAAATGATCGACCACGCAAAATTCATGCTGATCAAAGAGAAGTACGGTCATTATGCGAGTTGGGCGGTTTGGGCTGAAGGCGCTGGAAAGCCCAAGGATAATATTGGCGACTTAAGCATTTTTGAGATTGAGGAAAATGCTGGTCTTTTAAGACAACTGAAACCGGAGGTTGTATTGGTCGGTCTCAACATATCACGCGGAATTCGATTTCCTCTTGGGAATTTTCATGATGGAAGATCGCACTCCATGGACTACAAGCTCAGGTATGCTTTGAAGGGAACCTCACTCTGGGGAGCATACATGACAGATATCATTAAAGATTTTGAGCAGAAAGCTCCTGGGAAAATGATGGCATATTTGCGAAGCGAAAAGAGTTTCGAAAAAGACAATGTTGAACAATTCAGGGAAGAATTAAGAGATCTCGGCGTTGGTCAACCAAGCCTCATAGCGTTTGGTGAAGATGCGTTCAAGGTTTTAAGTAGGAATCTTGGAGAACATTATGATGTCTGGAAGATGCCGCACTACAGTAACTATGGCAGTAAAGAAAAATATCGTGAGCAAATCGGATCAATTATCGAATCGCAAGTCAATCAGCGTAGGGATGTGGCCTGTGCAGTGAAGGGATCAAGAACGGAAATCTGATTATTTGACATTGGACCGAAGTGGGCCAGAGGAGAGCAAATTCGCGGCCGCATTTGTGCCGCCTTGCAGCAACACGCCGCCGCCACTCAAAGGGGTCGTAACGTAGGTTTGTCCTTGAGAGCCTCAGAGCGCCCAACTGGGTTCGATGTCGGCGTCGAGGGAGGCGGCGGGGAGGCGGGCGAGGAGTTTGCGCTCGGCAAGAATGGCGATCATGGCGGCGTTGTCGGTGGAGTATTTGGTTTCGGCGAAGCGCAGGAGCAATCCTTCGCGCCTGCATTCGTGGGCCATTTGCCATCGCAACGCGCTGTTGCAGGCCACGCCGCCGGAGACGGTGACGCACGAGGCCCCCAGGCGGAGGGCGGCCCGGATGGTCTTTGTGACAAGGACGTCCACAATGGCGGCCTGGACGCTGGCGCAGAGGTCGCGCAACCGCGCGGGATCGCCGGGCAGGGCCGGGTTCTTTTCCAGGAAGTAGCGGACGGAGGTCTTTAAACCGGAGAAGCTGAAGTCATCGCCCGGTTCGTGCAACATGGGGCGCGGGAAGGGGTATGCGCGCGGGTTGCCTTGCGCGGCCAGGCGGTCCATCTCCGGGCCGGCGGGATAGGCCAAACCGAGCAGCTTGCCGACTTTGTCGAAACATTCGCCGGCGGCGTCGTCCACGGTCGAGCCGAGGACGCGATGCTGGAATTCGGCCTTGACCTCCACGAGCAAGGTGTGGCCGCCGCTCACGATGAGGGAGACGTTGGGCTGGAATTGGGCGAAGGAGGAATGGAGATTGAGATTAGGATTAAGATTAAGATCAGGAGCAGGAGTAGGAGAGGCGGAGATCCACGGGGAGTAGAGATGGGCTTCGTGATGGTGGATGGCGATGAAGGGCTTGCCGAGGCTGAAGGCAAGCGCCTGGGCAGCTTTCAGTCCGATGAGCAGCGCTCCGGGCAAGCCGGGTCCTTGAGTGGCGGCGACGGCGTCCAAGTCCGCCGCAGTCAGGCTGGCGTCGCGCAAGGCATGGCGGGCGACGGGCAGGAGATTGCGCAGATGTTCGCGGGTGGCGAGTTCAGGAACGACGCCGCCGTATTCGGCGTGCAGACGGGTCTGGCTGGCGATGACGTTGGAAAGGACCACGCCGCCGGAAACGACCGCCGCGCCGGTTTCATCGCACGAAGTCTCGAAAGCGAACAAGTTCAAAGTTCAGTGGCTCCGCGGGAGCGTCGCCCTGCCGGGCGTGGAGGCGGCCTGGGATCATTGGGCCGCGGCGGTTACTTTGGCGGGAGTATTGCGCTGGGCGTAGAGGAGGACGCCTTTGAGCAGGTCGGCCGCCCGTTCCAGTTGGCGGTCATGTATATTATTGACTCGTTCGCGGTCCTTCTCGTCCAGCATCTCCAGGTTGCCGGTGGTGTTCTTGATGCGCAGGGCCTCTTCCTCCTCCGCCGACTGCGGCACAATAATGTCCGGTGTGATGCCGTGCTCGTGGATGACTTTGTGGCTGGGAGTGTAATACTTGGCGGTGGTCAGCTTCAAGGCGGAGCCGTCGCCCAGGGGCAGGATGCTTTGCACGGAGCCTTTGCCGAAGGTCTGTTCGCCGACCAGGATGGCGTGGGTCAGGGGTTGCTCATCCTGGAGGCAGCCGGCCACGATCTCGGCGGCGCTGGCGCTGCCCAGGTTGACGAGGACGACCAGGGGCAGATCAATGCGCTTGCCGCGCGTGCGGGCGTGATACTCGCTCTTCGAGGCGGGGTTGCGGCCTTCGGTGGAGACAATCAACTGGCCGTTGGGCAGGAATTGTTCGCAAACATGCTCGGCCTGATCGAGCAAACCGCCGGGGTTGTTGCGCAAGTCCAGGATCAGCGCCTTCATCCCTTCCGCGGTCAGCTTGGCGAGGGCGGCGTGCAAATCGTCGGCGGTTTTCTCGCCGAACTGGTTGATGCGCACATAGCCGATGCCGTTGTCGCCCAGCGGAAATGCCTGCTTGTTGTTGATGTCCTGGACCGTGGGCATCTTGACGATGGCGCGCACCAAATCGCATTTCTTGGTTTCGCCGGTGGCGGGGCGGTGGATGGTGATGGAAACGTGCGTGCCCGGTTCGCCGCGCAAGACAGCGACGGCATCTTCCAGCCCCATCTTCTCGGTGCTCTTGTCATTGATCTTGATGATCTGGTCCATCGGCCGGATGCCGGCGCGGTAGCCCGGGGAATCGTCCATTGGCGTGACGACCGTCAACAATTTGTCCTTGCCCACTTCCACCACCAGCCCGATTCCGCCAAACTCGCCTTCCGTGTCCTTCTTGAGGTCCTCATAGCGGCGCGCCTCCATGAATTCGCTGTGGGGGTCCAGGGAGCCGAGCATGCCCTTGAGGGCGGAGTGAACGAGGTCCGAATAGCTGACTTTGTCGCCGTCCACGTATTCCAGGCGCACTTTTTCCATGACATCGGCGAGCAGCTTGTAATTCTCGTAAGGGTTATCGCCGGCGGGGGCGGCCTGGGCGGAGTAGAAATAAATGCGCGCGCCCAGCAGCAGGTTGGCGGCGAGAAGGGCGAGGAGGAGCGTGTAGAGGACGCGGCGTTTCATAAGCATTCAATAAAGCATCAATTATTCAAACTGCACGCCAACATAGCTCCCGGCCTCGATGTTGGCAAGGAGGGTTTTTGGGCAAATCCAGTCCTTCCCGGCAGGGCGAGACTCAGTCGGGCCGTGACTCGATCACAATCCGCAATATTAGATTCTTATGTTCAAAATCCCGTCAAATTATCTGTCAGGTTTTTGGGCGGCGCGGCAGCGCAGCCCTGCCACAAATTTCAAATATCTTTGGCTGGGATTAAGATGCGAACCCAAGAAAGCAAGATGCAGCCGGCATTGCGCCTGCAGAAACTCTCCCCTTTCCCTGGCGGCGATTCTGCGGCATAGTGTGGGCCTGACATTCATGGACGATAATATCCTCAAATTGCTGGGGCGGCATGGCTACGTGCCTTCCAATGTGCCGGAGTTGCTCCGCCGGCTGGAACTGCGCCCCAATGAGCAGCAGCCGCTTCAGGAGGCGCTGCGCCGGCTGGAAAGAAGCGGGCGCATCGTCCGCACCAAGGGCAACCGCTATATCCTGGCCCAGCCGGCGGACCTGGTCCCGGGGGTCCTCCGCATCAACCGCCAGGGACGCGGCTTCCTCCAGCCCGATGACCGGACGGTTGAGGAAATTGTGGTGGAGGCCAGCGCCACTTCCACCGCGCTGCACGGGGACCGGGTTTTGGTGCGGCGCGATGTCCGCCCCGGAGCGCGCCGCGCGGCGGACGGGCCGGTGACGGGCGCGGTCGTCCGCGTGCTGGAGCGCAAACGCTCGCGAATCGTCGGCACGCTCCAGCAGAGCAAACAGTTCCTGTTCGTCATCCCGGATGATCCGCGCATCCCGCACGACATTTACGTCAGCCCGCCGCGCGACGCGGGGCGGCCGGCGCGCGTCGGCGACAAGGTGGTGGTGGAGTTGCGCGAGTGGGTGTCGCGCCATACCAATCCGGAGGGGGAGATCATCGAGGTCCTGGGGCCGGCGGACGAAGAGGGCGTGGATATGCTGTCGGTCCTGCGTCAATACAATTTGCCGCTGCACTTTCCCAAAGGCGCGTTGCGCGAGGCGGAGCTGATCGCCCGGAGCCGGCGGCCGGGGGACATCGCGCCGGCGGGCCTGGCCGGGCGCGCGGATTGCCGGGGGCATCCAGTGATTACGATTGATCCCGATGACGCGAAGGATTTTGACGACGCGATTTGTCTGGAGCGGGCGGGCGAGGGGCGCTGGAAGGTCCGGGTGCATATCGCGGACGTTTCCCATTACGTCAAACCTGGCGGCGCGCTGGATGAAGAGGCGCGGCGGCGGGGCAATTCGACTTACCTGGTGGACCGGGTCATCCCGATGCTGCCGGAGGCGTTGAGCAACGAGCTTTGCTCCCTCAAGCCGGGGACGGACCGCCTGACCAAGTGCGTGGAGTTGCTTCTCTCCGGCGAGGGGGGGGTGCTCGGCGCGCGGTTTTATCCCGCCGTCATCCGCTCCGCGCGCCGGTTCACTTACAGGGAGGCGCTGGCCGTCATCCAGCGCGCGCCGCAGGGGGACGCGATTGAACGGATGCTGCAACAGGCGCACGCGCTGGCGCAACAGATCCGCCGCGCCCGGTTCAAGGCCGGCTCGCTGGACCTGGATTTTCCCGACTCGAAAATCCGGCTGGACGAACAGGGCCGGCTGCTGCGCGTGGAGCGAATCGAGAACGACGTCTCGCACCAGTTGATAGAAGAATACATGCTACTGGCCAACGAGGCGGTGGCGGCGCGGCTGATGGCCTTGCGGCGTCCGGCGGTCTATCGCGTGCATGAACCGCCCGACGAGCGGCGTTTGCAGGAATACCGCCGGGACGTGGCCGGCCATCAGATCCCTTGCGGCAACTTGTCGCAGCGCGGCGAAGTGCAGAAACTGATGCGCCGTCTCAACACAATGCCCATCGGGCCGGCTTTGAAGATCGGCTTTCTCAAGTCCTTGATGCGGGCGCGGTACGCCGTGGAACCGTTGGGCCATTACGGACTCAGCAAGGCCAAGTACACCCATTTCACCTCGCCCATCCGCCGCTATGCGGACCTGCTGGTTCACCGCGCTCTATTTGACAGCGCCGGGCCGGCGGCCGATTCGCTCAAGGAAATCGCGCTGCACATTTCCGAAACGGAGCGCAACTCCGCCGACGCCGAGCGCGACAGCAAGGATGTCAAACTCTATGCGTTCCTGAAGGCGCAGCTCAAATCAGGGCGGCGCGAAAAGTATCCGGCGCTGGTTACAGACGCGCGGAATTTCGGATTTTTTGTTGACGTGCCGGGCCTGGGCATGAGCGGCCTGGTGCATCTGTCTTCCATCGAAGACGACTTTTACGTGTTCGACGCGGCGCGCGGCCATCTGGTTGGCCGGCGTACGCGCCGCATCATCAAGCTGGGCGACCAAGTCATCGTGCAGGTCTATAAGGTGGACTCCTTCAAGAAGCAGGTGGATTTCCAACTCGTCACCTCCGGCCCCGCGCGCCCCGCGCGACCGGAGGTGACGGGCGCCCCGGCCGGCCGCGGCGCGGGCCGAGCCGGAGGCTCGATGCTACAATTGGACGCCGCGCGTGGCTTGGTGGGGACGCCTCGCCGAGACGTCCGGGATCGAGCCGGAGGCTCGACGCTGCAAGCGGAAGCCCAATCTGGCCGCCGCGCAGGAAGGCCGGCCCAGGCCGAGCCGGCGCGTCATCCTGGAGGCAATTTCCGGCCGCGTGAACAGAGCGGCGAACGGTCGCGCGAACGGCGTGGTGAACGGCGGCGCTGACTGCGGAAAATGGCAGGGCGAGACTCAATCCGTGACTCGATCTTAATCCGCAATCCGCACTCCGCACTCCGCAATCGAGTCGCTGAGGAATTACGCGGCCAATTTTCCCGGTCGTGGAAAACGGCCGCAAATGGCGTCATCCACCCAAATGTCTTCGTCCAGAGTTTCCCAGCGCAACGCCAAGCCGCCTAAACGAAGCGAGACTTTTTCGAGAAGATTTTGCGGCGCCTTGGCCAGCAAAGGATATTTCGCGGCGGGAAAACTAAAAAACCTCCCGTCAGCGAGTTCCAGGCAAACTCGCCGCGCTTCGATCCAACAGCGCACTGCTGTCGTTTCTGTCATGGTTTCAGTGGCCATGCCATTGAATATAACGCTCAATTAGAATCTGGCAATGCTCTTCGACGAGAGCTTCGATTTTGGACAGTTCAGCCGTGCGGAAGCCATAATTGGCCGCCAGCGAGACAGGTTGAAGCCAGAATTTCGCTTCCATATCCTCGCGAGTCACATGGATATGTGGCGGCTCGTTGCCTTCACGGCTGTAAAAATGAAACCGATATGGGCCTATGCGGAGCGCCGTTGGCATGGTTCAGATTCTGCCAGCCAGGGCAATTTTGGCAACGAAGATCAGTTTCCGCACAAATTGGGATCTGTGAACAACTTTTGCCGCGGCATCCTTGCGCTTTGCGCGGCAGGCTTTAGATTCGACTGAGCGGCCGGGGCCGCTTTGCGCGTTGCGCATTGAATTTTGCATGTTGAACACAATGAACTTTTATCCCGTTCGGCGGGACTCGATATATGATCGCCACACAAATTCGCCAGAAGGACGCCTTCTTTTATTTTGCTTCGTATCCGTCGGAAGCCCTCCTGCAAAAGGTCCGCTTTATCAGCCGCTTTTACGACGAGGAGGGCGGCGAGATCAAACCGGCGCCGGGCGGCGCGGAGGACGACGTGGCGGAATTCATCGCCAAGATCGAACGCAGCGACAAGGCGTTTCAACGGGAGCTTTCCCGCGCGAAGGTGGGGGCCATCCGCAACTTCTATGAGACGGCGATCACGCAGCCGCCCATCCCCGGCACGGTGCTGCTGTTCACGCCGCAAAAACTGCGCTTCGAGGCCTGGACCGACGGCTCGGGCGTGGGCCGGTTGCAGGAGCCGGAGGAAAAATTCCTGATTATTGACGGACAGCACCGGCTGGCCGCCCTCCGCTTTTACGACCGCGCGCATCCGGGGGAAGCCCGGAACATCAGCGTCCCGTGCATGATCTTCGACGGCGGCAGCGAGGATTTCGCGGCGGAGATGTTTGTCATCATCAACTCCACGCCCACGCGCATCAACAAGAGCCATTTGATTGACCTGTACGAGCGCGTTTCCTGGGCCGAGCCGGACCGCCGTTTCGCCGCGCACATATCGCAAATGCTTTACAGCGAGGCGGACAGCCCGCTGCGCTACCGCATCAACCGCCTGGGCGGCCGGAGCAAGCAGGAGAAATGGATTTTGCAGGCGGAGTTGTTCAATGAAATCCATCGCTGGACCAAGCTGGCCTGGGCCGCCATCGAACCGCAGGGCGCCGACAAACGCGCCGCCGCCCGCTATTACGGCATGATCCGCGACTTCTTCAAGGCCGCCGCCGAAACGTGGGGCGCGGCCTGGGGCGATCCCGGCCACATGGTCACCAAGCCGGTCACTCTCAAGGCGATGGTGCGCGTCTGCGCGGATTTGACGGCGCAGGACGCCGAGCCGGAGGAAAACCGGACGGCCCGCTGGCGCGAGCGGCTGGCTCCCTGGACCGAACAAGTGCGCGACTTTCGCAACGAAGGTTTTTACGAGCGGTTCCCGGCCAGGGGCCAGGTGGAGCGCGTTTCCCGCATCCATCGCGAGCTGGCCAAATTGGCCGGCATTTCCCCGCGCGCCGGCTCAAAGGGGTGAGTCCGGGCGAAATGCCTGAACAACTTTGGGCCGCGTCAGAAAGTAAAGAAGAAAAATCGGATAAGCCAGCGCAAAGGCGCAGACTATCACCGACCCCACAGCGATGGCAGCGTACGCGCCCTGGCCGGCTTGCGGGGAAACGGCCAGCACGCGCCGGGCGGCCACGAACATCACCGCGCAATCGAGAAACGCCACGAGGATTTCATAGATCGCGCAGCCGAGGGAGAGGAGGCGGGACCAATTCTTGAGCAGGAGCAGGCCGATCCCGGCGGCTGCCAGCGCCACCGTGCATGCGGCATCCAGCGGGACGGTTATGCGGTGCCATCCCATATACACCGCGTCGGAGGAGATGGCATTCCAGAGGCCCGTCCATGTGGCAAAGAGCGAATTGGAGGAGGCGCCGGCCGCCGGAGAACCGGAGCCTTCAAACAGTGTTGACAGGAACATGCCTGCCACCCCAAGCAATCCAAGCCCAATGTTTAATATCCCGAAAAGGGTGACTGAAACAGGCCGTTCGCGCATATTTTTTTCCGCCGTCAAAAGCGGTGAATACTCGCCCGCCAGCATACGGTCATTCATCCCCGGTATCAAACAAAAGTCGCGGCGCGCTGGGGAAAACACGGTGGGGGGAGGTTGACGGGCTTCCGGTCTCAAGGTATTTTTCCAGCATGAGCCAGGCGGAAATCATTTCTGAAATACCGAAGCTGTCGCACGAAGCACGACGGGAAATCATGCGCCGCATCATCGAAATCGAGGAGGATGCCGTCGTCCTGAAGGACTGTGACCAACGGGCGCTGGAGCGGTTCCAGATGCTCGACCAAATGGAAGGCGAAGATGAGAAGAACGCTGCCGGGTGAAATATGGCGCGTGGATTTCGGTCTGGCCGCAAAAGTCCGGCCAGCACTGATCTTGAGCGATTACCCGGAAGACAACGAATTGGCTTTGCTGGTCGTGGTCCCGCATACGACTGCGGTGCGCGGCAATCGTTGGGAACTCAACGTGCCAAAGCCGTTTCTCAAGAATCCCGGAATCTTCCATCTCCAACAAATTCAACCCTTTTCGCTTGCGCGCTTTGAAGCCCGTCTTGGAGTGCTGACGCAGGATGAATTCAAAAAGGTCAAAGAAGCTCTGGTTTTGCTGTTGAATCTCCTCGACTGAAGGCCGGCCTAAACATCCACGACGGAGGCAGCCAGCCAGTCCAGGTAACGTTCCGTTCCGGCCTGGAGGGGGAGGACCAGGAACTCCGGCGTGTCGTAGGGATGATTTGTCAATACTAATTCTTCCAGCGCCGCCAGGCGGCGGCGGGCCGTCTTGAAAATGACCAGCGCCTCCGCGCCGCGCTCGATTTTTCCCCGCCACCAATAATGCGATTCCACGGCGGGGATTATGTTTGCGCATGCGGCAAGCCGCGCCTTGAGAGCCAGCGAGGCCAGTCGGCGCGCCACCTTCCTGTCCGGCGCTGTCACTAATACGATTGAAAATTGGGCCGCTTTTTTCATTGAACGAACTTCCTCCCGCCTTTGTGATCCGGCGGCGATCCGTGTCCGTCCCAGGCGTCCTTTCCGTCCCATGAGTCCCTGCCATTGTCCAATTGACAGAGCCCCTCCGGGACGGTCGCGCACATCAACGCCCCGGCGTTTGCGGCGATTCGATCAATTCAATTTCGTAACCTTCCGGCGCGTCAATAAAGGCGAAGCCGCCGCCGCCGGGCCGCATCGTCGGGCCGTCGGAATACTTCAGGCCCAGCGAGTCCAGATGCCGTCCGAACTCCTCCAGGCTGTCCACGGAAAACGCCAGATGCGTCAAGTCCGGCTGCACCTGGACCGGGCCGCTGGCGGGATAGGAGCAAATCTCAATCAACTCCTCGCTTTCCGGCGCTTTCAGGAAAACCAGTTCCGAACCGCGCGGCGACTTGGAGCGGCGCGTCTCCTCCAGTCCCAAAACAACCTTGTAGAACTGGACCGTCTTGGCCAGATCATTGACCCGGTAACGCGTATGCAACAATTTTTTCGCTTTCATAATTTCATCATAATCGCGCCTGCTTTCCATCCGTCAACCCCGAATCCTGTCGCGGGAGTGTCAAGTAGCGCGTCGTGATGCAGCCGGTCGCGAAACAGAGCAGGGCGCAACAGAGGTAAGGGATGGGAAGATGATCCTTGCCGAAGATGCCGATGGCGAAAAAGGGGCCGGCAATCCGGGCCAGGCTGCCAACGCCCTGGGCCACTCCCATCGTGCTGCCTTGCTCGTGGGCCGGGGTGAGCATCGAGATCATGCCAAAAACCGGCGGCCGGGTCAGGCTGGAGCCGGTGGAAAAGACGGCCAGGCCCACGAAGAGCAATCCCCAAACCTTGATAAACGGCAAAAACGCGATGCCCGCCGCGGCCACAAACAAGCTGGCGGCAATGAGCTTCGGCTCGCCCATTTGCTTGACCATCCGGCGCAGCAAGCCGCCCTGCACCGAGGCCCCGATCAGCCCGCAATAGGCGATCAGCCACGCGACGGTTCCCAGCACCGAATCCAGCCCGCGCTCCTCGGCGATGTGGAAATTCTTTTCCACCAGCAATCCGATGCTCGTCTCAAAACCGCTGAAGCAAAATGTGGCGAGAAAAAAGATGCCGACCAGCAAATTCAGACGGGGCGTCCTAAGAACGTGCATCCATTGGTCCAGGTGCGGGCGCTGGGTTTGGAAGTGCGCGGAGGGCTGCCAGCTTTCCGCCAGCATGAGCGAGGCCCAGACAAAATTCACCGCGCAGAGCGTGGCGGCGGTCCAGCCGGGACCGGTCGCGCCGAAGTACTTCGCGCTCAAACCGCCCAGCACCGGCCCCAGTATGAAGCCCAGTCCGAAGGCCATTCCCACCAGCCCCATTTTGGCCGAACGCTGTTCGGGCGGCGTGATGTCGGCCAGGTAAGCCTGGGCGACCGTGATGTTCGCGCCGCAAATTCCGGCAAAAATGCGCGAAGCCAGCATGACCCAGAGCGCCAGCCCCTTGTTTTCCAGGCCGGAGCCAATCGCGAAAATCACATACGACACGCAGGCGCACGCCGTGCTGGCCAGCAGAACCGGCCGGCGTCCGATGCGGTCGGATAGCCGCCCCCAGAGCGGCGCGAAGAGGAATTGCATCAGCGAATACGAAGTGAAGATGACCGCGATAATGAGGCCGCCGGCCTTGAAGCTGTTG
>Ga0181518_10001942_pt1 | contig 20463 bp, 20 predicted proteins | sample PEATcosm2014_Bin_28_FD_119751 | JGI IMG/M metagenome (GOLD analysis project Ga0181518, IMG submission 119751) | Peatland microbial communities from MTU Mesocosm Facility, Houghton, MI, USA - PEATcosm2014_Bin01_60_metaG | ecosystem: Environmental > Terrestrial > Soil > Wetlands > Peat | place... | reverse complement strand
CAATCCACTTCGCTGGGCATCCAAACCGTGGCCCGCCCCGTGAACACCGGCAGCCTGCTCCGCCCCGGCTCGTTCTACGCCACCTGGCTCCCCATCACAGGCCTGAGCCTGGCTGGACTCCGCATCGGCGCGAGCCGCAAGCGTCGCCGCTGGCTGATGGGAGTTGTTCTCTGCCTGGTCGCCGCCACAATCCTGCTGCAGCCAGGCTGCGGCGGAGCCAGCACCAACTCTTCCACCAACACCGGCACTTTGGCCGGCCCCTACACCTTCACCATCACCGGCTCGGCGGGAACGGGATCGTCACACTCCACGAACGTGATCATAACCGTGCGCTGAACCAACCCGCTGTCTAGCTTCGAGCCTCCGCCCCGGCGGAGGCTTTTTTTGTTGCGGTCGGTCGCCCACGCGCCGCGCTTTCCCGTAGAGACGCGGCTTGCCGCGTCTCCCGTGAAAATCGCCCAATTCGTAAGCTAGTGTAAACAATACAGATTGAGTTCTTGACAATATTTCATATTGCGATATTATTATTGCGATTTGACATATTTATTTGACCTCTTATGACCCTGGGAGAAAAAATCCGCTACCTGCGCGAAGTCGAAGGCGCCCTCCGCGGCCTCAATCGCCCCCTCACTCAGCAGGAGCTGATGAAGGGCATTCAGGCCGAAACCGGCAAGACCATCAGCCAGTCCTACCTCTCTCAGATCGAAGGCGGCAAGCGTCCTCACATGACGCAATCCTCGCGCACTTTGCTGGCGCGTTTTTTCAAGGTGCACCCCGGCTTTCTGGTGGACGATCCCGAGGGCTATCAAGATGGACTGGCCTCCGACCTGCGCACCACCGAAGGCCAGCTCGACGTCTGGCTCTTGCAGGGCTCGGAGCGTTTCACCAGCGACCCGGAAGTCAGCGACGTGCTGATCAAGCTGGCGCGCGACAAAGACACGCGGCGCTGCCTGCTCTTGCTCGGCGAAATCCTGAACACGCCCGGACTCGCCGACCGTTTGTTCGAAGCTCTGCGGCCCGAACCCGTGCGCGGCGCCGCGGCCAGGAGGCGAAATCCATGAGTGGAATTTTGACCGCAACTCCGACCTGGATGCTGGCCGGGAATTTGAGCGGAAACATGACATGGTCCGATTTTTACCTGATTTGTTTCGCCGTCGGTTTCTTGTTGAGCGCCGTTTCGTTCATCGCGGGCGGATTGCGCTGGCATGTCCATCTTCCGCACCTTCCGCATGGCGGCGGCCATATGGCCGTGGGGCATGCGCCCGTGGCGCACGGGACCGCGGGCCACGGCGCCGCCTCCCGCGTGGGACGCCAGGCGCCGGTGTCGCCCTTCAACTTCATTACCTTGACGGCGTTTCTCGCCTGGTTCGGAGGAACGGGATTCTTGATCACGCGCTTTTCCAGCATTTGGTTCGCGCTCGGCCTCCTGATCGCCATGGGAGCTGGAATTTTCGGCGCCGCCATCGTGTTTCTGTTCATGTCGCGGGTGTTGATCTCGAGCGAGGAGAACATGGATTCCGCCGACTACGAAATGGTCGGTGTGCTGGGAAAAATCTCGATGCCCATCCGTGAAAACGGCACCGGCGAAATGATTTACTCGCAGGCAGGCACCCGCCGTACTTGTGGCGTGCGCAGCGACAACGGATCCGCCATCGAAAAAGGGGCGGAAGTGGTGGTCGCTCGCTACGAAAAAGGCATCGCCTACGTCAACCGTTGGGAGGAAGTTAGTGGTGAGTAGTTAAGTAATCTCACGAATTGTCATCCCGAGCGAAGCGAGGGATATGTAGTTAGCGGGGAGCCATCTTTATGAATCGTCGAATCTTTCAACTCGCAATCGTCTTACTCTGGCTGGCCCTGCCGCTGGTTGCGCACCTGTACTTGCAGGTGTGGGCCCAACTCCCGGCCCACGTGGCCACGCATTTCAACGCCGCCGGCCAAGCCAACGGTTGGATGTCGCCCACCCAGGCGCTCCACTTCGGCGTAGGGTTCATAGCGTTTCTGCTGGTGATTTTCACTCCGCTCTTGCTCTACGTGGCCCACAGCCGGGTGGATGGGTTTTCCTGGGCGATGCTCGCTTTCTGCGCCCTGGTTCTCGGTTTGATGGTCGAGGTGAATCGCGGCATCGTGAACTTCAGCGTTTACGCTGCACCCATGCCGACGGGAGCCATCCTGATCCCGATTCCAATCGCGGTCATATTCCTGATTGCGATTTACATCGTATCCCGGCGCGAACCACCGCTTTCGCCCACCGCCAACTTGGCATCGGATCTTCTGGCGGAAGAGACGCACTCCGGACGAATTTTGTCCCTGATTATTCTTCCCGCCCTTATCGTACCGGTGATTGTCGCTGCCTCAGTGCCCGCCCCGGCCCTGCGCATTCCAATGGTCCTCGTCGCGCTGATTGGATTGGCAGCCATCGCCTCCGCGTGGAACGGATTTCAGTACCGTTTTCTTCGCCACGGCGTCGAGATTCGCACCCTGGGTTTCCGTTTGCGTTCCATCCCCCGGGGGCAGATCCAAAGCTATGAGCCCGCATCCTGGAATGTGTTATGCGGATACGGCATTCGCGGCGTCGGCAAAACGCGAGCTTACGTCTGGGGCAACAAGGTTGTCCATGTCAAGACCACGAACGGAGATGTATATCTGGGCCACAGCGATCCCGACCGCATCGTGCGCGACCTGGATCTGGTGATGGGCGTTGTGACGCATGGTTAAAGTGTTCTGTAGAGACGGGGCTTGCCCCGTCTCAAAAAACTGAGAACTGAGAACTGAGAACCGAGAACTGAGAACTGAGAACTGAGAACTGAGAACCGAGAACTGAGAACTGAGAACTGAGAACTGAGAACTGAGAACTGAGAACTGAGAACTGAGAACTGGTTTACTACAGGAGGCAATAATGTTCGGCATAGCAATGGAAGTCTGGGTCATCGCGGGGCTGGTCGTATTGGCGACCTTGTTCCTGATGAGCATGCTGGCCCGCTTATACCGCAAAGCGGGACCTCATGAAGCGCTGATTGTTTACGGCTTTCGCGGGACTCGAGTGGTCCAGGGACACGGCACCGTCATCTTCCCGATGGTCGAAAACTGCAAGGACCTCTCGCTGGAACTGATGTCGTTCGACGTGGCCCCGCAGCAGGACCTTTACACCAAGCAGGGCGTCGCCGTCACCGTCGAGGCCGTCGCCCAGATTAAGGTGAAGTCCGACAAGGAATCCATCCTCACCGCGGCCGAACAGTTCCTCACCAAAACCGATCAGGAGCGCGAAGGCCTGATCCGCCTGGTGATGGAAGGCCATCTGCGCGGCATCATCGGACAGCTCACCGTCGAAGAAATCGTCAAGCAACCCGAAATGGTCGGCGACCGCATGCGCGGCACGTGCGCCGATGACATGAACAAGATGGGCCTGGAGGTCATCTCGTTCACCATCAAAGAAGTGAAAGACAAGAACGAATACATCACCAACATGGGCAAGCCCGACGTCGCCCGCATCAAGCGCGACGCCGACGTAGCCACCGCCGAAGCCGAGCGCGACACGGCCATCCGGCGCGCCGTTGCAACCCGCGAATCCGCCGTTGCCAAAGCGCAAGCCGATCAGGAGCGCGTGCTCGCCGAAACGCTCTCCCAAGCCAAGCAAGCCGAATCGCAGCGCGACTTAGAGGTCAAGAAAGCGCAATATCTCGAAGTTACCAAGAAGCAGCAAGCGCAGGCCGACAAGGCGTACGACATTCAAACCAACATCATGCAGCAGCAGGTCACGACCGAAAACGTGCGCGTGCAGCAAGTCGAAAAAGAAGGACAGGTCAAGGTCCAGGACGCCGAAATCAACCGCCGGGAGAAAGAACTGATCGCGACTGTACTGAAACAGGCCGAGATCGAGCGTCAGCGCATCGAAACCCTGGCCGCCGCCGAGAAGCAGCGCCTGATTGCGGAAGCCGAAGGCCATGCGTCGGCGATCCGCGCTCAGGGAGAAGCCGAGGCTGAGATCATCTTCAAAAAAGGTGAAGCCGAAGCCAAAGCCATGAATGTCAAAGCGGCTGCTTATCAGGAGTACAACCAGGCCGCGGTTTTCGACAAACTCATCACCGGATTGCCGGAAGTCGTGCGCGCTCTGGCCGCGCCGCTCGCCAACGTGGACAAGATTACCATCGTTTCCACCGGCAGCGGCGACACCGCCGGACTGAACAAAATCACCGGCGACATCACGAAAATGGCGGCGCAAGTGCCGGCGTTGTTCGAAACGTTAAGCGGAATGCCATTAAGTGAACTATTGGGTAAAGTCCGCCAAATCGGCGACAAAGCACCGAAGCCGGATGTTCCGCCGCCGACGCCAGCGAAAGGGAAGTAAGTAGTCTCGCTGCGGGTGCCCCCTCATTCGCGTTCTTTGCGAGTGAGTGGGCCCCACGAGCGACGAACAAGATTTGAGGAGGTATTTTGTGCAGCAAGAACTTCACCACGCCCGATCGCTCGGTCTGTCCGTCGCCCTCGGAGCCGCCATGGGCGCGGCCATTGGCGCCGCCACCGGCCACATCGGCCTCTGGGTCGCCGCCGGAATCGCTGCCTACATCGCGATCTCGATCGTAGGCGGTGCTTGGACTCGCGACCGCCATGAGTAAGGTCACCACATGAAATTGTTATCGGAGAAACAAAACATGAAACGGATCATCGGAATCTCAATTGCAATCGGCGTATCCATAGGTGCCGCGATAGGAATGCTCTTCGCGCTCACCAATATTTACGTCAGCGCCGGCATTGCCGTGATCGCTATCCTGATGGGAAGCGCCCTGGCGCGCGGCAAGTTCGGTTCGAAGTGTGAAAGTCCGGCAGAAGCACGAACAGCGAACGACGAATAGCGAACGACAAACAACTAACGACCAAGAAGAACGACCAACGACGAATTACACGAGGTGTTTTATGGCATTACTCGAACGCGTTTCCACCCTAGTCCGGGCCAACCTCAACGATCTGATCGACAAAGCCGAGGAGCCCGAGAAGATGATCAAGCAGGTCATCCTCGACATGAATAACCAGCTATTGCAGGTAAAAACGCAGGTCGCCATCGCCATCGCCGACCAGCATTTGCTCGAAAAAAAGAAGCTCGAAAACGACAGCAAAGTCCAGGAATGGATGCGCAAGGCCGAGCTTGCAGTCGATAAGAAGCAAGACGACCTGGCGCGCGCCGCGCTGCTTCGCGTTGAAAGTTATCGCGACCTGAGCACAAACTTCGCGCAACAGCTCGAAGACCAGAAGGCCCAGGTCGAGAATCTGAAGTCGGCCCTGCGCAATCTCGATCAGAAGCTGGCCGAGGCCAACGCCAAAGCCGATCTGCTGATCGCGCAGCACCGCCGCGCTCGCGCCGCCCATCGCGCCACCGACGCGCAGTCCGGCATGAGCGCCAATGCCAAGTCCGCCACCTTCGACCGCATGAAGAACAAGGTGGCCCGCGAAGAAGCCATCAGCGGAGCCACAGCCCAACTCCTGGCCGACGACGTGGAAGACCGCCTCGCCGCTTTGGAAAAAGAGGACCGTATCGAGGAGTTACTGACCGAGCTGAAGACAAAACGCGGAGCGTAACGGAGAATCATGTCGGAAAGAGCAAGCAAGGCTCGCTTGATCGCGATGCTAATCGGCATCGCCATGCTGATCGTGGCATTGCTGATGAAGCGCCTTCGGTAGAGACAGCGCCGAGGCGGCCGCTCACGGATGTCCAGCTGGGTGCAGCCCAGCCACTTAGCCGTTGGTGATGCAGGGGCGAAACAAATCAGACTACACAAGGAGAACTCTTATGATCGTCAGACCGCACATGCGGAAATTCAAGCTTGTATCAGCACTGTTTACACTCACGTTACTGATGGGAATTTGCTCGGCGGGCAACGCGCGCGCTCAAGATATTGTTGGCGACTGGCAGGGCACGCTCAAAGCAGGCCCGGCAGAACTTCGCTTAGTTCTACACATTGCTAGAAACGCCGACGGCAGCTTCAAAGCTACGCTGGACAGCGTTGATCAGGGGGCCAATGGGATTCCGGTAACTTCGATATCGCTCAAAGATTCGAAGTTGAACTTCGCCGTGGATTCCGTTCACGGCAGCTATGACGGCAAGGTCACTGCTGACGCAACCGCGATCAGCGGTACTTGGACGCAAGGTCAGCCTTTGCCTCTAGATTTCAAACGCTCAACCACTCCCATCAAAACCGAACACAAGGCAGCCAAGCCGTCCGACATCGATGGAGCCTGGCTGGGTACGCTCGACGCCGGCGCAGCGAAGCTCCGCGTCGTCTTTCATTTCACTAACACCGAAGATGGCTTGATGGCCACCCTCGACAGTCCAGATCAGGGAGCAAAGGGAATTCCAGTAACGACCGTGACTCGGGAAGGACCTGCGATCAAGCTGGAGGTAAAGTCTATCGATGGTCATTTCGAAGGCAAATTCAACAGCGACCTGAGCGCCATCGAAGGCACGTGGACGCAGATGAGTAACTCATTTCCGTTGACCCTCAAGCGCGTGAAGGATACCAGTGAGCTGGAACGTCGCCGTGCGCAGAACCCGGCAAAACCGTATCCGTACAAAGAAGAAGAAGTCTCCTACGACAACAAGGCCGCGGGCATCACGCTCGCGGCCACGCTCACCACTCCTCCGGGGAAGGGGCCGTTCCCCGCCGTTCTTCTCATCACCGGTTCTGGGCCGCATGATCGCGACGAGGCCTTGATGGGCCACAAACCCTTCCTCGTGCTGGCCGATTATCTGACCCGGAAGGGCGTTGTCGTTCTGCGAGCTGACAAGCGAGGATTCGCAAAGTCCACCGGAAATTTCTCCACCGCGACCATGGTAGACTTCGCGACCGACGCCGACGCCGGCGTAGCTTACCTGAAAACTCGCCCGGAAGTTGACCCCCACAGAATCGGCCTCATCGGTCACAGCGAGGGCGGAGTTGTCGCGCCCATGTCCGCGGCGCGGAACTCCGATGTCGCCTTCATTGTGATGATGGCAGGGCCTGGCGTGCCGGGAGACGAGATTCTGCCGGAACAGCTAATCCTAATTTCCGAAGCTGCTGGCAAAAGCCATGAGGAAGCGGAAAAGGATGCAGCCGAGCAACGCACGATCTTGGCTCTTGTGGAGCACGAGAAAGACGATGCCGCGCTCGAAAAACAATTGCGGGAGAAGTTGTCCGGAAAACTTCCGGAAGCGCAGATCCAAACGCAAATTAAGTCGCTCACCTCAGACTGGTTCCGCCACTTCCTTACCTACGATCCGGCAGCGGGATTGCGGAAAGTAACTTGTCCGGTGCTGGCCATCAACGGCGAGAAAGATTTACAAGTGCCGCCGAAGCAGAATCTTCCCGTCATCAGGAAAGCACTCGCGGATGCAAGAAACAAGAACTTTGAAGTCGACGAACTTCCAGGCTTGAACCACTTGTTCCAGACCGCAAAGACCGGCGCGGTTAGCGAGTACGCCGAGATCGAGGAAACCATGTCGCCGGTGGCGTTGGAAAAAATTGCCAGTTGGATATTGAACCTCCCACACACGTCGGCTTGAGCAATGTTTAGATCAGTTCCGGGAATTAGTGCCAATCGTGCCACGGTTCCCCGACGGTAGTGCCCACTGCCCACGCCACCCAATTTCTGCTACAAATAATGGCTATGAAATGTCTTTTCATCGGTGGAACCGGAATCATCAGCACCGCCTGCACCGCGCTCGCGGCCCAGCGCGGCATGGATCTCACGCTGCTCAGCCGCGGCCAGCACAAGACCGAGCTTCCGCCTGGCGTCAAAACTCTCATCGCCGACGTCAACGATCCAGCCCTGCCCAAAAAACTCGAGCACGAGTTCTTCGATGCCGTCGTCGACTGGGTCGCTTTCGCCCCGGCCGATATCGAACGCGATCTCAAGCTGTTCCGCGGCCGCACCCGCCAGTTCGTGTTCATCAGTTCCGCCAGCGCGTATCAAAAACCGCAGACGCACTACTTGATGACCGAGTCCACCCCGCTGGCCAATCCGCATTGGGACTATTCGCGAAATAAGATTGCCTGTGAAGAGCGCCTCATGCTCGCCTATCGCGACGAGGGCTTTCCCATAACCATCGTGCGCCCCTCGCTCACCTATGGCGATACCCAAATTCCGCTGGTGCTCAATAGCTGGCAACAGCCTTACACCGCCGTCGACAGGATGATCCGTGGGCAAACGATGGTCGTGCCCGGCGACGGCACTTCCCTCTGGGTGGTAACCCATAACACCGATTTCGCCAAGGGATTCGTCGGCTTGCTCGGAAACCAGCAAGCTATCGGACACGCGTTTCACATTACGTCGGATGAAGTACTCAGCTGGGACCAACTCTACCGCATCGTTGGCGTTGCCGTCGGCGTAGAGCCGAAGCTGGTGCATATCCCATCGGACTTTATCGTCGCCTGCGTGCCCCAAGACGAGGGGACCTTGCTAGGGGACAAGTCCGTCAGCGTGGTCTTCGACAACTCCAAGATCAAACGCTTTGTTCCCGGCTACTGCGCCACCACTACTTTTGCCGAAGGCGTTCGACGATCTCTGGCATGGTTCAACGCCGATCCTTCGCGCAAACAAATCGACCATCAAGTTAATGCGAATCTCGACAAGCTGATCTCCGCCTATGAGAAAGGAATGAATCAAGCCGTCCAAAGTTTCGCATGAGACCAGCGGCTAGCCCTCACGGAGAGCCGCCGAGCGGCGCGCGTCCCATACAATAAACAGCAGCGTGCCCCTCGGCCTCTACATCTCCGTCCCGTTCTGCCCCAGCAAGTGCAGCTACTGCAACTTCGCCTCCGACGTGTTCTCGAAATCGGCTTATGAAAACTACGTTGCCCGCCTGCTCGAAGATATCGCCAACTCGCGCCAGCTTGCGTCGGAACTGGGATGTGCGCTCCCTACAAACGCCGACTCCATTTACCTCGGCGGAGGAACTCCGTCCATCCTAGAAGCACCGCAGTTACTGCGCATCTTCGCCGCCCTGCGCGGCAATTTTACGATCACGCGCGATGCCGAGATCACGGTCGAATGCGCTCCGGGCACGCTGACTCCCGCGCTCATCAAAACCTTGCTGCAATGCGGAGTGAACCGTGTGAGCCTGGGTGCGCAATCCTTCGTCGATCGCGAAGCGCAATCGGTCGGGCGCCTGCACAAGCGCACCACGGTTCTAAACGACCTCGCTCGTCTGCGGCAAGCCGGTCTCGCCAACATCAACATCGACCTGATCGCCGGTTTGCCGCACCAGACGGCGGAAAGCTGGGCCTTCTCGCTGTCGGAGACGATTGCGGCCGGGGTTCCGCACGCCAGCGTTTACATGTTGGAAGTGGATCAGGATTCTCGCTTGGGCAGGGAACTGATCGCCGGAGGCGCCCGCTACCACGCCCACTTCGTCCCCAATGAAGACGCGACCGCCGACTTCTATTTGCAGGCGTGCGAGACGCTAAACTCCGCCGGTCTCCAGCAGTATGAGATCTCAAACTTTGCCCGCGCCGCCACGCATCCGCAAGACGGCCAATTACAAAATAATGAATCGCGACATAACTTGAAGTATTGGACGCGCCAGCCCTACCTAGGCTTCGGCGTCGATGCCCATTCGATGCTAGCTGTCGATTGTCGGGAAGACGATCGCCGCCAGGCCGTCCGCTTCGCAACCCCCGACTCGCTCGACGCCTACATGAATCGCGAGCCCCACAAGGTGACGCCAGTTGCCGCGCAAGCGGCGATAGAAGAAAGTTTTTTCCTCGGCCTGCGGCTCAATCGCGGTATCGATCTCAAGAGCTTGTTGAAATTATTTAAGGATTATCAGCCTGCTCCTGAGCTTGTCGAAGGAGAAGTTCCTGCTGTCTGGGAATCCGCAATCCAGCAATCTGCGCAAGACGGCCTGCTCGAACGGCAAGGCTCTACGCTGCGCCTCACCGCGCGCGGGCGTCTCCTATCCAACGAAGTCTTTGCTAGATTTCTTGCAGAAGAAAAAGTGGGAACCGGCCACGTGAATCCACGTTAGTTGGCCGATGAGTGCCGTTCGGCGTTGGCCTATCCGGTCCCCACCATTTCATAAACTCTACAGTCGCCGGTGCCCGTGCGAAAGACGGGTGGCTCCGCTGCCGGAGCCTGTATTCAAGCCTCTCCCGAAACATGGATCCAAACGCTGCGAAACTGCCCGCTCGACTTGGCCAGTTGCGCGTCCATCAGCTTGCTAGTCTGGATCTTCGAACCTCCTCCGATCCGTTCTAGGTCCCTATCATCAACTCAAGCGAATCATAACCACGAATCGCCCAAAGCGAAACGTCACATCGGTTACATCTACGCGGTTCCCGAAGTTACGTTGCATTGGGAATGTCAATAGGAGAGAACAATTCGAGTATCAGAGTAAGCCCGATAGATACTATCGAAACAATATGTTCAGTCGAAGTCCCTCATCGGGCAGCCCCCAGGTCCGGGACTTCCGCCGCACGATCCACAGGGTCCCGCCGGTCCTTCCGAAAAAGACGGCTGCGACGCCGTTCCACTTTTGGCCGACACTGCGAACACGGAAAGTTGCGGCTCCAATTTCTTGCTCTGGCACTTCGGACACTCGGCTTTTTGTTTGCCGAAGACCAGAGCCTCGAACGCGTGTTGGCAGTCCTTGCAGACGTACTCAAAGATGGGCATGAAGAAAACTCCGTGAGGAAAAGTGTTGTCTTCTATTTAAAATCAAAGCGTGGGTACTTCGCATACACCCGAGGAGACGCGCCCCTTCATACCGCGCCGGTGGTTGCGCGGCGGTCACGCGCAAACCGTTGCCAGCTTCCTGATCCAGCGACGCTTTCAGCTGCCTGCGCCCGAGGAGCGTTTGATCGAAGTTGCGCCCGGCGTCCGCGTGCTCTGCCATTGTCACTGGCAAGCGGATCGCGCGCGTGCCCTGACCATCATCATTGTGCACGGGCTGGAAGGATCGAGCGATTCGCAGTACATGCTCGGCATTGCCGAAAAAGCCTTGGCTACGGGGATGAATGTGGTTCGCTACAACCAGCGCAACTGCGGCGGCACCGAAGCGCTTGCCCCTGTGCTTTATCACTCGGGGCTGTCGAATGACGTTGCGGCGGTGGTGCGTGAGGTCATCGCTCGCGATCGCGTTTCACGTTTCGCTCTGGTCGGCTTCTCGATGGGCGGCAACATCGTGCTGAAGCTGGCGGGGGAGTGGGGACCCAAAGCTCCGCCGGAGTTTCGGGCGGTCGCGGCGTGTTGTCCGGCGATTGACTTGGCTGCGTCAGCGGATGCGTTGCACGAACCCGCGAACCGGATCTACGAAACATATTTCTTGTGGGCGCTTCGTCGGCGGATGCTTCAGAAGGCGCGGCTCTTCCCCGGTCACTTCGACGTGGACCGGCTGCGCGGTATTCGGAGTTTGCGCGATTTTGACGACAAGGTGACCGCTCACTATTGCGGCTTTAAGGGCGCGGACGATTACTACGATCGCGCTTCGGCGGCGCGCGTGATCGAGCGCATCGCGGCGCCGGCGCTGGTCTTGTACGCCGCGAACGATCCCTTTGTGCGCATCACGGCCGACACTCGCCGGAAGATTTCGTCGAACCGGAACATCAACTTCGTCGAGACAGACGATGGCGGGCACTGTGCGTTTATCGGATCGCCTGACAGGAGAGATCGTTGTCATAGCGACGGTTATTGGGCGGAGAATGAGATTGTGAACTTTCTGCGCCGGTTTTGATGGATGATGTTCCAATGGATGCAGATTACTCAATCGAGCTGGGGAACGATAATCCGGCGTTGGATTTCCCGTGGAAAGATCCCGCGGGCAAACTTGCGTATGTCGATTTGAAGCGGCATCCCGAATTGATCCCTGAGCTTGAAGAGGCGAGAAACTTTCCCGAGCTGGGAGAATTTCTCCGCTGGCTGAATTCCGCGCGCAGCATGTTGGAGACGGCGAAGTGCGATGCCTGGGCGACGACGGAGCTGAGCATGGAGGAAGAGATTTACGGTGCGTCGCATAAATTCGCGAGTTATGTTGACGTGGTGTTTTCGACTATGGATGCGCGTCTATCTTCGTTTCGTCAGTCTTTACCCGCTCACGAACAGTTTGCCCGCAGACTGGTCGAGTTGTTGCGGCGGGTTCCGGAGATTCCGTCGGCGGCGGAAGTGTGCGTGCGGCGCTGCTATTTTGCGGAGGAGGGCGGTATTCGCGACGGTTTCTACTGCACCTTGTATGTGAGCGGCTACGGCAGCGACGAGGCCAGCGCACGTCAGAACTGGGGAGTGGCGCTCAAGCTGACGGGGAATGCGATCGTGCAGTTGTCGGCGAGGGGAGTGGAGTAACGGTCGAAAAATAGTCTCAGCTGGGGCCGGCCTATTCCTATGCGGGCCGCATCCTTCTGCCCAGCTTCTTCCAGTCGATTCTCGTGCGCAGCAGGGAGAGGATCAGCTTCCAGTCGATTTTTGTGCGGAGCAGGGAGAGGACCAGCATGGCGAGGGTAATCTCCAATAATCCGCGTGAAGCGGCGGGCACGGATTGGGCACCTTTTTTGAGCAGCGAGAATCGTCCATAGACGAATTCTATGTGGACCCAGTAAACGAGTAACGACGTCTGGCCCAGTTGGATGAGTGGACTGAAGCCTCGCGTTGCCAGTCCCCAACGGCACCAGGCATAACTTAGAAAAGCGATCACTAACAAGAGGCCAACGCGCATCATCAGAAAGTTCGGGCTGGTAAGCCAGTAGTTATAGACGGAGTAAAGATGAATGGAGGAGTGATCGAATAGATAGGCTGCCAAAATTGCGATAACTCCGATGGCGGCGAAAAGCACAAAGGTTCCCGCGCCGTGGCTGCGGGCTCGATCGCTGAAAAGAATAAATCCCGCGGCCAGGCCGGCGAAAGCGAAGGCGGCCCAGGGGAAGAGCGGAAACAGCCACGACTGTGGAACGCCGAGGTTGTGGCATCCGTTGATATAGGACTCCAGCGGCCAGGGCAGCCAGGATGGCCGCCAGGTGGTGTGGAGGGGCGGAGTTAGCAGGGCGATTAGAGCGGCAGTCGCAAGGGCTGCTGCCGCTATTGCGACTCCAGAGTTGGCATTGTCAGATGCGGCTAGCGAGCTACGCTCGGTTCGGACAAACGAATGCATTCTTCCCCATACGTACAGAACCATGCCGCAAAGCAGCGCCATCAAAATCATCGATAGGCCGATGATGTTCAGCACATCGACTCGTAGTAAGTCGGACCACGGGGCCCATCCCCAGGCGATGAGAAATTCTTGCAGGCGGAAGAGGAATCCAAAGGCCAGGATCTCGGCGCCGCGGCGAACCATGGTGCGGGTGATTTCGGCGGGGCTCAGGTTCTTGCGCATGAGTTTGCCGGTGACCAGAGCGAAAGAGATTCCGGCCAGAAAAAGAAACAGGGGCGCGGGCCATGTGCCGCTGAGTTGCGATCCTTTGAGGAAGCGGGAGTTGCGGGCCGCGCCGCCCAGCCACGAATCGTAGCAGTGCGTCTGAAACATCAGGACGCAGGCCAGGCCGCGCATCCAGTCGATCCAGGCGAGCCGGGAAGCGGCGGGAGCGGCGACGGTCGTTGTTGGTTGAGCGGGTGTATTCATGGCTTCGATAGTTCTTGTCCTCGATAAGCTTCAGCTGATGTCGAAACTGGCAACTGTATCACAGGTACTTTTGATTGTCTTTGGATTAGACGGCCATCGCTGAATGGAGATGTTGCGAGAATGGTGCGCTTGTACGCGTTCGAGCAAGGCGTGCTAGCATTTTTGGGGAAGGGACTGACCGTGAAACGCTGGATTGCAATCGCCACCGTTGCTTTGAGCCTGTCGATCACCTGTTCTTTCTCGCGTCCGGCATTTGCCAAGGATGAGCCCAAGTGGATCGAAGTGCACTCCACGCATTTCTCTGTGCTTACGGATGGGGGCGAAAAGCGCGGGCGCGAAGTTGCGTTGCGCATGGAACAGATGCGGGCCATTTTTGGACAACTGCTTCTGAAAGAAAAGCTCAAAATGCCGGTGCCGATCACCGTCATCGCGCTCAAGAGCGACAAGCAGTATGCCTCGGTCGCTCCGGCGAAACAGACGATGGCGGCTGGGTTTTATGTGCCGGGGCCGGACCGCATTTATATCGTCCTGAATCTGTTTGAAGCCGATCCCTACCAGGCCGTGGCGCATCCGCTGGCGCATTATCTTCTGAATTACAACTATCCTCCCGCGCAGGGCTGGTTCGACGAAGGCCTGGCAGAGTATTTTGGCTCGATCCACATCGGCAAGCAAGTAGAGATCGGCGGCGATCCGGAGCTGTTGCCGGAATGGCACGAGAACATCTTTGACGACATGGATCCCATGCAGCGCGACCCGAAGGTGCCGCAGTCGCTGACCCAGTTAGTAAGTTCTCCGGTATGGCTGTCGATGGAGGACCTGTTCACCATGAAGCATGATGGCTCGGGGGCTCGCGAAGGGACGCACCACACTTTGTACTACGCGCAGTCGTGGATGGTCGTCCACTATCTGGTGAATAAAAACAGGATGCCGGAAGCGGGAACATACTTCGACCTTGTGCTGAATCGGAAAGTTCCGGTGGAGAAGGCGATCATCGAGGCGTTCGATATGACGCCGGCGCAAATGGAAGAAGCGGTGAAGACGTATTTCAAATCGCTAAGCGCCTTGGGTGTCGCCCTCGATCAGGCAAAGAAGCCGGTGGAGACGCCGATCGACATTCCGCAGCCGGACCATTTCGCGTTGCCGTTTGACGCGGGCGATCTCGGGATGGCGGCAGATCCGGTGAAGGATGAGGATGCGCGAGCGGTGATCGACGATGTGAAGGCACGCATTCCGGAACATCGCGATCAGGCGCTGCAGGAGTTACAGCAGCTGACGGGGGATCCAAAAGACAATGAGGCGGCGCATCGCGGGCTGGCGCGGGAATATCTGCGCCAGAAGAAGTTCGACTTAGCCGCCGATGAACTGGACAAGGCTGCGGAACTGAATCCGCGCGATCCGTGGATCTGGTATTACCGCTCGGTAATGAAATACCAGAAGGCGCAGGCCACGCGGCAAGACATGCAGGGGTTGGCGAACATGATGCAAGACCTGCGGGCGGTGACCGATTGGTATCCCGAGTTAGCCGACGCTTATAACATGCTGGGCATGGCGCGAGTGGAGGGGGGCGGAATCAACTCCGCGCTGGAGGCGCAGCGGCAGGCGATCGCGCTGGCGCCGCGAAATGTGGAATATCAGTTCAACCTGGGGCAGATCTATGTTGCGGGCAAGAAGTGGGACCTGGCGCGGGAACTGTTTACGCGGCTGAAGGCTGGACCGGACAAAGCGGCGGCAGCGGCGGCCAAACAGCAGTTGGAAGACTTAGATACGCTACAGAAATATGGAGTGCGTCCGCAACGAACTGGGGAAAACGAGGCGCCGGCGGGCGCGGCCAGCACACCTTCTGCCGGAGCGGCCTCAGCCGCGGCCGCTTCCCAAAATGATGAAGACGAGGACGAGGACACTGCGCCGAAGCCGGCCGTTCCCAAGCCGGGGACGATCGAGCCCATGCAATTTCTCAAGGGTAAGATCGTAGGCAGCGATTGCTCTAAGGCGCCCGCGGCAACGGTCACGATCCTCAGTGGGATGACGACTTACAAGCTCCACACTTCGGATTACAAGTCATTGCTGGTGATTGGGGATGAGCAGTTTTCCTGTGAGTGGAAGGACCGGCGCGTATCGGTGAACTACCGTGCCGTGGGGAAGAACGAGGGCGAATTAGTTTCGATTGAAACGCACTAAGCCCGATTAAGTTCATGTGGGCCAGGCGAAGTGACTGGAAAAGGCTGGAGTTGGCGCCCAGCGCGACTCAAGGCGGGAAGTCACACATGGTGGTGACATACGGCACTGCCAGACTGTTGGCCGCGCGAGACCATAGAGCGTTAGAGCTTTTGATTTTTGCAGAAGGGAAACTATGAAAAGGATACTCATTTTAGGCGCGGCTGGCAGGGACTTCCATAATTTTAATGTGATTTTTCGAAATAATCCTGACTATCAGGTTGTGGCTTTCACGGCCACGCAAATCCCCGATATTGCGGGCCGGCGCTATCCGCCCGAGCTGGCCGGGAGTTCACAGTATCCCAATGGAATACCGATTTATGAAGAGAAGGACATGGAGAAGCTGATTCGCGACGAGCGGGTGGATGCGGTGGTGTTTGCCTACAGCGATATCTCCCACCAAAACTTGATGCACCTGGGTTCGCGGGTCGTGGCCGCGGGCGTGGACTTTTGGTTGTTGGGCACCGACCGCACTCAGATCAAGTCAACCATTCCGGTGGTTTCCATTTGCGCGGTGCGGACGGGCTGCGGCAAGAGTCCGCTGTCCCGGCGGGTGGCCGCCGAGTTGCGGCACCAGGGCTGGAAGCCAGTCGTGATCCGCCATCCCATGCCCTACGGCGATCTGGTGGCCCAGGCGGTCCAGCGCTTTGCCACCGTGGAAGATCTGGATTTGCAGCAGTGCACTATCGAAGAGCGCGAGGAGTACGAACCGCACATCCGTCAGGGTACAGTGGTGTATGCCGGCGTGGACTACGAGAAAATACTGCGCCAGGCCGAGAAAGAAGCGGACATCATTTTGTGGGATGGAGGTAACAACGATACTTCGTTCTATAAGTCCGATCTGGAAATCGTGGTGGCCGACCCGCTGCGCCCCGGGCACGAATTGTCTTATTTCCCCGGAGAGGTAAACCTGCGGCGCGCCGATGTCGTGGTTATCAACAAAGTGGATACGGCGGCACAAGCGGACATCGAGACAGTGCGCCACAATATCCAGATCAGCAACCCCAAAGCGACAATCGTCGAAACCGCGTGCCACGTGTCCGCCCCAACGCCTGAACTGGTGAAGGGGAAGCGCGTGCTGGTGGTGGAAGACGGTCCGACCCTGACGCACGGCGAAATGCCCTACGGTGCTGGAGTCGTTGCGGCGCGGCAATGGGGAGCGGCTGAGTTGGTGAGCGCGAAACCCTTTGCCGTCGGCTCTATTCGCAGTACTTTTGACCGCTATCCGCACATGACCAATCTTCTGCCGGCGATGGGATACAGTGTGATGCAACGCCATGAACTGGAAGAAACCATCAACAGCGTACGGTGCGATCTGGTCTTGGTCGCTACGCCCATTGACCTGGCGCGCGTCATCAAGATCAACAAGCCCAGTTTGCGGGTCACTTACGAGGTGGAAGAACTCACGCATCCAGATTTCACTGAGATCCTCGCCCAACTTAAAACGCAAGCGAAAGTGCCGGCCAAAACTCCACCGGAGGTGAAACGATGAAGAGCAAAGATTTTCTTTCGATCCGGGATTTCTCTCCGCAAGAAATCCAGGACCTGCTTCAGTTAGGGCGGCAGATCAAGGCCTACCCCGAGGTCTATAGCGGAGCCCTGCGAGGGAAAACTCTGGCCCTGATTTTCGAGAAGCCCTCCTTGCGGACGCGTGTCACCTTCGATGTCGGCATCCAGCAACTCGGCGGCTTTTCCGTCTATCTCTCTCCGGCGGAGATCAACCTGGGCAAGCGCGAATCCGTGTATGACGTGGCCAAGAACCTGGAACGCATGGTGCAGGGCATTATGATCCGCACCTTCGCTCACAGCATCGTCGAACAGATGGCGGAGCATGCCGGAATCCCGGTGATCAACGGCCTCACCGACTACAGCCATCCCTGCCAGGCCATGGCGGACTTCCTGACCATATGGGAAATCAAAGGCGCGATCGGGAAGTTGAAAGTCGCTTACGTTGGCGATGGAAACAACGTCGCGCACTCGCTCCTGTTCGTCGGCGCGCAACTGGGTGCGGAAGTTGTGGTGGCCACGCCTCCGGGCTATGAGCCGAAAGCGGATGCGATGCAGTGGGCCAAAGACCGGGCCCAGGAAACAGGAGGCCGGTGCCGGACTACGAATGACCCCAAAGAAGCGGTTGCGGGGGCGGACGTTGTTTACACCGATGTGTGGGCGAGCATGGGGCAAGAGGCCGAGGCCGCCAAGAGGCTTACCATTTTCCGCGACTATCAGGTGAATGCAGAGCTCTTTGCCCGAGCGAAACACGATGCCATCTTCATGCACTGCCTGCCGGCCCATCGCGGAGAAGAAGTAGCCGACGAGGTGGTCGATTCGCCGCGCTCGGTTGTCTTCCAGGAGGCGGAAAATCGCCTGCACATGCAGAAGGCCATCATGCTGGAGTTGATGAAGGATGTGAGCGTGGGGCCGGTGCGTCCGGCAACCGCGCCGGAACGGAAGCGCGCGTAACAGGAGCAGCCATGAAAACCATGCTGCTGGCGATAGGCGGGAATTCGCTGATTCGCGCCGGCCAGAAGGGCACCGTGGCCGAGCAGTTGGCGAATGCCAGGCGCACGGCCGCGGAAATTGCCAGGTTGGCTCGGGACGGACACCGCATCGTCCTCACCCACGGCAATGGGCCGCAGGTGGGAGCGGCGCTGTTGCGCTCCGAACGGGGAGCGAGCCAGGTCCCAGGACATCCGCTCGACGTTTGTGACGCCTCCACCCAGGGCGAAATCGGCTACTTCTTGCAGCAATCCCTGAATACAGAACTTCGGCTTGCGGGTTTGCAGGCGCCGGTCGTGACCCTGCTTACCCAGGTCGTGGTCTCGCTCGAGGATCCAGCCATGAAGCGTCCCAGCAAACCGATTGGCCCGTTCTACTCTCGCGCCGATGCCGAGGAGCGCAAGCGCCTGCTGGGCTGGGAAATTGTGGAAGATGCGGCGCGCGGCTATCGCCGGGTCGTGCCTTCGCCCGAGCCGGTCGATATCCTGGAACTCGATATCATCCGCGATCTGATGGAGCGGAATGTGCTGGTAATTGCCTGCGGCGGCGGCGGGATTCCCGTGGCGTGGTCGGAAGGAAGATGGCAGGGCGTCGAAGCGGTGATCGACAAGGACCGCGCTTCCGCGCTCCTGGCATCTCGTCTGGGTGTGGATCTGTTCCTCATTTCCACCGACACGGATTATGTCTATCTGGATTACAAGAAGCAATCTCAAAGGCCGTTGCATAAAGTCGGTTCCCGCGAGTTGCAGGAGTACGCCGATGCCGGACACTTTCCACCCGGCAACATGGGACCGAAGATCGAGTCGGTGTTGCGATTTCTGAACCGTGGAGGGCGCGAGGCCATCGTCACGTCGTGCGAAAACCTGTGCTCGTCGGTGTCAGGAGCGGTGGGCACTCATGTTGTGCGGGACAGTGATGTGCTGGATGGTGATGAATTGGAACGGGGACTCGCCGCGCCCGCCGCCCGCGCGCGGACGGAGTTGGCGGGGGGAGGCAAATAATCCATGGCAGACCAGTTTTTCAAACCGGGCGCGCTCCGAGGAGGACGCGTCGAGACCCGGGTCCAGCACAGCGGGCACTTGAAGCACGTTATCGAGTCGCAGCAGTTCACGCTGCCCTTGCTCATGGACCTGTTCGAACGTTCCCGCGGCATGGAGCGGGTGGTCGCCCGCGGCGGCTCGCTCGACTATCAGAACCGCATCATGGCCACGCTGTTTTACACGCCTTCGACCCGCACCCGCCTCTCCTTCGAAGCCGCCATGCAGAGGCTGGGAGGCAGGGTCCTGTCCACCGAACATGCGCAGTCGTTTTCCTCTGAGGTTGAGGGAGAGAACGTCGAAGACACGATTCATATTATTGGCAGCTTTTCCGATGTGATCGTCATCCGCCACCACGAGGAAGGCGGTGCCAAACGCGCCGCGCAGGTTTCCCAGGTGCCGGTGATCAATGCCGGCGACGGCGATGGCGGCCAGCATCCCACCCAGGCCTTGCTCGACTTGTACACCATCTATCGCGAGCGTCCGCTCGATGGCCTCAATGTTGCCATCATCGGAGAGCTCGATAAAGGGCGCACCGCTCGCTCACTCGCCTATCTCCTGGCCAAGTTCGAACGCGTGAAGATTTATTTTGTCAGCCCGCCCGAACTCCAGATGAAACCCGATATCTTGGAATATCTCGACGCCCACGGAGTGCATTACGAACTCGAGCCCGAGATCGACCGCGTCATCGGGGAAGTGGATGTGGTCTATCAAACTCGCATCCGGCCCGAGCGGGTGACCGGGCGGCGAAGCCCCCAGCAGTACGCGATCAACTCGGCCGTCTTGCGAAAGATGAAGCCGGACGCCATAATCCTTCACCCGTTGCCGCGGACCGTGGAACTCGACAAGTCTGTGGATGAAGACCCGCGGGCGTTGTATTTCCGCCAGGCCGTCAACGGATTGTATGTCCGCATGGCGCTGCTCACCATGCTGCTTGAAAAGGAATAAGCTCAACGGACCATCATGCAAGTACGATTTGTATCAGGGTATGCCTTCAGGCATACCGCATGGGCCGCGTTATGAAAGCGCCTTTAGGCGCTGGTTCTGAGAGATCAAGTTTTACCACACGCTGTTAAAATTGAAAGAGACAATTATGCCTAGCGAAATTATGACCGACGAACATCTGCGCACGCGCGATCTGAT
>Ga0181518_10001937_pt1 | contig 20505 bp, 19 predicted proteins | sample PEATcosm2014_Bin_28_FD_119751 | JGI IMG/M metagenome (GOLD analysis project Ga0181518, IMG submission 119751) | Peatland microbial communities from MTU Mesocosm Facility, Houghton, MI, USA - PEATcosm2014_Bin01_60_metaG | ecosystem: Environmental > Terrestrial > Soil > Wetlands > Peat | place... | reverse complement strand
GGCTATGTTCTTTGAGCCTTCCGCGTTGCATTGGCGGAAGGATCGCCAGGACGATATTTGTTTTCGGGTAAGTTGGTCGGAGTGGCAGGATTTGAACCTGCGACCCCCTCGTCCCGAACGAGGCAGTAAGCTTGACTGTCCTTGAATTATTGGGCTTTTTCGTCGCGCTTACTGACGTTCGTTCGCGATTTAGACCGCTTAAGCTGTGGCGAACCTGTGGCGCACTGTTGGGGCAGGACTCAGTCGGTAGAACGCTACGAGCCCTTGGAGCGGATGCGGGAAAAGTCGCCTCGCTTCGAAGCCGCCGAGTGAGGTCGTCATGCCCAGGAATATCCTGATCTTCTCCGACGGAACGGGACAGGCCGGAGGCCTGACGCCTGACGAGAACGTCAGCAATATTTACAAGCTCTATCGGGCGACGCGCTGCGGCCCGGAATCGAGTATTGATCCAAGAGAGCAACTGACCTTCTACGACCCGGGCCTTGGCTCGCAGCCCGACACCGGCATTTTCTTTGCACAGCGCGCATACCGCTGGCTTTACAATCTTGTAAGCCAGGCGACGGGCCTCGGCATCACGAAAAACATTATTGACTGTTATGCCGCCATCTTGCGTATGTGGGAGCCCGGCGACCGCATTTTTTTGTTCGGCTTCAGCCGCGGCGCTTACACAATCCGGTGCCTCGCGGCGGTCCTGTCGTTATGCGGGGTTCCGACCACCATGCGGGACGGCCGCACGCCACTTTATCGCGATGCGGGCTCGACGCGAAAGATCGCTAAAGAGGCGGTGAGGCAGGTCTACCAGCATGTGAGTTCGCCGCGAGACGCGGCGTACATTGAACAGCGCAAGGCTCTCGCGCTCCAATTCCGAGAGAAATACGGTTCGGACGTCTCCGGCGCTCCGAATGCGAATGCCTTCTTCGTTGGCGTATTCGACACGGTAGCGTCCCTCGGCAGCTACCTGCTGTCGATCGCGCTCGTGATCGTCTGGATAGCCATCATCGCGATCATCAGCTTCGCACAGTCGTTCTTCCTGGTTTCGTTCCGGGAGTCCTTCGCGTGGCTGGCGGGCTTGTCAATTGTCATCGCGGCTATTTGGTACGCGGTAGCGCATTTGCAGTACGCGGTCGGCCTGCCGGGCTATTCCTTCTGGCAATCCCTGCATTTCACCGCTCCCAAAATGACATTCTACGATCTGCATCTCGACAATGCCGTGTGGTACGCGCGCCATGCGATGTCGATCGACGAAAACAGGGCCGACTTCGCCCGCGTCCCGTGGGGGAGCTCGCAAAACAAAGGACCGCCGAGGCCCGACAGCTACCCCGATTGGCTGCAACAAATCTGGTTCGCCGGCGTTCACTCCGATGTCGGAGGCAGCTACGTCGAGAACGAGTCGAGGTTGTCCGATATCGCGCTGGAATGGGTGATTCACGCGGCGCTAAATCTCCCCAGCCGGACCGCGCCCGACGGTAACGGCATCAAAATCGACAAAGGTTTTCTTATGCTGACGCCGGACGCACGCGGGCCCCAGCACGATGCGCGCGAGCCAGGATTTTTCGGTGGGCGGTTCAAGTGGAAGAAGGCTCTGCGGAAGATCGATCCCAACGCGGTGCTGCACCCGTCCGTCTATGATCGGTTCACCGCCGACCGGGTTCAGCACTTTTATGAAATGAAGCCGTACCGTCCCGAGAACCTCTCGGAGCATGAAAAGCTCAAACAGTATTACGGTGGCGGCTCCGGCGTCTCGACGTAAGAAAGGATCCGCGCAACTGCATAGGGAGGCCCGCAAGAGGCGTCTCCTTTTTGCGGTGTGGCAGCTAAGCTCCCAGGGAGAGCGTTCCCTTCACACGGGAGAGGTCGTAGGTTCAATCCCTACAGCGCCCACCATCAAAAGCCCCACAAATTACAAGCTTTTTTGATTTGCCGGGCTGACGATTTCGCAACTGGTCGCAGAACGTCGCAGCAACATGCACCGCATTGCCGGGGAAAATCCGGGGAATTTGTTCATCACATGTCCGCGCCGTCGCGGCGAATATCAATAAACGCCTCTTTGCCTGCATTTCGGTTGAGATTTGCGGTCTCTAGTTCTTGCGGTTGCGCCTACCGTGGGCGATAATTCGCGCCTGGGGAGGATGCGAATGCCAATAGATTTAAGGGTGCTTTGCAGAGATATTAAACCGGAGAGTACCGAGCTTCTCTTTGGTGCGGGCTCATCGATGCCTTCGGGCGGTTTAAGTGGCGCAGAGCTTTCACAGCGGCTCTGCAAGAATTTCAACATCGATTACGATCCGACCTTGCGGCTATCCGATATTGCGACGTTGGTGGAAATCCGACGCAACAGAAGGCCGCTCATCAATTTCATCGGACAGATTTACGAGGTCCTCAGGCCTACGAAGGGCTTACTCAATCTTCCGATGTTTCCTTGGCAGGCTATCTTTACAACCAATTATGACACTCTTATCGAACAGGCTTACAAGATCGCTGGCAAACCACTTCGAGTATTTTCATCAAACTTTGACTTCACAGAAACCTCGACTACTCCCACGGCGGAGTTGTTCAAAATACACGGTACCCTTGGTGAGGACCGCGCTCTTGGGCACCAAGCAAGCATGGTCATTACAAATGAGGACTACGATTTAGCCCAGAAATTTCGCGAGCTAGCTTTTGATCGGTTGTTACATGAAACAAGCCGAAATGACGTACTCATAATCGGCCATTCCTTAGCCGATCCAGATTTGATCGCAACCTTGGACGAGGCAATCCGCAGAAAGAAAGTAAGCGGCGCACCAGGTCGCATCTACACTCTAATTTACAGGGAGGACCAAAATCGGGCACTGCTTTATGAGCAAAAGGGACTTAACGTCTGCTTTGGCGGCATAGACGACTTTCTTGCGACAGCAAGCTCGTTCCTGCCCGCCAGTGCGCTTGTCTTTTCATCCGCTGCGGACGATCTTCTGGCAAGAGCGCCTTTGTTGCGGCCAGTTACAATTGATGTTCGCCACAGTCTAAATTCGGAGGCACCAGATGCAGTGCGTTTATTCAATGGCGGCCCAGCTAAGTACGGCGATATCCGGGCTGAGCTAACGTTTCGTCGGGACATATCTCAGAGAATTGAAACTCAACTAGCCGATGCGGCAAAACCTGTAGCCTACGTTTTGGGTGTGGCGGGCTTTGGGAAAAGCACCGCGTGCCGACAGGTGTTGGTCAATCTATCGGGTCGAAGCTTCCATTGTTGGGAGCATGAACCCGATCACGACCTGCAAGAGCAGGGTTGGATTACGGTCGCATCGGCATGTAAGGAAACAGAGACAAATGCAGTCTTGTTTGTGGATGATGCGCATCTCCATTTGCGCCAGATAGATCGAATAATTGATCACCTAGCCGAGACTGAAAATAGGTTTTTTAGGCTCTTGCTGGCGTCCGCCCCGGGCAGTTGGCATCCACGCGCAAAGACCCCCGCGATCTACCGAATAGGTGTGCCGCATGAGATGGGGCGACTTTCAAATGCAGAGATTAATTCGCTTGTTCAACTCTTTGAACGGAAGCGTGAGATTGCAGTATTGGTAGAACCTGCGTTTGGTGGATTTGACAGGCCGGAGAAAATTCGCCGATTACAGGAACGTTGCAAGCAGGACATGTTCGTTTGCCTCAAGAACATCTTTGGTTTTGAGAAATTGGATGACATCATACTCAAGGATTACGGACTAATAGAGGAGCGGCTCCAAGACATTTACAAGGTCGTTGCCGCCATGGAAGCCTCCAACGTTCGCGTCCATCGGCAGCTAGTAATGCGGGTATTAGGAATACCTGGAAACGTTATATCCGGAATTTTGGCGGAGCTTGATGGTATAATAAGTGAATACACGGTGGATGAGACTAACGGTATTTACGGATGGCGCGGACGACATCGCGTTATTTCTGAAATAATCTTAAAGTACAAATACTATGATCAGGACGCCCTATTCGATCTCTACAAAAGGGTGATTGAAAATATAAATCCATCCTACGAGATGGAGCGCATGACTGCCAACGAGATATGCGACCCTAACGTTGGCATCGGGCGCATAAACGAAAGGCAACGTCAAAACTTTCTGTATCGCAAACTCATATCAGTGGCACCCAGTCAACGTGTGCCGCGACATCGATTGGTGCAGAACCTAATCCGCGCTCGTGAATACGAGATTGCAGAAAATGAAATTCGTGTTTTTGAGCAAGAACTAAAGGTAGACGCTCCGATGCTCCGGTATCGAGCGCAAATTAGGATGGGTCGAGCGCGCAATACGCCAGGTCTGATGAAGGAAGATCGTATCGCGATTTTGCGCGAGGCGGCGAGTATCTTGGATCACGCTGTTGACCGCTTCCCAGCCGACAAGGCCCTTCATTCGACGCATTGCGATGCGGGGCTCGCAATTGCCGAATTAGACGGCAAGTGGGATATTTATGATACCGCATTTGAGAAGCTCCAAATTGCAGAAAGGGAATTTTTGGACCCCGAAATGGGCAGACTAATTGCTCGAATTCGCGCAAAGGCCAGGGGTGAGCAAATTGACAATTGAGGGTAGGCCGGTGGGTAGAAAAGTTTGACTTGTGATGCCGGGACTAGTTAGTGGCGGTGAGGATTCAAGATGCCGATATATTCCGAAACCGATTTAGTCGTACCTGCGACATCAATCATTGCAGCCCATTCAGGCGGCATAGGAACGACAGAACTTTCGCGTGAGCTAAGATCGCAGCTTAGACCTTCCGGGGACGATCTTACGATACTAGCAAACAGAAGCGACGATAAATTTAGCCAGAAGGTTCGGAATCTGAAATCACATGAAACTCTGGAAAAGCGGGGTTTAGCGACATTCAGCTTTGGTTCGTACTATATAACGTCAGCGGGGAAAATTTTTGCCGCCGAAAATAGTGAAATCCATCAAGCGTTAATTGCACAGGGATTTTCAGAGACTCAGAGACATGCTGCGTTAGATCGAAATTATAGTGGGATTGTAATCGAAGAAGGCGACAGGACAATCGTGAGCCGGTCGGTTGTTCGACGCTCATCGCTATTGAAAAAACTTGCTATGAAGCATTTTGCCGACAAAACCGGTTCTGTCGCATGTGCGGGTTGTGGTTTTCGGGCAGAGAAGACCTATGGACCGGATGTCGTTGGGCAATTGATTGAAATTCACCACACCGAACCACTTTATCTAACCCAGACAAACGTAAAATCTTCAATCGATGCAGCACTTAAAAAAGTAGCGCCGCTTTGTCCAAATTGCCATCGAATGGTTCACCGCATTGCATCGCAGTGTATGCCAATCGCGGAACTGAAAGACGCAATAACTCGCTCTCGCCAACAGGTTTCACGGCCTGAGTTGCTCGCCAAACAAACCACCTAATGGCATGGCTTTTTTCATTGGCGAGATAGTAGCCGTTGCACGGTAGTTGTTTCTCATTCGCGGTGCCTGCTCGTAGTCCCCATCCCTCTCTAGGGCTTTCCGGCAAGGTGGAATCCAGAATACTTCGGAGCGGCCAGCCTCCTTCTCCCAGACTAGCCAAGCATAGCCGGTAGCCGTCGAAGCCTTTTTATCGATTCGACCCTTGACCATTGGAACACGTTCCACGAACTGCGCGAATCGTGATGGCGGATTGGGCGCAAATATTCGTTCGTAACGCCCCACGCTTTCAATGAAGACCGTTCGCGTCAACATAGCGACGCCATGCCGAGCAATCTTCATAGAACGGCGAATGAATTCCTCGCCCAGTCGAAATGGGGGGTTGGTTATTACCCAGTCGAAAGATCGATCAGGGTGATTGGAATTCAGAAAATCAGAAACTCGACCAAACCCGTAATCAAATACGTCCGACGAGACCACATCCTTGAAATATTCCGCAAGCGTCACCGACATGTGCCCACGACCACAGGCCGGTTCGAGACACGTCATTGAATTGATCGTGTCCTTTGAACGAATGACATGCTCAACCAATGCCCGTGTTGCCCAACAGGGGGTGGGGAAGTCATCAAGGCTGGTCTTTAGTTCGGCTCTTTGGGCCATTACGGCGTGCGACGTATTCTGCATTTTCACCCTTTTCTGGCCTCGATGGATTGTTCTACATTTGTTCTGATTCGGGGAGCTTTGACAATCTCCCGATTCGGGCTGTTAGGCGAGGGGTAGTTGAGGAGGAAACTATTGATACTGTTGAAAAAATGACTTTATAGAATGGGTTTCGCCGTGTTCCCAGTCACCGCTTCTTTCCAGCTTTGAGGCTTTCAATCGACGGATAGCCTCGCCGCTTTAGGGCGGCGTCAATGCCCTCGATCACAACGTCATGAATCTTGACCCGCTCATCGTAGGCGATCCTACGCAGGGCCTCATACACTGGTCCTGGCAGGTACAGGCTTGTATGCACCGTAATAGGCGTCTCCCTGACCGTCCGGGTGGCCACCGGCGCGCCGGAGCGATTGGCAGTACTTCGGGGCCGTCTCGCCATGCAGGCCGGTCCTTGGGCTGCGCATTGGGGTCTCACGACCACTCTGGCACGGCTACGGGCCGACCGCCACAAACGCCACGACTTCACGATCTTGCGATCTTGTAGCATTATAGCGCTACAGCATTGCGATTTGGTTGCCCCATTGTCACATATAAACCAACGGTTACCCGTGACAGGCCCATGACCATGCAAGCGAAAACGGCAAGATTTATCGCCTATTTCCGAGTAAGCACCGTCCGGCAGGGTCGATCCGGTCTTGGATTGGAGGCGCAACAGGAAGCCGTGCAGCGCTACCTTGCCAGTGTTGGCGGCACGCTCATGGCGGAGCATGTCGAGGTCGAGTCCGGTAAGCGGAACGACCGGCCCGAACTGGCAAAGGCCATGGCCGAGTGTCGCAAGCATAAGGCCAAGCTCTGCATTGCCAAGCTTGACCGGTTGGGTCGAAACGTCGCCTTCATTTCCGCGCTGATGGACGGCGCTGTCGAATTTGTTGCCGTCGATAATCCGACCGCGACTCGACTGACGTTACACATTCTCGCCGCCGTCGCCGAGCATGAGCGCGAAATGATTGCGTCGCGGACCAAGGCCGCGCTTCAAGCTGCCAAGGCTCGTGGCATCGTACTTGGCCGCAACGGCGCTAAGGTACTGGCCCCGGCAAATCGCGCCGCAGCGATGGAACGGGCGTGCGCATTAAAGCCGATCCTTGCCGAATTGGTGGACGCTGGCATGTCGATCAGGCAAATCGCGGCGGAACTGACGGCACGCAGCGTTCCGACCGCAGGTGGCGGCAATTGGCACCCCGAAACCGTCAGCCGCGTGCTACAGCGCGTCGGGCTGTAGCCCCCTACAGGAGGCAACCATGACGAAGCAACGCATGACCGCAAGCGAAATATTTCAGTGGGAATTAGCGACTAATCCGCGGTGCAAGGAAGCGCCAAAAACTGGGCAGGGGTTTATTATTGTAGGAGCGAAACCCCAAGCAGCACGGCAGAAGAAGTCCAGTTTGGAGAGGTTGAAGAGCTTATGGAGAAAGAGAGGGGCGACGTGAGTACGTTGGAACGCGCAATTGTCATTGCTGTCGAAGCCCATGCTGGCCAAGTAGACAAGGGCGGTGCGCCGTATGTTCTGCATCCACTGCGAATGATGTTGAGCATGACGTCTACCGACGAACGAATCGTCGCGGTATTGCATGATGTCTGCGAGGATTGCCCTGGGTGGACGTTTGATCGTCTCCGTAGGGAGGGGTTTTCCGATCACATTATCGAAGCCTTGCATGAAAGACAACAGCGATATTTCGCGGATTGCTGCACCGACAGAACGAGACTTCAAACGGATCGAGCAATACCGACGAGGGATCGACTTGATCAGTCAGCTTCCGGCATGAAATCGAGTGAGAGCCGCTCCCGGTCACATACTGTCTCTCCAACGATAGTTGCGGCGCGGCAGCTTATTGCCCCAGTAACGGATACGAAGGCAGACGACTGGCGCGGCAGAGAAGGACCAATCGCTACCGTTATGCGGCGCAGGTCAAACGAAGGCCGGCAGCGCCGGTCGGAGCCCATGCCTCTCCCAAGACGGGCGCCGCGGCGGTATGAGCCGCTTTTCCGGCCTGGCCGTGCTTATCATCAGCGCTCGTGGACGCTTAGCGCACACTCGGCGCAATCCTGATCGCACCAGCAGCGGAAAGCGTTCGGGCGACACGGAAACCCAGGTAATTGCTCCGCTGACCAGACCAATTTGAACCGCGGTACGCGGAGCGTAGCCAATATGCATCATGGTAAAAACCACCCCCGCGGGCAGCACGGCTTGATTGCGGGCAATAGGTTTCGTAGCTACCAGCGGTGCCGCGAACGGCTAGGACCCACGCCGAGCCATCAGTTGGTGCTCCGACATAGTTCTCATGCCAGCAATCCTCTAGCCATTCCTCAACATTGCCGAGCATGTCATAGAGACCGAAGTTATTCGGAGCGAACGATCCGACCGGAGCTGCCTGCTTGCCGTCCCAGCGGCTTCCGCAGTTATCGCAATTTGCATTGCTCCTGCCGATGTCATCGCCCCACGGATAAGCTGTCGTCGAGCCCGCTCGCGCCGCATATTCGTATTCGGCCTCGCTCAGTAGACGATATGGCTTGTTGGTCAAGCGAGAAAGCCATTCCACATATTTCTTTGCGTCCTGCCAACCCACATTGATCACTGGTTGCTGACCGCGTCCCCAACCTTCATCAAATATGTTGCTGGGGCAATTACCGTGGCTTGCGACAGCACAAAAATCAAACTCGGCGAAGGTGACCTCGTACTTTGACACCGCAAAAGGTTTTGAGAACGTGACCGCGTGTTGGGGGCGCGTGTTATCGAAGTCTTTCGGGGACGGTCCTCCCATTGTGAAGTTCCCTGCCGGCAGAACGACCATTTCCGGGCAATCGCTGCATTCTTTGAATGAGTCACCCGCCTTGAGCGCGTTCTCCTGCGCTGTCTTGAGGGGAGTCACCTTCGCGAGTGCGTACATTTGATCTTTCAGCCAGTCCTGGTTCCACCAGGCAACTATGCCCACGGCCATCCCGATAAGCAAAACGCTAAGCACCGCCTGAACGCCGCGGCGTTGCCGCTGTGCGTGCCGCACGGCCTGCTCGCAGGCGGCAATATAATCAAAATCCGCTGGCCCTAGGCGCTTCCTATAGGCATCGATCCGAGCGAGCCCTGTTGCCTCTGCAAGCCGCTTGTCGCGGTGATTGAGGAACGTTACCGCGCGACGGTTGCGGTCCCAGGTCAGCGCATCAAGCTGCACCGAGCGCAGGGCTTCGAGACGCGCCCGCTCCGGTTCGAGCCAGTTTTTTAGCCGCGTCCATTCGCGGAACAGGGCTTCGTGAGATACCTCGACGGTGTCGCCTTCGGCTTCTGACACCTTACGCACGACGAGTCGCCAATGATCGAAGTTCACTAAAAGTTGCTGCTGTGCGCTGGTAAAGCCGCTCCACGGCGCAGCGCGGCGGATGACCGCGCCCTGTTCGTTGAGTTGTGCGAGCCCCGGCACGAAAGTTGCGGCTGCAAGTTCGGCTCGCTGCGGCGGTGGCGGACCGGGCGGGAGCGGTACGTCCTGCTCCGGCCCAAGGCTATGTAACGCCCGCTCGGCGGCATCCTCAACGAGCTGCTTTAAGCCGCCGACGCTGACATAGTTGTCTTTGGATATGGCGCCAGCGGCGGCGTAACGGTGCCACAGCCGCTGCAAGGCGAACGCGAGCAAGGGCAGCGCATCCTCTTCCGGCGCATCGTTGATCAACGCAGTAATCAGTTCCTCGCCGATTTTGACACTGTAGCGTTTGGCCGGCTCCTCGACCACGTTCTCGAAGCGAAAAACCGGCACAGCGCGCAGGTCGTAGCCGCGCGCCCTCAAATTCTGGAATCGATGATGCCTTTGCAGTTCGGGGAAACTGTCGGTGCGGATAGTAAAGGCGAGCTGCCAGGGACTCGCTGCCGATGACAACGCGGTTTGCAGGTAATCGGCGAGCGCCTCGGCGCCGTAACCTTCGGCGCGTGCCAGTTCCTCGGCCTGGTCGATGCTGATGAGAATGGTCGCCCCGTCACGGTTGCCCATATAGCGCAGCTTGCGGCCTTCGGCTTCCAGCGCTGCTTCTAACGTCAAGCGGCCGGCTGTTGTCAGTTCTTTGTCCTCACGCTCAGCGTTGGTCCAGGCAGCAAACAGGCGGTCGCGGATCACGCCGTAAGCCTCGACCTTGCCGAAGTCGGCCATCGTACGCGCCAGAGCCTCGGCGAAATTCAGAAGCGGATCGGCACCCGGCCGGAACGCACGCAGTGGCAGCCAAGCCGGCATCTCGCGGCGCAGCCGCGGAATTATCCCCGCCTTGAGAAGAGACGATTTGCCGGCGCCCGACGCACCAAGAATGACGAAAGGGCGCAGGTCGCGGTCGGCGCGTACTCTGCGCAATTCCTCCAATACCTCGGCGATTTCCCGGCTGCGGCCGTAGAACAGCGCAGCGTCGGCGTCGTCGTCGCCGAACGAGGCAAGGCCAGGGAACGGCGTCGGACGCAAATTGCGGTCAATAGCGAACGCTTCCGGATCAAGACCGACCCGCGTGAGCGCCCCTGCTGCGCGCAGACCGCCTTTGAGGCGACTTGCAACGCTCTGGTTTGCGTCGAGGTCGAGAGCTTGGTCCGGCCGGAGGCAGGTAGCGAGGTCGACACCCTGGTCTTCCGCGGCGACTTCGCTAAGCCGCTGCTTCGCCTCTTCGCCGAGAGCCGCCGACGGCTGCGACAGCAGAAACAACGGAATAATGCGCTTTCCCATATACCAGGCGGCGCGGTACTCGTTGAAGCATTCGTTGGAGATGAGCCAGTTTGGGGTTACGAGGCAAACCACGACCCGGCACGCTCCCGCTGATGCGCGCAGTTCCTCCCGCCACTTGGCGCCGCCGATGATGTATTGGTGATCGATAAAAAGATCGGTGAAGCCGTTGGCGCGCAGCCAAGTCTCCAATTCGCCCGCTAGTGCGTCGTCCTTGCTTGAATGGCTTACAAACAAAACAGCCATGCGCCGCTCGCCTCTGGGCAGGCCCACGATGTGGATTATTCCGCGCGCCAAGGCGATAATGACCTCGCACAGGACGGCCAAGCAACATGGTGCCTTGAGTATTGCACTGCAAAATTCACGCAGCCGCCAGGGAGCGATGGGTCATCAACCGCCGCGCCATCTCACGGAACGCGCGGAAAGCTGCCGCGCCGACAGTTCGCCATCGACGCTGTTATCGTCGTGCAAAGCCAATTCGACACTCACACGGCATGAAAACAAATTCTTCAATAGTTTCTACGCGCACGCGGGCGCGCGAGGGACGCAGACGCAAAATTCCCGCGCGAATTGATCGCTCAACGCCGTCCTACCCGATAGCTCCCGAATTGCAATTGCCTGAGAATATTCAAATTCATCGACATCATCTTGCTGATCGTGGCTAAAGCACCAAAGATGCTGATTCTCCAAAATGCCGAGCAACGCTTCACGGCCGGTGTAATGAAACAAGGGCACTGTTGGAGTGATGTCATTTTGCTCGGCGAGCAACTGCGCGTCAGACCACGCGCCAAATTGCTTTAGCGCCTCCTCAAGCGGCGCGGGCAAATCGTAAAAGCTGTAGATCGGATCACTGAGAATTCCCATTCTGAGACCATCCCGCCCGCCGGGCGTTACGCCGCTGGCGGTCGGGCCATGCCGACACCGCGAAGGGAATCACGAAAGGCCGCGCGTAGCAACCTGTGACTTTGCCCACCGTAAGACCCGAGACGAAGCGCGAGCGGCACTTGAACTAGAAGCTGCCACAAGCCCGGGCCGTCTAATGATTTCGGCAAAAAGACCTTCAGTCGGCAGGAACAGCACGGCAAAGTCGGTGCTGTGCGGCGGGTGAACGTATTTGTCAGAGATTTCTTTGGCCGATGCCCGAATCCTCATCTCAACTGCCTTAGATGAAGCCTCGACCGCTTCCCCGTCGCCGCGTTCCGACGCATCTACCAGCCGCTCGTAGTCCTCATTCGGAAACTTTGCATCGATAGGCAGCCACAGCGGGCCATCGCCCTCCTCTCCCCCAGGCAGCTTGATCGCGTATTCGACGCGCTGATTACTGCCTGGCTTTACCTCGACGTTCCGGTCGTATTGATCGACGGTCAACACTTGTTCGAGCAGATTGCCGAGAGATACCTCGCCCCATGCCCCTCGCATCTTGACGTTGCTGAGCATCTTTTTCAGATCTCCCACCCCGGTCGCTAACGTTTGCATTTCACCGATACCGCGGAATACCTGTTCAAGTTGGTCGCTGACTAACTTGAAACTCGCCCCTAGCCGCTGCTCCAATGTTCCTTGAAGCTTTTCGTCGACGGTTTTGCGCATTTCATCGAGCTTCACGGCATTGTCTTGACGAATTGCGTCAAGGCGGCCTTCCACCGTGAGACGCAGGCTTTCCTGCGCCTTCTCCGATTTTTCAGACAACGCGTCGAGAGCGGTAGTTACATTTTGTAGCCGTTCGAGTTGGATCTGACCCGTTTCCGCAAGAGAGCCTGTAACGCGAATTCCAAGACGGTCAAAGTTGCCACCAAGCTCTTCTCGCAGGATTTTCGCGCTGTCGGTTTGTTGCTCAATGCTCTGCTCAAGCTTTTGCTCGATCAGTCCCCGCAAGGTCTCGCGACCAGTATTGGCCTCACCGCGCATTTGCTCCATGTCATGGGTGAGCTTGGTTGAGATCGTGGTGACGCTTTCACCGGTCGCCTTGACACCGGCATCGAGCCGCTCGCCGAACGTTCGAATTTGCACATCAATGCCGTCGCGCAGCGTGCCGAACGCTTTGAGCGTGACGTCCTGAAAACTTGCCAACGTCCTTCCAAGCTCCTGCCGCAAGCCACGGGCCTGATCCTCGACCGCAGCACGCACGATATCGGTTTCCGATCTGAGCATTCGTCCGGCTGCTTGTTCGGTGAGAGCCGATGCCTGGGGTCGCATCCGAAAAAAACACAACGCGGCAAATAAAGCGGCAAGCCCAGCCAGTGCGGCAATGAGCAACAGCACCACCAGCTCGAAAGAGGTAGCGGGCATAAGTCCCTCCATCCCAACGACAGATTGCAGTGTGAACGAAAGTAGAACGCCGGTCAACGAAGGGGTTTTGGCGCAGGAGCGTATAACTTATGAAGAAATTGTAGTTTCTTAATAAGTTTGCGAAGTGGTCAAGCAATAATGAGCCTTGAATATTATTTTGTTCGATGTCATCGTTTAGTTTAACAATCATGATACATCGCAATGACTGGTAAGCAGGCAAAAATACTATCCGACGAGCAAGTAGAACAGCTCCTTTTTTTCGTTTCTACTACCCGCCACTCCGTTCGTAACCGCGTCCTCGTTTTGTTGTCGCTCAAAGCCGGGTTGCGGGCCGGAGAAATCGCCAACCTGACCTGGCCAATGGTTCTGGGCCCTCAGGACGAAATTGCCGCTGTAATCGAGCTCCGGGACCGCGCGGCGAAGAAACGAAGCGGGCGGCTTATTGCCATGCACCCCGATCTCGGCGACGCCCTGAGCCACTGGCGCGACACTGCCGGCACCTTGGCGGGACCCGTAATACGATCTGAACGCGGTGGACCAATGAAGCCGGTCAGTGTCGTCAACTGGTTCAGCGCAGCGTATCAGGCCATCGGCCTGGAGGGGTGCTCGTCTCATTCCGGCCGCCGAACATTCATCACGCGAGCAGCCCGGCTCGCTCACAAAGCAGGCGGGTCACTGCGCGACGTGCAGCTGTTGGCCGGGCATCGGTCGATCCAAACGACTCAGCGATACATCGACGGCGATACCGATGCCCAGCGTAAGCTCGTCTCGATGATCTGAATCAATTTGCGAATAGCCAGCTCCGAGCCTTGATCTCGGGTCGCAATAGATTCGTTGGACCACGCTTCTCAGAGAACCGCATGGAAACTAAACATGCTCACATCAATACCAACGTGGCCTATGCGGTACAGCTCGTTCATGCGACTTGTTGCCTTGCCGGGTCAGCGTCGTATCTGGAGGACATTCGTGCCGACTTGCGAAGGCGCGGCATCATTCGCGCCGTCAGAGACCATGATACCCCTGCCTTGTTTGATTGGCTGATAGAAACTTTGAGCTTTCAAGGAATCTCGGACGCGGTCGCTTCAGGGTACATGGCACAGCATGGCACGGTCCGATGGCCAGACATCAACGAAGCCTTGTCGCGAAGACCATCGTGCCCAAAGCTCGGTGGGTATTGGCGGTTCTATGATTGCCAATACCACAAGGGGTCCTACACGTGCGCCGAGCCAAACCTTATCAACGCCTGTCCCCTCCCGCGCCACCAACTGCGCAATGGGCGCCTGAACCAGATGGCATACAGCCTGTTCCTGTTCATGCGAGACATCGCCGATGACGATTTTGTCGGTTGGATTGATCGGCAACTGTATGCCGTGGATTCCCGCGGTCCTGATCGGCTCGGTGCCCTTCGCGAGGCCATCATAGGACCTCTGCGCAACGTTTACGGCGTGGCTGACAAGGTTTTGGCGATGGCCATGTCGTACCTGCTGCTGAGCGCCGGAACGCGACGGCCGTTGTGGCTCGAAGTCGGGGCGACCTTCGTGGCAATTGACACCCTGGTCCATAATTTCCTGCACCGAACCGGGATCCTGCAGCGGCTAAGCGCCGACCATCCGTACGGCGACAGGTGCTATGGGCCGGGCGGGTGCGCTGGCATTCTCGGCCTGATCGCGGCCCACATCGATGCTCGCCAGTTCAACGCGGCCTTTCCGGCGACGTTTCCGCGGTTTGTGCAGAGCGCGATCTGGCAGTATTGCGCCGAGAACGGCCTCGACATTTGCAATGGCAATCGCATCGACGACGACACCCAATGCGACAATGTGCATTGCCAACTGTTTCGACGCTGTGATCGCGTAGCTCTACGCACAGAGCGCGAGAAAATAGCATGATTTCAGAGACTTAGCGCTCTATTGACTACTCTTCTAGGTTGTAATATTGTCATTATGCAGCTCTTCGTACGATGAGTTGCGTTACGGCCCGAGGCGGCTCGCTACGAACAAGCCGCTGCCGGCGGAGCCGTAACCGCGAAACCCAAGGGACCCTCACCGGGTCCCTTTTCGATTCCAGGAGCATCGTTATGACTGCAAAAACAAACCACGCTACTCCGGCCACGAGTTGCCCGACGCCCGTCGTTTTGTTCGGCATCGACAGTCACGGCAAGCCGCAAGGAGCACGGTTCGGAAAGGACCACGCCGATTTGGCAATCAAAGCGGCAAGCCAGTTGCAGCTTCGAGTTCTGGCCGGCAATGACCCAAAGATTGCCGACCTTGCCGCTCGGCTGCCCGTTGGCCGGGTTCACGCGACCGGCCGCACCTTGGTGCCGTTCATTCGACGTGACCTCTACGACAAGCTGGTCGCGGCAGCTCCGAACGGAACCGCTCATCCAACAAGCCCGCCGGCAGCCAGCGGATCCTCGGCAGCTGCAGGCCCGAAACCGCCTGGGGGTTCGTCGCCTAACCTGCCCAAGACTTGGCAGGAGATCAGCCTCGGCGACCTGGTCGTCGCCCAGGAGAGTCCCGAAGACGGCTGGTATGAGGCAATAGTGGCCGAAGTTAATGGCGACATGCTCACACTGCGCTGGCGCGATTATCCGCGCGAACGGCGAGTCGTACGCCATCGGCAGCGGCTCGGATTGCTGTACCCGGGGCTGAAGCCAACGTCTGACACTGCGAAAGCAAACAAGACGGTGGCAAAAGACCAAAAACCAACTGCCACCGCTCCTTCCTCAGGCTCACAATCGCTTCCGCGGGATTGGCAGCAGATCGGCGTCGGTCAACTTGTATTGGCCAAATCAGAAGGGCCGTGGTCGTCGTGGTGGGAGGCCGTTCCGATCGAGAAAGTTGGCGATGGCTTCAAGTTGCGCTGGCGGGATGGGGTCAATAAGTCGCCGTGCATTCGTGCACGGCTCGACTTGGCACTGATCTGTCCGGACGCTACGTGACGTCCAACAATAGTTCGGGGTCTCCATCAGACCCGAGCATCCCCGTGGCCCGCAGATTGCAGCCGTTCGATCGACCTGCCCTGCGGGCCATTTCGGCCTCCACACGACCCTCATCTTTCATGCGCAGCCCGACCCGCCTTCCGTATTCCTGCGGAGACGAGGCCAACGGCACGCTTAACACTTCAGGAGACAACGATGACTACCAAGACCGAACAAATTCGCGCGCTAAACGACCAATTGCGCCAAAACTTCAGTGAAGGCACAGCAGTGTTCACTTGCGGCGTCGCCGCCCTCGGCGCTGAAGCAGTCGCGCGCATCGTCAAGACGATCACCGTATACGACGATTTCTGCCACGCCAACGATCCTCACCAAGAGCACGATTTTGGCGCGTTCGAAGCCGACGGCCACGCGATCTTTTTCAAGATTGACTATTACGACAAGAGCCTCAAATACCATTCGCCAGATGCGACCGATAAATCTGTCACCGAGCGCGTGATAACCATTATGCTGGCCGAGGAGTATTGACCGATCTTCGTAGTCGAAAGGCCCTGTTCAACGTCGTCGATAAGACCAATAATTAAGATAAAACCTGCATCTGCCAGTACCACAACGGGAGGGGTTTCGTGATGAAAGCAAAACTTTTCGGCGTTATCGGACTGCTGTGCGCGAGCACGGTTAGTTTATCGCAGCAGGCCTCGGCTGCAGTGCTATACGACAACGGCCCGATCCTCGGAGACATCAATTCGATCTATTCCGTTTATTCCACTGCTGATTCCTTCACACTATCGCAAAATTCGGTCGTGACCGGCGTCAGCTTCGGGGTCTGGTACATTCCGGGGGATACTTTATTGTCGGTGGATTTTGGAATCACTAACACGCCATATACTTACGCCGACAATGCCACTGCTTCGGTGGTGACCCTCGTCAATGAATACAACGATCCCCCCTTTATTTCTCCCAACAATGGTGCAAGTTCGGGCGGCATAGCCAGTTTTTCGACGGGCAACATCGCCCTCGCGGCAGGCACATACTATCTCGTGCTGTCGCATGCGGTAGATGCCTTTAACACCATTTCAGAGGGACCGTCGTTCTATTGGGACTTGAATTACGGGCCTTCTTTTGCGTATCAGTGCACCGACGGAGGATTGCCTGATGTCAATTGTGGGGGCGCTTCCGGATCAAATTCGTTCCAGATTGACGGTTACGCATCCACCACCCCGCTGCCATCGACTTGGCTGATGCTGCTCAGCGGCTTCGTGGGTCTTGGCTTCTTTGCTTATTATCGCGGATCGCAGAAGAATACTCCCACCATCGCAACCAACTTTTTCAGCATCTGACGGATTTGGCGAGACCGCTGCGAAGCGATCTTTGCGTTTATACCAATTTCTACAGTGTGATGGTCACTTCTGGCCGAACATTACACTGGCAAACAGCGTTGTAGGTCCACGTAGGAATGCAACTTTTCAACTTGCTAGGAAAAAACAGTTTCCCGGCAAGTTGGCTTCTTGCCCCGATCAAGCAGCTTTGGCAAAGTCGTCTTGTGTCGATTTCTCGAATGCCAGCAGCTTTTGAACGCTGGGGCGCTTTTGCATGCGTTCAAAGTGCGCAACGCAGTTCTTGAATCCCGAAAGATCGATTTCGAATTGCCGCGATCGCCGCTGGCACCAGAAGAAATGCGCATCCGGTGCAGTGAAGTGATCAAAGAAGAAGTCACGGCCAGCCAGAAGATCGTCGGCGATCTTGAACAACTCCATAAGGTTTGCGGCCGCGAGCTTCTTCACGCTGTCTTCGGTCCCTGGAACGTCGCAGACTTTTGACGGAGAGTTGATGCGTGCCAGAAATGGATGGATGCCGCCTGAGCACCACGACATCAACGAGACCGCCTGCAACTCTTGCCACGGGTCGGCCGGCAGCAACTTGGCCTGCGGGAACGTGCGCGCGATCCAAGTTTGTATTGCCACGCTCTCGCTCAGAACCTTTCCGTCGACGATGAGCAACGGCACCTTGTGCTTGGGATTGATCTTCAGGTACTCGGCCGATGTGTGCTGGCCCTTCCTGAAATTGAGCGGGCGTACCTCAAACTTCGCACCAGCTTCCGTAAGCGTAATGTAAGGTGCGAGCGCACAGGTGATGGGGGCGTAGTAAAGGGCGATTTCCATAGAACTCTCCGACTGCCACTTCGACTATTGGCTGGTTTTGGCCTCTGTGATTGTCGCCAATCAATCCTATTTTGGCAGCCGCCGCCGAACAAGCCGGGCGGCGAAAGCCCTATGTGTTCGTCTCTTCAATGTAGCAATTCGGGTCGCTATTAGGGGGTACAGCCGACATGAATCGGGTAGCCGGAATCGGTCGAAAATGACCCATCTCTACCGTTGGAGGCGAGACTTCGGTGCGGTGCAGCACGGGCATCTGCAACATAGACTGGCGCAAATCACCTAACGAGAACTATGGAATATGTGGGCGGTGAAGGCCGGCCTCACTCCGCCTTGATGCCCGCGAACTTGACGACCTTTGCCCACTTTTCGGCTTCGTCGGCGAGGACAGCGGTCTCGCTTATCGAGATGCGACACCATTGGATTCATCTAGAAATCGTGGTGTTGTGTATCCGCCGGATCATCGGCAGTAACAGGGGCGAAATGCTATGAAAACTTACCTCACAGTCGGATTGTCAATGCTCGCAGGTGCGGCGCTTGGCGCCGGAGCGATCCAGAGTCTTCATGCGCAGTCCACGCCAAAAGCCTATGTCGTCACGGAGATTGAGGTCATCAACCAAGAAGCACAAAATGCATATCTCCCAAAGGTTGGGGAGGTGATTAAGTCGACTGGCGGAACATATTTGGCCCGGGGCGGAAAAATTGTCGCGCTCGAAGGTGGTGAAGCGCCAAAGCGCGTGACCATAGTAGTCTATGATAGCCTCCAAAAGGCTCAAGATTCGCGTAACTCGCCAGCTTGGACGGCACTGAATGCAGAGCGCAACAAGGCGATTAAAGCTAAGTCTTACGTAATCGAGGGCCTAACGAATTAAACAAAGATAAACGTTTATTGCGAGGCCGCCTCAGTCAGCGGCCTCTTTCATTTCAAACTAAATGTCGCTGATTGGCCCAAACCGGCCACCCCATCCATGCGCCCGGGCGGCAGCGGGGGAAGACCGGCCGCGGCAAGTTGTGGCCGGCGCGGCAGTTCGTGACCCAACACGTCACTTCGGCACCGTCAATTGATGCATTGCGTAAGGATTATTCGATCACGTCGTTGGCGAGCACGAGTAGGTCATGCGGAATGGTGAGATCAAGCGCCTTGGCGGTCTTGAGATTGATCACCAGCTCATATGTTGTGGGCAACTGGACCGGGAGATCTGCTGGCTTCGCGCCTTTCAATATCTGGTCTACGAATGTCGCAGCTAGCCGGCAATGGTCCGCATAGCTCGGTCCATAGGACATAAGCACGCCAGCCTCCGCGTACTCGCGCAGCGCGCCCATTGTCGGCACGCGTGCCTTTAACGCGGCCTCCACGATCCGCGGGCGGTTCGGGAATGTTAAAGGGCTCGATAGAACCAAAGCGGCGTCTGCGCGCTCGCGCATCATCGCAGTGAACGCGCCTTCAATATCGTCGAGGACCCGGATTTCGACCGGCAATGGTGTCAGGCTGAGCTTTTCGGCAACCGCCGTAGCTTCATTAAGCTCCAGCTTGTTGATACTGTTATTCGGATTCCAGAGGATGGCCAGGCGCCAAACCATAGGAATAGCCTGCTTGAGAAGTTGGATGCGCTTCGACGCCAGTTCCACAGTCACGAAGGTTAGCCCGGTCAAATTGCCGCCCGGCCGGGCCAGGCTCTTTACTAAGCCCATTTCGACCGGGTCACCACCGCCGACAAATACGATCGGAATTCTATCCGTCGCCTTCGCGGCGGCGAGCGCCTGCGGTGGACCAATTGCGAAGATGATGTCCACACCAACTTGAACAAGCTGTTCGGCGAGCTGAGGAAGGATCTCCTCCCTGCCTCCCGCGTAGCGCGACTCAATGACGAAGTTTTGGCCTTCAACATAGCCTCGCTCGCGAAGTCCTTGTCGGAATGCCGCGAGAAGGTTTGGGCTGCTGGATGGCGAGCCGGACTCAAGGTGCCCGATCTTGAAGATTCGTGTGGGCCGCTGCGCGCGCGCCGCGACCGGCCAAGCCGCTGCCGCTCCGCCCAGCGCCGATATGAATTGCCGCCTTCCGATGCCGATTACCATTTAACCCCCAATGCGACCATGCCTGCTGCAATGAGGAAGGCTATCACGCCCCAATTGGCAGGTCTGGCCCTCAACCGCGCCAATGGCTCAACAACGGCGCGTCCGTTATCAGGGGCACAGCCGCCACCACCGGGACATGGCGGCGCGGCAGTTCGTGACCCATCTGCGACATCGGCTGTGCAGCGCAATAGTCGTGAGACGATGCCTGGACTACTCGATCACTTTGTCGGCGCGCACGAGAAACGTTTCCGGGATCGTGAGTCCGAGCGCCTTCGCGG
>Ga0181518_10001935_pt1 | contig 20520 bp, 17 predicted proteins | sample PEATcosm2014_Bin_28_FD_119751 | JGI IMG/M metagenome (GOLD analysis project Ga0181518, IMG submission 119751) | Peatland microbial communities from MTU Mesocosm Facility, Houghton, MI, USA - PEATcosm2014_Bin01_60_metaG | ecosystem: Environmental > Terrestrial > Soil > Wetlands > Peat | place... | reverse complement strand
GGGCAAAAGGCAGGAGTCCAACTTCGGCCATCGCACCTCCTGCCTCCATAGAAAACCACGGAGGTGGCCCACGGCCCTCTCGAATTTCAATGTGGTTGCGAGGATGTCAACAGAGCCAGACAGGTTCTAGCCACTGACCACTCGCCACTGTTCTTTCCTCCCGGTCACTGGTCGCTGGTCGCTGACAACTCTCTCTCCCGTAGTGGCCGGTCTTTAGACCGGTTCTTTCTCTTGCCTCCTGATCACTGGTCGCTGGTCACTGGTCGCTGATAATGTTTTGATATCGATGCGCACTGTTATGGCAGAGGGTGGGTCTGCTGGGCCTCTGCTTCTTCCTTGCTTCCTGCTCGCTGGTCCCTGGTTACTGGTCGCTGATAACTCTCGGTGAGCGGAGTGCGGCCGGGCTTGTGCCGAGTATTCACAACGCATTATACCGCACTATTTACCAACTGTCAATAGATATTGTGAGGTACTAGACTCGAAACTGGCACGAGGCCCCTGCTTTTCATCACTCCCCAGTTACTTTCTGAGGTGGTATCCTGCGGTCGTGCACCCCGCATCGCCGAAAATGCTTCGCCAACACTATGAGCCTTGTTGATCAACGTATAGAGGAATGGAAGCGGAAAATCGTCGATCTTTCCAGGCGTAACCGCTTATTGTTCTTTTCTCGAACCCGCGGCTCAACCCTGCGGGTGGCGGAACCGTCGCTAACTGAAGTATTTGAGAGGTTGGTGAACTCCGAAGAACCCTGGGAATTTTATATGCCCCCGGATGCGCCAGACGAAACGAAGACGTCCGAGGACGAGCTGGGCGTGACGCAACTCCAACCGGACGAAGTTCAGGTAAACCCAGAGCCTGAAGAATTTGGTGCACGAGCTGGTTCTGCAGATCGCAATTCCGATGAACTCCTAACCGACATCGAGGATGGCAAGAAACTCCGCAACATCTTGCGCAACTTATACCGTCGCTCTCGTACTGATTTTGAAGAGCGCGGAGTTCGGATCCTGTTCCTCACCTTTGGTGTGTTGGAATGGAAGGAAGTTGAGCAAAGTGAAATCATCAAGTCCCCGATTCTGTTGGTGCCCGTCGAGCTAACGGACTCTCGCTTTCGGGGTTGTGCTGCAAGTGGGGTGCAGCAAATTCCGAGTAGACCTAGGGGTGATAGACCCCGCACAGCCAGGGAGGTTCATTCTCGGGGTGGAATGCGACGGCGCTTCATACCATTCCTCCGCCACGGCACGGGACCGTGACAGAATCCGGCATCAAATCCTCGAAAGGCTGGGCTGGAAGATTCACAGGATTTGGTCGCCCGATTGGGTCACTCGCCATGAAACCGAAATGAACCGACTAAAGGCAGCGATTGAGATCGCGCTAAAGTCTAGCAAGGAAAAGTTCTCCACCCCTTATTCAAAGAGTTCCAAAGGATCAATTTCGCCCGACCCTCCAACTGTCATTGACAAAGAAATCCCGAGAATTGACGAAGTGTTCGTGATTCCCGATTGGGTGTCAACATATAGGGTGTGTTGGCCTGATGTGCCGTTCACAAAGGGATTACAGTTTCACGATCTGGAAACGTTGCCGGTTCTAAAGAGGATGCTATACCAAATTGTCGAAGGTGAAGGGCCAATCCACAAAGATTTGGCAGCGACGCGGTTGGCAAAAGCATGGAATCTCGATCGCGTTGGTGAACGAATGATGAATGCCGTAAGGGCGACTTGGCGGACGCTCAGTCGAGAAAAACTCTTGAGGATTCAAGGAGAGTTTCTGTGGCCATCTCGTGAGCAATTCCAAGTAACGGTTCGACAACCGAATCCAAGCGATCGTCATTCCCGGCGCTCCATTGACGAGATCCCGCCAGAGGAGATCGCGGTAGCCATGAAGAATCTGGTGCGAGATAGCCTGAGTATCGAGCGAGACAAACTCCTCCGTTACGTAGCGAGGATATTCGGATTTGATCGAGCGGGGAATCACATACAGAAAGCACTGGAAAATGCACTCGAGGAATTGGTGGAAGCTCGACAACTTGTGATTCTCGAAGAGCGTGTGTCTTTGCCAAACTGAGGGCTCGCTCTTCATTCTTCTTCACTCCGCGCCACCTCGCACCAGTTTCAAAACTAGTACCCTATAAATAATAGTTGACAAACGGTAAATAATGTGCTATGCTTAGTTTGTCATGCTGAGGGGATTTTGCTCCTGTGCCATTTCGGAACGGCCTACGCCCTCGCCCTTCGTCTCCCCTTCGCTCTTCCACCCTCTAACTCCTTTGTTTCCCCTTCATGCAAGCCATTCTCCCATAAGTCCTTTGTTTCCCCTACATACGCAAAAACAGGGGGGTAGGGCCTTACTTTTGAACTTTCAACTTTTGACTTTGAACCGTTTTTCTCCGCTAAGTCCAATCATTCCCGCACATCCGAGACATTCTCACGTAAGTCCAATGATTCCCGCACTTACGCAAAAACAGGGGGGTAGGGGATATCTGAAGAGAGAGTCATCAGTGCCCAGCGACCAGCGATCAGCAAGCAAGAAGAAGGCAGATCCCTCCAGAAGGGTGGTTTCCGAAGCAGAGTTTCTTTGTCATTCAAGTTCCGGTGATTTCAACCGGCTGGAGAACTCCGCTCCGAACTGTGACCTGTCGACTGTGAACTGTAAACCCGTTTTTCTAAAGCCAGCGTTTACTACAACCTCAATTAACATTGTCGGCGCGCCGACATTTATGAGTCCTGCACCGTCTCTCTCTTTCTTCCGCATTTTCTTAAACTTAAAACTGTCAACTGGGCATCCGGTGAAGGATGTCCATCCTGAGCGAGCATCGCGAGTCGAAGGATCTCTCCCGTCACTCGCCACTAAGTCCAATCATTCCCGCTTGCCCAGAGCGCCTTTCGCGAAGGGCACATGCGCGCGCGCCACTAAGTCCAATCATTCCCGTACATACGCAAAAACACAGGGGCACATGTTAACTAGGCCGTTAAGTCCAATTGTCGGCGCGCCGACATTCCTATTCTCGCGCGAGGCTGCGCGCTTATTGAGGAACGCTCAGCCCTTAGACACTCAGAATGGGAATCGGCACGGCGCAAATGATGGCGTAACCATGGGTCCGCAGGTGAGTGCCATACGGGTAGCACCCGGTAACCAGCAAATCCGCCTTCGTCTGCGTCACCGCTTGGCTCAGCACCTTGGGCACGTCACCACTGCCGATGAATACGTCCGCCTTGATGCCGGTGTCTTGCTGGAACTTTGCGATACGTTGGGAGGCGTCGTCGACGAGCGCCTTTTTCCATTTTTCATCGACGTAGCTGCCGCCGGGTCCCCAAAACTCCACGCTAGCAGTGACGTGAGCGAGCGTGAGATGGGCGCCAAATTCGGTGGCCAGCGGGGCGGCCCAGGACACAGCTTCGTTACTTCGCGGGCCCAAATCCACGGCGCACAAGACGTTGCGGATCGCAAACTTCCGCACTGGCGATTGTCCCACGTGCGCACCGGTCCAGACAGGGCACGCTGTCCTGGATAACACTTTTGCCGCCACCGAGCCCAGAAGAAACTGCTCGAACGTGGAGCCATGCGACGGCATCATGATCAGGTCGGCTTTTTGCTCCTCCGCCATGTGCACAATTGTCCAAGCCGGGTCGCCTTTGACAACCATGCGCCGAACGGTAAGGCCGTCAAGCTCCGCACCGAGAGATTGGTCTTGCTGTTTCTGGGCCTCTTTCATGATCTCCGTGAGCAAGTCCCAGCCAGCCGACTCGCCGCTGTCCTCCGGCACACCGGCGGCATGGCTCAGCGCTGTGACGACGTGGAGCATCATGATCTCAGAATGGAAATGGCGCGCCAGTGTCGCAGCCTGATGGATGACGTCCAGTGAAGTAATCGGGAAATCAACCGGCAAAAGAATTTTCTTAATATTCAGCATCGCGCAAGAGCCCTTGAGTCAGAATGTCGCTCACCATCTTCCTTAGCCGGAGCTTCCGGTTTGAATTTCCGGCTCGCGCACATCGTATGCTTCTCCTGCCTCGGACACAAGCAATCTACCGCTGGTGCCGTTCCAACTATTTCGGCCAAATGACGGTCCAAGCATCTGACGCGAACACGGAGAGACTATTCTCGAAGGGATTTGTTGGAACCAGTTGGAACGGCACTGGAGCAGGCAAGCAAAGCGATCAACCGAGTTTTCACGGATTGCCAGAAACCCCGCGGCGGCGGCACAGAAAACCGGAGCCCAGAGCGCCGAGATCTCGAAGCAAGCCGGCTTGCATACATTCTGTCACACGCACGACATCGATCCACTGCAGCAAGCGACGAGAAGTTCGCGAGCAAACTCGGGTGGGAACTGCTTGCAGGCCTCCGCAAACCTCTTGGCACACGGCCCAAAGTTCTCCCATTCGTTGATCGGAATCAAATAGGCCAGCGAGATCACTCAGGGGCGTACATCAAGACCAAGGCGAAGAATGGCACTGCTCCTTCGCAACTCGGGTGAGAGCCCAGCAATTTGCCGCTGGTTCCTTGCGATCGCCGGCCAAGTGTCTTCGGGAATGCCCAGGAACACACTTACCACCATTGGATCAAACTGACTGCCAGAAAGGTGGTGGATGATCTCGCGTGCCGCTTCGAACGAAGAAGCACGCCGGTAAGGCCTGTCGGATGTGATGGCATCGAGAGTATCCGCCACGGAGAAGATTCGCGCGCTCAGAAGTATCTCTTCTCCCTTGAGGCCACGCGGATAGCCGCCGCCGTCGTAGCGCTCGTGATGCGAGAGAACAATTTCGGCGGCGTCCGCAAGAAAGGGAATGTCCTTCACGAGATCGAACCCCATCTGGGCGTGCTGCTGCATCAGTTTGCGATCATCCGCGGTGAGAGGCCCCGGCTTGAGTAGAATGCCGTCGGGAATTCCGAGCTTGCCGATATCGTGTAGATAAGCTCCCCTGGCAAGGCTTCCTAATTGTTTGTCCGACCAGCCCAGGGCGCGAGCAATTTCAAGCGAGTAACGGCAGACACGCTGAGAATGGCCTGCCGTCTCATTGTCGCGGAGATCGATGGCCGCACCAAGGGCTTGCAGTGTGTCTTCGTAACTGCTCTCGATTTGCCGGAGAGCGGCTTGTAGTTGCCCGGTGCGTTGCGCGACCATTTCTTCGAGGTGTTGGTGGTAATTCTCGACCTGTTGTTCGAGCTGCCGATTGTGCAGCGCGCGCTCGAGGCTCGCCAAGACGGCACTCTCCCGGAGAGGCTTAACGAGATAGTCGTCCGCACCACCACGCATCGCCTGCACTCCCACGTCCACGTCATCTACGCCTGTGGTGACCAAGAACGCCATATGAGGAAAGCGGCGACGAACTTGGGTGAGGAGCTCCATACCGCTGAGGCCGGGCATGTTGAGGTCGGAAATGACTGCATCGAATCGCTCGCGTTGTAAGGTCACAAGGGCTTCTTCCCCATTGCATGCGGTGGTGCAGTGGAAAACAGGCGGGCCCAGGATGAGGGAGAGAAGCTTGCAGGCAGAAGATTCGTCGTCGACGGCAAGAATGCGTGCGGCAGGTTGGTGTTCCGATGAAACCTCGGAGAGACTTCCTACAGGTTCCGCGGGAAGGACGTGGTCAGCATTGGTCATAAAGAGCATTCCACGCACTCCTTATTGCAGGACCCAAGGACCGGTCTTCTCGATGAACCGGCATCCGTAGTGTCGAAGTGGCGCAGACTTCGATTCCGAATGAACAATCCTCGCCTTCCCCACGTATTCCTCTCCGTAGCTCGTCATGTGGACTTCCACAATGGAATTGGTCGCGAGCTCGGCCGCACAGACACACAGAAAGCCACTCAGACTCACGTTCTCCGTCGTGGCGACCTCTTCAAACTTCTTCCCATGACTGTCAGAACCGCGCAGCTTCAACGGAACGCGCAATCGCACGCGCACCTCGGTTCGAGGCACCAAGCGGCGCGTCTTGGCGATTTGGCTGAGGCCCGCGCGCAGAGCGTCGAAATCAATCGGCTTCTCGAAATAGCCGGCAGCGCCGAGCTGCTTGCAATGATCCTTGGTTTGCCCCCCTGATTCGCCGCTCACGATAATGACCGGAATCATTTGCGTGCGGCTGAGGGACGTAAACATCTCAAGCAGCTCATAGCCGGAATAGTTCGGCATTCGCAGGTCCAGCAGGATGGCGTCGGGCTCGTTTTCGAGGGCGAGTGCCAAAGCCTGTTCCGGCTCCCCCGAATCAATGATTTCAAAGGTGTCGCTCAGTTCCAGGCGCATCAGGCGCCGCAATGCCTCATCGTCATCAACAACCAACACCTTTCCCATGGCCTTGTTCCCCCTATCGGCCGGACCGGATATCGCTCCCCGCAAGTTCGGCCACTTGGTTCATGGCCGACGCTGGCTTTTCCCCGCCATCCAGCACCTTGCGGACCTTCCGGATAAGAACCTCTTCCGTGAATGGCTTGTGCAGGAGGTGCATTCCAGGATCCAGAACTCTGTGTCCTGCAATGAAGCTGTCGGCATAACCCGAGATGTAGAGCACCTTCATGCCTGGCTGGCGCGGCGACAATTGTTCCGCCAAAGCGCGGCCGTTCATGCCAGGCATCACGACGTCCGTCAGCAGGAGATCAAAAGTGCCGCCGAAGCGCGCCGCGAGTTGCAGAGCTTCCTCACCGCTCCCCGCCGACAACACGTGGAACCCGACTGCTTCCAGAATGGTTTGCTCGAGCTTTCTCAACGGCTCGGCGTCTTCCACCAGGAGGATGCTTTCCGTACCGGACAGTTTTTCCCCCGAATCGATTTTTTGTTCCGCCACCGCCGGCTCACCCATATGTCGCGGGAGATAAATTTGAAACGAGGCGCCCTTTCCCGGGGCGCTATCCACCCCAATATATCCATTACTCTGTTTTACGATGCCGTACACAGTGGCAAGTCCAAGTCCCGTGCCCTTGCCGCGTTCCTTGGTGGTGAAGAATGGCTCAAAGACATGTGTGAGCGTTCCGGCGTCCATTCCCGTTCCCGTGTCGGTCACGGCCAAAAGCACGTAATCGCCAGCCTTGGAACCCGGATGGTTCCGCGTGTAAGTTTGGTCAAGCTGCACGTTGGCGGTGTGGATCTTTAGTTTGCCGCCCGTGGGCATGGCGTCGCGCGCGTTGACAGCCAGGTTCATGATGACCTGTTCGACCTGGCTCTGGTCCGCCATCACGCTGCCAAGGGCAGGATCCAGCTCCAGCGAAACTTCAATGTCCTCACCCAGCAGACGCAGAAGCATTTTTTGCATATCGGACGCGAGAGTGTTGATGTTGAGAACCGCAGGCGTCAAGACCTGCTGCCGGCTGAAGGCCAGCAATTGTTTGGTCAAAGAGGCGGCCCGCTGTCCGGCCTTCTCGATTTCCAGGGCATGCTCGCACAGAGCATCGTTCGCGCCCAACGCCCTCTTCAGCACTCTGCTGTATCCGATGATGACGCCCAGAAGATTGTTGAAGTCGTGCGCGATGCCTCCCGTGATGCGTCCAATGGCTTCCATCTTTTGCGCCATTCGCAGTTGCCGTTCGAGCACTCGTTTTTCCGTCACATCCTCCGCAAACACTTCAAAGTACGCCGGGACGCGGTTTTCATCGTTGATGCGGCGTCCCGAACACCGCACGGTGATCGGTGTGCCTTCTTGCCGCTTCCATTCCATCTCGATGTCCTTGATTTCTCCCGTGCGGGTGAGGAGTTCCGTCAAGCGCTGATATTCGCCGCTGTGCTGGAAGATGTCAGTTGCCAGATCTCTCCGGAGAAGCTCCTCCGCCAACTCGTAGCCCAACATTTTCTGGAGCGCCGGATTCACTTGTAGAAACCGGCCAGTCATGCTCGCGCGATAAATCCCGTAGGGTGCGCCTTCCACCACCGAGCGAAAATCCGCCTCCGAGCGCCGCAGAGCCTCACCCGCTCTCTTGCGCTCCGTGATGTCGCGGTTCACAATCACCAGCTTTTCCGGCTCGCCCTTGGCACTGCGTATGACGCTCGAAGTTGATTCCAGCACCAGCCACGTCCCGTTCTTGTGGCGAAAACGGTATTCCAGCGTCTTCCCTACTCCCGAGCACCGTGCCTCCTCGGCCGCGTTCTTGACACGCTCACGATCATCGGGATGAATCTGCTCGAATGATGAGAAGGACTGCAATTCCTCCGGCGAATATCCCAGCACCTTTTTATAGGAAAGACTGTTGAAAAGGCGCTTCCCTTCCATGTCCACGAGTGCGATCATGTCCGCGGCGTTCTCACTGATCAGATGAAATAGCTCTTCCCGTTTCACCAGCTCCCTGCGGATTCGATAGATCAGAAGATGTTGATAGATGGTGTAAAGATCGAAGAGGAAAACCAAGCCCACGAGCCCTCGCACGGCTTGCGGCAATACATAGAGCGAATTGAAATCCTGGCTAGCGGTTGAGTTAGGAAGGAGGAAGGAGGCAAGCCCGACCGTCAGGAGTAAGGTGATAACAACAGCTGCCGCCCACAGCCACCATTCCCGCTGTTCGATGTGCCGGAATTTCGCGCGCAAGGCCATCGTCTGTCTGACGTCTGGCTCGCCCACACTTTTTGTTCGATGCACTCGCACTAGTTCTCCATGGGCATCCACGTTTTTGCGCAAGGCAGCAGGCCTGCGAGACAGAGCCTGATCCTTTCCGTGGGTCCCCGATCCTTCCCCTCTGTTCCTGCACGAAGGCCACCAAGGGTGCCTCCATTCTTGCTCTACGGATTTGACGCAACATGTTGAAATATCAGATGAAACCCTCTTCGCAAGCAAGGCGGGGGACGCAAATCCAGAACGATCCTGTGCCAGCGGGAAGCGCTGGTCCTTTTTGGAACAGGCTGCCATGAGGAATCCGCTTCCGAGTTTCAGTGATTCCCCGGGGGCGGCTCGTCGAACGAACAGACTGTAGGGACAAATGCAATTGCGGGCGCAAACCGTGTGGAGAGATGCGAACCATCAAAAGTGGAGAATATCGATTTCACCGCTGGAGAAGGCGCATTTGAGCCATGAGCGGAAATCATTTTGTGATCTTCGGGAAGATACCGGCTAGAGAGCTTCGTCGCTCTCCAGCTCAAGGATGTGGGGCGCAACGGTTACCCATTTCCAAGATAGCAGACGGCTTCAGCGATCACCATTGTTTCAAACCCGGGCAGGCCGTTGGAGCTGTCGAGGGAAGTTGTATATAGGCGCGTTGAATGATGTGGAGATTCCTGGAGAGATATCTGCAAGCTATGTGGCCAATACGAAATCAGAAGTGTTGTTGTGGATGTTCGCTGCTAAGTACATTAAGTGAAAACCAGTTCCGCCGAGTATAGAAGACTCTCATGAGATTTGTTCCTCTTCGTAGGCGGTCTGCTGCATAGGTCATAAGTCTTCATTAAATCGTGCCACCAAAGGCGCATTTTACAGTTCGGCACTCGAATTGCACGTACCCGACCACGAGTGATGATGCAAATTTTGTTAAATCCGGGTAAGCCTACTATTGCGAGGAACTCGATAGCGAGCCACGAATCGAACTGAGGCGTAGCGAGCCAAACGCAATGTGATTCAAAAGATACTGAAAATGTCCTCAAAGCCCACGTCGCAATGGAACGTTGTGGATGCTGTTGAACGCCAGCGGGTGGTGCTGGAAAACCTGACTGAAGTGCGGTACATCGCGCGACGGATCAAAGAGCGTTTACCGTCACAGGTGTCATTCGGGGATCTGGTGCAAGCCGGGATTCTGGGGTTGATCGATGCCATCGATAAATTTGACCCGGAGAAAAACGTGCAGTTCATGTCGTACGCGCGATTTCGAATTCGCGGCGCAATCCTGGATAGCCTGCGGCTGATGGATTGGGCTCCGCGAAACTTGAGGCGGGAGGCGCACAGGCTTGAACAAGCGAGTCGCGAACTCATTGGCGAGCTTGGGCACGCTCCTTCGGCGTCGGAGATAGCCTCCAAGTTGGGCCTACCCATTGAAGACTTTCAGCGGCTACTTGGCGATCTACGAGGTCTCAGACTAGAAAGTTTGCAGATTCGGCCGGACGAAGGGATTGGTGAGGAAACCTTACCCGTGGCATTCCGGCCGGAGGAAGATCCCTTTCAGATGGCATTTCGTCTGGAGACTCGCCATCTTCTAGAGGAGGCCCTATCGGAACTGGACGAAAAGGAAGCTGACGTCATGGGCTTGTATTATTTTGAAGAACTCAATATGAAGGATATCGGGATGATTCTGGGGGTTGGCGAATCACGTGTGTCACAAATTCACGCGGCGGCATTGATTCACTTGCGCTCACTCCTGGTACCATTTCAACCTCGTTGCCAGGAGCCGGCAAGTGCAACTCCGGCGAATGCGGGCGACGTAACGCCGATTGAGTGGTCCGGAGCAGTTTCTCGGGTCTATGGCATGTGTGCGACCGAGCGCACGCTGAGATCCCGCGTTGACTAAGCGTAAAGAGGCCCCACGTTTCGCTGACAAGAGCGAATTGTGCTGGACCCTCCAGACTGCCCACGTGATTCTCGAACAAGACCTGAGTGACTGGAAAAAGGGGAACTCCAGGCAACTGAAACTATTCGCGCGGAGCGAAAAGGATTGGGCTGGGTGATGCACCGCGATATCCCACGCGGGCACGATGCTCTTTGGGCCGAGCACGAACGCGTAGGCGTTGCCGGCGTGAAGATCCTGGCCCAGGGAGAGCGCGGACTGGAACGGGAGCTTCTCCGGACCAAGCCCGAGGGCCGCAATCATCACGACGCATCATCAATGGGTGTGAATTGATACCTTCTCAACGAACCTGGTAAAAAGCTCGGCCCGGTCACATCTACCGGACAGGCGCCAGGCCCGGCATTTTTCCACTCTGAAACAGCCTGCCGATCACGGCGCACGCTTGGCCTCCGAAACGAGCGTGACCCGACCGAGTTTCTGTAAGTTCCGTTCTTCTAGCTAGTTAAACGTCCATCGGGGGAATGCTTTGGTTCTTGGCTTGCTCATCATTGTTCGAAGGTCTTCCCCTCGGCACGCAAGTAGTCACTCCTGCGGGAAGGATAGAGCAAAGAATGGAAAGCCAATTTTCCGCTCCGCGAGTGTGTGATTCGTACGATTCACACTCGTGCCAGTCGCGCCAAGTGACCGCCAGGCTTAAGATCCACGACGAAACCGGTTCCTTGCACAATCGCCTGACCTGCGTGTTTTTCGCGTTCGCTTTGACCATTTCGGCGAGCGGTGCTTTGGCTCTGGATCGAAACAAGAGTATTGATCACTACGGTCACGAAACCTGGGCTTCCCAAAACAGCCTTCCCGGGGAAGCTGGCACGCGGCGCGTTGCTTACCACACCAACCTTTCTCCGGGCCAGTACCGCTTTCGGGTGATCGCTTCCAACGATGACGGAGTATGGAACGAGACCGGCGCGTCCGTGAGCTTCATTCGGAAACCTCACTTTTACGAAACGTCCTGGTTTCATGCCTTGTGTCTCCTGCTGGGCATTCTGGCGCTGTATAAAAGCCAGAGATTTTACAACCGCCGATTACGAGCACACGCCGAAACGCTGGAACATTGCGTCCACGAACGTACGTCCGAACTGGCGAACGCGAATCAGTCCTTGCAATCGGAAGTGATTGAACGCGTTCGCGCGGAAGAAGCGCTTTCCGAAGAGCGCGCGTTGCTCCGCGCCCTGATCGACAATGTGCCCGATTTCATGTACGCAAAGGATACCCATGGCCGTTTTATCGTGGCCAATCTCGCCTTAGTTCGTATCATGGGCAAAAACACCGCCGACGAATTGCTCGGAAAAACCGATTTCGATTTTTTCCCGGAGCAACTGGCCAGAGCCTATTACGAGGACGAGCAGAACATAATCCGCACGCAAGAGGCGCTTTACAACCGGGAAGAGGAGTGCGCGGACATTCAAGGGAAAAGATTCTGGCTGCTGATTTCCAGAGTTCCGTTGCGCGACAAAGACGGCCGGGTCACCGGAATCGTGGGAACCGGGCGCGACATTACCATGCGCAAAGCGGCGGAAATCGAGATGCGCGAAGCCAAGGAGGCGGCGGAAGGGGCAAGCCGGACAAAGAGCGAATTCCTGGCAAACATGAGCCATGAGATTCGCACCCCGCTAAACGGCATTCTGGGCATGACGGACCTGGCCCTGGATACCACGTTGACCCCCGAGCAGCGCGAGTATCTGGAAACGGTAAAGCTATCCGCCGATTCCTTGCTCACGGTGATTAATGATGTCCTTGATTGTTCCAAAATTGAGGCGGGAAAAATCGATCTGGAAAATATCGACTTTAGCATGCGCGAAACGCTGGAATCGGCCTTGAAGACTCTCGCGTTGCGCGCCGACGAAAAGAAACTCGAACTTCTCTGTGACATAGCCCCCGACGTGCCGGAGACCATGCGCGGAGATTCCAGCCGCCTGCGTCAAATCATCCTCAATCTCGTGGGCAACGCGATAAAGTTCACGGAGCACGGCGAAGTGGCACTGAAGGTTCGTGTTGACGCTCAGGATGGACCATTCCGAGTCCTGCATTGCGAAGTTTCGGACACGGGAATCGGCATACCCGCCGAAAAGCAGGAATTGATCTTCGCTCCGTTCTCGCAGGCGGATTCTTCGACGACACGCAAATACGGCGGCACCGGCCTGGGTCTGACGATTTCGTCGCGGCTGGTCTCCATGATGGGCGGAAAAATGTGGGTCGAGAGCCAGGTTGGTCAAGGAACGCAGTTCCACTTTGCCCTGCCTTTGGGAGTTAGCGACACCAAGCCAATCGTGGTGGGGGCCAACGCTCCTCCGGAAGTTATGCGAGGCGTCAAGGTTTTGGTCGTCGATGACAATTCGACGAACCGGCGAATTTTGGCGGGAATGCTCACACGCTGGGAAATGAGGCCGACACTGGCCGAAGGTGGAGAAGAGGCACTCGTTCAAATAGCTGAGGCTGCACAGGCGGGAGCGCGCTACGGCTTGATCCTGACGGACCTGCGTATGCCGAAAATGGATGGTTTTGAGCTGATCGAGCGAATCCGGCAAAGGCCCGAAGTGTTGACGGCCACGATCATAATGCTTACTTCAGCAGGGTACCGGAGAGACGCGGAACGTTGCCGAGAGTTGGGTGTCTCCGCGTATTTGCTAAAACCTATCAGGCAATCGGAATTACGCGAAGCCGTCGCAAGAGTATTGGGGGCACGAGAGCAAACGGGCGCGATTCCGTTGATGACTCGCAACGCACTGGGAGTTGAACGCGACCGGTTCGTGCCCTTACGGGTGCTGATCGCCGAAGACAATGGGGTCAACCAACGCCTTGTAAGCCGTTTGCTTGAGAAGAGGGGACATGAAGTTGTAGTCGCCGCCAACGGTCGAGAAGCGCTGGAAGCTGTGGAGAGACAAAGCTTTGACATCGTGCTAATGGACCTGCAGATGCCCGAATTGGATGGCTTTGAAGCGACGGCGGCGCTGCGCGCAAGGGAAGCCAACTACGGAACGCATTTGCCGATTATCGCGCTGACGGCTCATGCTATGAAAGGCGACCGCGAACGCTGCCTCGCTGCGGGCATGGATGGTTATCTCAGCAAACCTATCCGTCCTCAGGAACTTGACAAGTTGCTCGAGCTGCACACAAAGCGATCCGAAATGAAGACCGTGCCCGACAGCGTTGCGCCTGAACGTTGATCCGTCCGACGGACTCGGCCTCTCAGGGGCAAGTGCTCAAAGCAATTCTAGAGCGGGCCACCACCGGATGCGGGAACTCGATCGGTACGGCATGGCTCACAATCCGCCGAAATCTTTCGTCCAGCGGTAGAAGATCTGCAGCGTGATTGCGGGCGCACGGCATCATTTAGGCGCGCAGACTTTGCAATACCCCCAAATAATGAACCAGATCGTCACGCGAAAACACTCCGATGACTCTGCCGCGATCCACAACAGGGAGCTGATTGATTCCGTTCCGCTCCATGTTTTCGATGGTCGTCCATGCCGCTGCGTTCGCTGGCGTCGAGGTGAGCTTGTCTGTCGGGATCACTACTTGTGTCACATTCGTCGTGGACCAAGACGACCGCGGCACCTTTTTGATTTCCGAAAGTGTTATCAGCCCAATGGTCTCATTTCCACGGGTCACCACAAAGCAGCGATGCCCGCTCGCCAAGACGTGTTTTTCGACGAGTTCCTGCAACGTCAGGTCACCTGAGATTGGCATGCAATCCCGGCTCATCATCTCCGACACCTTGTGCCCTGCCAGCAAATCCTTCACCATTTGGCCCTGCACTTGGCTTGTCGCGGCGCTTTCAAGGTACCAGCCGATGAACGCTGTCCACATGCCATTGAGGAAGCTCCCTTCTAGAACCTGCCAAACGCCAAGAAAAATCAAAAGGAAGCCGAACAAGCGCCCCGTGAAGACCGCGACGGAAGTAGCGCGATGAAAGTTCCCGCTGATTGCCCAAACGATCGCTCGAAAGACGCGGCCTCCATCGAGAGGAAAAGCAGGAATAAGATTGAAAGCGCCCAAGCCAAGGTTCATCAGTCCCATATATTTCGTAAGAGCCAGGAGCGGCGGGACGCTGGCGAAGACCGGCCGCAGTTCCCAAAAGATGGCTCCTAGCGCAAAACTGACGGCAGGGCCGGCAATGGCGATCCAGAATTCCGTCGCCGCCTTGGTGGGCTCCGCCGCGATCTGCGAGACTCCGCCGAAGACGAATAAAGTGATTCGCGGGACGGGGATTCCGAAGCGCTTCGCGACGACGGAATGTCCTAGCTCGTGGAGTAACACACTCACGAAGAGCATGATCGCGGTCAGGGCTCCCAGCAACCAATACGCTCCAGGGCTCCAGTTCTTGAATTCAGCAGGATAGTAGTTGACAGCCAAAAGCCAAGTGAGCAAACCAAAGACGAGGAACCAGGAATAATCTAGGTCTACTTCGATGCCGAAGATCCGTCCCAATCGGATTGTGTGTCGGGACATGTTTCACCTCGCAACCCACAAACAATGATCAGTCCGCGCGCGAAGCCTCTGCGAGGCTAGTTTTAACATACATTCGAGGGTTGTTTTCGTCACGCCCAGAACTTTCCTCTCCAAGCTTTCCCCAGGCTAGGTGTGCAATAGCAAGGCCAATCCTAAGCTCTTCAAAACACTGCAGCGTATGGATCATGCCAGTCGCGATTCCCTCGTGAATTCGCGAACCTCGTTAAGAATAATACGGGGGGTGATGGTCAGTTATGGGCTTCAGCCGCTAGTGCCGTTTCAACTTGTTCCAGCAAATCCCTTCGAGAATACTCTCTCCGTGTTCGCCTGAGATGCTTGGACCGTCACTTGGCCGAAATAGTTGGAACGGCACTAGCCATTGAATTGAGTGGTTACGTCTGTGACAGACTAATCGACGATTGTCGGATCCAACTGAACCCCCCAAAATCTAGAGCCCTGATCCTGTGATTCTTCCAATTGCCATTCCAATTAAATACGTTACTGCCCCCTCGACTGCACCCACGAAGGTCATTTCGAGTCCGCTGGACCACCATGAACGGATGGTAATGAGCGATTTGGCGGCGCCGACAGCGAAGTGAGCCATGAGGGAAATCACGGCGGCCCAAATGACCGCGGGATAGCCGCTTAGAAAGAAAAAAGGAACAATGGGAATAATGGCACCCACGGCTGTGGAGAGAGCTCCCGACACAGCTGAGGTCCACGGCTTCCTGAGTCCTTCTTCGGTGGTGTTCAGACGTTCCTGGGCGAGCGCGCGAACGAGCTGAGATTTGTCGCGGGCCAGGTTCTCCACGAAGCGGTCGGCCTCTTCCGGAGGCAAGCCGCGAATTTGATAGCTGAGGGAAAGAATTTCACGCGCTTCGGCTTCATCGTACTCAACGGCATCGCGCTCACGCGAAAACTCCGCTTCGTATATTTCCCGTTCACTCTTGGCCGCGAGGTAGGCGCCAGAACCCATGGAGAGCGCGCTCGCAATCATGCCCACCATTCCTGCGATGATTACGAATTTGCTGTTACCAAGTGTCGCCCCGGAAACACCAGAAACAATCCCGAAGATCGAACCGAGGCCATCGTTGACGCCGTAGATTGCATCACCGACCCAGCCTGATGCCTTTTGATGTCCTCCCTGGTCGGCGGCCAGGAGCTCGTCAAGCGCCTGTCTGGCCTGCTCGGGCGAAGACTGAGGAATGGGCCCCCGATTGCGGATGAGATTGCTGAGAATCTGGTAATGCTGGCGTTCATCGTTTAAAACCTGCGTAAGTATGTTGTTGCTGGGCTCGTCGCCGAGTTCCTTTAGCTGCTTAGCGTACTTTGCGATGTCACGGCTTTCGTCCAGCTCCAGCCGCCGCAATGTCATGTCCTTGCTACCTGCGCGGTTTGCAATTGTGTCGGCCTCGCCAGTTTTTGGACCTTTATAGACCGGCTCGGGACCTTGCAGGGTGCGAATGCGGTCGGCCCAGAGATCGGCATGGTGATTCTCGGCCGACGCGAGGCCACGGAATGCGCTGCGCCGTACCGGATCTGTTTCGCGGTCTGCCAAAGTTTCATAGGTGTGGTATCCCCGCATCTCGGCCTGCCAATTGCTCTCCAGGATTTTAAGGACGTCTCTGCGTTTGTTGGCATCCTGGTTAGAAAGCGAGACCGAGGAGTTGGCGCTCATGTGAAAATCTCCGATGGTCTTCCGCGAGACCTTGCGTTACGCGTGGTTCTGTTCCAATTCCTATTGAAAATCTGAAGGGGCATTCTACCTGAGAAGGCTTGCATAAAATACCAGGAATCTCTGAGCGCAGGTTTCAGGCACAGGAGGAATGCGCTTCCTGGTGTTTATTGCGGTTAGTTCCTTACGCTCCATGCTTGAGGAGAGAACCCTCTGCTCGCTGATGATCTGCAAGCAGGTATTCGCCTCCGCTCAACATTGCAAGACTTGCGTTTCAACTCGATCAGTGCGGGGCGGATGACCCTATAGTCTGCGGCATCGGCCGTTACAACAGCCTCCGCAAGCGCGCAGAGAAAGTTGTCCGACTCATCCGCGATCAGATTTATCAGCCAATTACTCAGTTCACCGTCGTCGCCAAGGCAGCTTATTACCCCAATATCATGCTGAGCGCATCCGGCGGCTTCGGGAATACTTCAATTACGGACTGGTTTACATGGCCAAGCCGGTTTTGGTCGCTCGGGCCGAGCCTCGCGGAAACAATCTTCGATGCGGGGTCGCGAAGGGCTACCGTCCAGCAGCACCAGGCGAATTACGACCAGACCGTGGCGAATTACCGGCAGACTGTCCTGACCTCCTTCCAACAAGTGGAAGACAACTTGGCATCTCTAAGAATTCTGTCCCAGATGATCGACCAGCAAGATGCAGCCGTCGATGCCGCTACGAGGAGCCTGCGAGAGGCCGAGGTGCGGTACAAAGCGGGCGTTGATCCCTACCTGAATGTGATCGCCGCGCAAACGATCTTGTTGAACGATCAGCAAGCAGCCGTGAATTTTCGCATGCAGCAAATGGTGGCGAGCGTTCAGCTAATCAAGGCGCTTGGCGGTGGTTGGGGTGCTACGCAGATCCCATCGCCGAAGGAGATGCAAGCAAAGACTGCGCCGGGCTCAAATCCAAAGCCCTAGCAGACTTCCGAAACTCCCCCGGGACTCACCTCGATCAATCTGCCATCAGCAGATCCGGCAGGTCCAAAGTCACACAAAAAAAAGAAACGGAATCGACAGACGCAAGCGGACATCCAATTATTTTCGTCGAGTATAGTCAGGTTCCCTTTTCCGCTTTGGGCAGAGAGTTGATCCAAACTCGTTTGCTCCTGAAACCGGCAGCCACGTTAGGGCTGCTCCAGGAGACTATGTGGAATTCGTTGGCGAGGCTCCCGGCGCTCTCAAGTTGGGCTCCTGTAAGAATGTGGTGACCTAAGCGCTCCTACTCCACGGAACAGCAGAGAGGAGGAAAAGACATGAGCGGAAAAAGCATCACGGATGTATTCAAGGAAGCTACGGGGATATCCATCGGATCGGGCGTAATCATGATCCTGCTGGAATTGTTGGCGATGTTTCTGCCCCAGCAGACGGGCTTTGGCGTTTCCGTTGTGATCGGTTGGATTATCGTGGTGGCCGGTTTGGCGTACCTGGCTTACGCCTTCGCTGCCCGGGGCGCTGGATCATTTCTCTGGCGCATGCTGTTAGGGATTGTTTACGTTGTGGGCGGCGGGTACCTGGCGTTGTATGCGCGACTGGCATTGCAATCTCTCACCGTAGCGGTGGCGATCCTCTTTTTCATAGCAGGGGTACTGGAGATCGTGACGTTTTTCCAGCTGCGTATCCTGCCGGGTTCCGGATGGCTGCTCTTTGACGCCATCGTGAGCCTTCTTCTGGCCTTCGTGATCTGGTACCCTTGGCCATCCAGTGCAACGTGGGCTATCGGCCTTCTTGTGGGCATCAACCTCATCGTGAGCGGTATCACCCGGCTTATCTATTCGGTGGCTGCCCGCAAGGCGTTGCAGGCGATGGCTTGATGAACGTGCGCACCAGGAATTTCACTGAAGATGCAGCGAAGAGCACGGCCTAATTCTTAGCAGACCCTGGGGTAGTTCAGAATTCGCGAAAGGAGAACTGACAATGTCTGGTCCGACGGATGTGCTGATAGTGAAAGTCACCCCGGAAATGATTCATCACTGGGGATGGTTTCTGGCGTTTGGCATCGTGTTGTTGTTGTTGGGTATCGCCGCAATTGTCCGGTCCTTCGCCGCCACGGTGGTGTCGATGGTGTTCTTCGGATGGTTGCTTGTGTTTGGGAGCATCACCGAGTTCGTCCATGCGTTCATGGTGGGGAATTGGGCGGGGTTCTTCCTGCACCTGCTGGTCGCAATCCTCTTCGGAATCGCCGGCGTTGCCATGCTGGTGAAACCGGTGATGAGCGCCGAGGCAGTGACTCTCCTGATGTCGGTGTTCTTTCTGATCGGCGGGCTGTATCAATTGATTGCCGCGTTGTGGACGCATCTGCCGGGCTGGGGCTGGCATGCGCTGAACGGAATCATCGCCTCAATCTTGGGCGTTCTGCTTCTGGCGCAATGGCCGGTCTCGGGGCTTTGGGTGATCGGTCTGTTCATTGGAATTGATCTGCTTTTCTACGGTTGGGCCTGGATCGCGCTGGCTATTAACCTGCACAAGATGTGAGGAGCATGGTGAGGAACTGCTAGGCCACAGTTACCCGTAGCCTGGCCGATCAAAATTTCAGAATCGGAGTTGCTGGGAAAGGCGTGGTGCTTAGCGAAAAATTGCGCTAGGAGAATCCTGTTCAGAGGTGTAAACGAGAAGTAACTCGGTGGGAACTTTTCCCTGAAGCTGCTGTGCCAAGCTTGGCATGGAGGAACACGCCGTGGGAGGCATGATCCCATTAACCGATGCATCGCGACGCCCGGGGCATTTTCCCATCGTTACGACCGGCATCATTCTCACGAACTTTTTTGTTTTTGCGCTGGAACTGCATGGCGGTGATGCCTTCGTGCTGCAGTGGTCGGTGATCCCCGCGGACATTACGGCTGGGCATCACTGGATCACCATCCTGACGGCCATGTTCATGCACGGCAGTTGGTCCCACATCATCGGCAATATGGTGTTCTTGTGGGCCTTTGGCCCAGAGATCGAAGACGCAATGAATCCCTTGCGCTATTTGATTTTCTATCTGCTCGGCGGGCTGGTGGCGATGCTGGCGCAGGTCGTGGCCATCCCCCATTCCACCGTGCCGAACTTGGGCGCGAGCGGGGCGATTGCCGCGGTCATGGGGGCCTTCCTGGTCACCTATCCCAGCGATCGCATTCGCACGCTACTTTTCTTCTTTGTGTTTGTGCGCATTAGATTCATCCCGGCCGCGCTTTTAATCGGCTTTTGGTTTCTCACGCAGCTCTTGAACGCCGGCGCGGTGGCCCAAGTGCAGACGGGCGGAGTGGCTTACCTGGCGCACGTTGGTGGCGCCGTCTTTGGGGCCGTGAGCGCGCGTCTTTTTGAAGACCCGCGCCGGCTCGCGGATTAAGGAGCTTACCGTGTCCTCCAATGCCAGTGAGACGCCCGCCGCGATGGCCGGCTTGACGGCAGAGGAAGCACAGGCACGGCTTGACCAGTTCGGGCCGAATGAGCCCGCCGCGACACAGCACCATTCCTTTTTTTCCGACCTCTTGCATGCGTTCGCAAGTCCGCTAGTGCTGATCCTGTTGATTGCCGCAGTGGTGTCGGCATTTGTGGGCGAGAAGGTTGATGCGGGAATCATCGGCGTCATTGTTCTGCTGAGCGCGGTGATTGATTTAAGCCAGACCTATCGTTCTCAGCGGGCCATCGAACAACTGCGCAAACAGGTTGCCCCGACGGCGACCGTCCTGCGCGGCGGGGAGTGGAAAGAAATTCCCCGGCGGGATGTTGTCCCGGGAGACACTGTCCGGCTTTCCGCTGGAGATCTGGTTCCCGCGGACGCGCGCGTCGTGGTTGCGCGTGATCTCTATGTCCAGCAGGCAGCGCTAACGGGCGAATCGCTCCCCACCGACAAAGAAGCGACCGGAGAGCCCGCCTCCACCAAGGCGGATGCGCGCAACATGGTCTTTC
>Ga0181518_10001934_pt1 | contig 20539 bp, 18 predicted proteins | sample PEATcosm2014_Bin_28_FD_119751 | JGI IMG/M metagenome (GOLD analysis project Ga0181518, IMG submission 119751) | Peatland microbial communities from MTU Mesocosm Facility, Houghton, MI, USA - PEATcosm2014_Bin01_60_metaG | ecosystem: Environmental > Terrestrial > Soil > Wetlands > Peat | place... | reverse complement strand
TCGAGAAACTGGCGGGCCGTGGCGAGATCCGGCTTCTCGGTGAAGCGGCGCACGCGGAGCGCGTTTTGCTCGGGCGAAGCATTTTCAGACGCGCCAGCCTCGGATGAAGCAGCTTCGATATAGCCGTAGCCAGTTTCGGGGCGCGTCGGGGGGATGCCCAGCACGACGATGTTGTCTCCCGCAGCGGCGATCTCGACGCCTCGGCTGAGAGTCTCGCGGTATTTAGCGGAGTTGGCGATGACGTGGTCGGAGGGAAACAGGCCGAGCACCGCGTCGGGATCGTGACGGAGCAGAAGAAATGCCGCCAAACCAATGGCGGGAGCTGTGTTGCGTCCGGCGGGCTCGGCGACGATCTGTTTCGGCGGAAGCTTCGGAAGCTGACGAAGGATGGCGGAGCGCAGGTCGCCGTTGGTGACGATCCAGAAACGGCTGGGCGCGGCCAGGGGCGCGAGGCGGGCGACCGTTTGTTGGATCATGGTCTGCGTGCCGTCGAGCGCGAGCAGTTGTTTGGCGCGGCGCTTGCGGCTCAGCGGCCAGAAGCGCGTGCCTCGTCCACCGGCGAGGATCACGGGATAGAAGTGGGGGTTCGCTTTCACGGTAGTTGCAAGCCTAACATTTGCGCGGGGCGCGGCGAAAGGCTTTACGACAAGAGCGCTCTTGGCTCTTAGCTCTTGGATTTTAGTTAAAAGCCAAGAGCTAAAAGCTAAAAGCGACTTTTCCGCACGCTGTCAAAGTCGAACGGCAGGCTCGGGTACTAATCCGCTGGGTACCGAAGCCTTCAAAAACTCCACCGCCCACTGCGGACGCACTGTGAAATCTTGCACGGCGGCCGGGACCACGACCGCGTCGCCTTTGGCCAGCGTCACCGGATCGCGGCCTTGCGCTTCGACGACTCCACAGCCTTCAATTGCCACCAGAATCTGCACCGAGGTTTTGCCTGCACCGCTTTTCTCGGTCTCGGTGGTCGAGAATACATGCGGCTCCTTCAATTCAAACAGATCCACCGTGAAGTAAGGCGCGGCGATCATGGAAGACTGGCGGCTCTTGCCGCCGTGAATGCCGACGGGCGCGGGCCGGATGACTTTGCCTGAGGCATTTCGCTCTTTGATCGAGGCGAGGCCGTGTTCGAGATGCAGCGGGCGCGGGCGTCCGTAATCGTAGAGGCGGTAGGTGGTGTCGGACTGCTGCTGGGTTTCGACGATGACGGAGCCGGGCCCCAGCGTATGCAACGTGCCGCCGGCCACGTAAATCATTTCGCCCTGATAGACGTTGATCCAGTTAAGCAGCTCTTCGGCGCGGTTTTCTTGGATGGATTGCTCGAATTGAGCGACGGTAACGCCGGGTTTGAGCCCGAGCGCGATCTGCGATCCTGGTTTGGCGTGGGCCACGTACCAGCATTCGGTCTTACCCCAAGGATCGCCGAAGCGCTTCGCAGTCGCGTCGTCGGGATGCACCTGGACGGAAAGTTTTTCCTCGGGAAATAGAAACTTCAGCAGCAGGGGAAAACGCTGCGGATCGCGCGCGGCTGTGCCGACGAGGTCGGGGCCGAAATCCTTGCTCAGGTCGGAGAGGGTGCGTTTTGCGAGCGGGCCGTTTGCGACTACGCAGTTGTCCCCGGTGAGCCAGGCTTCTCCGATGCGCTCGTTGAATTTGTGGTTGGGATAGATGGCGGAAAGATCGAGCGTTCCCCAGGGGCGCGGGTCGAAGGCGGGCTGCATCAGGAATGGGTATAGTTGGGTCATGAGAACAAAGTGTAACCGCCGAGCAGCCTAAGAATGTTCGGCGATTCTATTTAAGATGGTACCCTAGGTGCGCAATTCGGAGGGACTTCAATGGCCGAGTATGAAAAAGATTGGAAAGAATACAAGCGCATTCGGAACCAATGGTTCCTCGTGTTTCTAGGATATGTGCCTGTCGTCGGAACTATAGGTTTCTTGTCGATAAAGCTTTTTCATACGACCACCCCTGGATTTGTAATAGCGTTTCTTTGGATGGGATTGTTCCTCATCACTGGAGTCCGCGTCCAACTCTGGCGATGCCCGAGGTGCGGAAAATGGTTTTCTGCAAAGTGGTGGTATAACAAAAGCTTTTTAGCCAGACGGTGTGTCCATTGCGGACTACCAAAATACGGCTAAGTCTTCGCCGAAGACAAGATGCAGAGATCCTTCGCTTCGCTCAGGATGACAATCTGAATTTATGTTGTGAACTTATGGTGGGCAGTGTCACAGCTCGCCAAAGAACTTCTTCATACGCTCCAGCGCCTTGTCGATATTCTCCATCGAAGTCGCGTAGGAAATGCGGACGTGCTCGGTCGTGCCGAAGCCTTCTCCGGCGACGGTAGCGACGTGCGCCTTATGCAGCAATCCGTTCGCGATGTCGGCGCCGCACTTCATTCCACCCTTGCCGAAAAATGCGGAGACATTCGGATAGACGTAGAACGCGCCTTCCGGCATGGTGCACTTCACGCCCGGAATCGCCCGCAGTCCGCCGACGATGTGGTCGCGCAGCCGGATGTACTCGGCGCGCATTTCTTCCACGCACTGCTGCGAACCATTCAACGCTGCGACCGCTGCTTTCTGCACGATCGACGTAGGGTTCGACGTGGACTGGCTCTGTAGTTTCGTCACCGCTCCAACAACCGCCGCGGGGCCAAGCGTGAATCCCAAGCGCCAGCCGGTCATGGCATAGGTCTTGGAAAGCGATCCGACCACCAGAAAGCGGTCGCGATATTCGTTCAGCGATCCGACGGAAAAACTTTTCCCGGTGTAGTTGAGATAAACGTAGCACTCGTCGGAGATGACCCAGATGCCGCGCTCGTGCGCCAGCCGCACCACAGCGGTCATATCCTCGGAACTCATCACCGCGCCCGAAGGATTGGAGGGCGAATTCAAAATAATCAGCTTCGTTTTTGGCGTGATCAGGCGCTCGACCATGGGCGCGGTGACGCGAAAGCCTTGCGACTCATCGGCCTGGAGCAGCACGCAGTTGCCGCCTACGTATCGCACCATGTCTTTGAACGAGACCCAGTAGGGCACGGGCAGAATGACTTCGTCGCCGTGGTCGACGAGCACCGAGATGACGTTGAAGAGGGCGTGCTTGCCGCCCACCGAAGCGCAGGTTTCCTCGCGCTTGTAAGCGGAGCCGAAGTCGGCGGCGTGGCGGCGCAGGATGGCGTCCTTGAGTTCGACGGTGCCGCCGACCGGTGTGTACTTCGAGAAATTACCGTTGATGGCCGCGATGGCCGCATCTTTAATATGCTGCGGCGTCGAGAAGTGGGGCTCGCCGGCGGTGGCGTCAACCACGTCGATTCCTTGCTGGCGCAGCTTGTCAGCCTCGGCCACGGCGGCCATGGTGGCGGAGGGCTCAATGCGGTTGATGCGGTCCGTCAGGCGGACGGGGCGAGTGACGGGATTGACGACTGTGCTCATATTGGCTGTGCTCGTTTGCTTTGCGCGTTTACTAGGCTCAAGCTTTCTTTTTTCTGGACTTGCCCTTGGCTTCGGAAGACGCTTTGCCCGCGGACCCCTCGCCGTTCGCGAACTTGTGGGCCACATCCATTTTCTCACGAAGTTTTTGCGCGACCAGTTCAGGGACCAGGCAATCGACCGATCCGCCGAGCTGCGCGACTTCGCGCACCAGGCGCGAACTCACGTAAGAATATCTTTCGGCGGGCATCATGAAGACCGTCTCCAATCCAGGCTGGATTTTGCGATTCATGAGCGCCATCTGGAGTTCGTACTCGTAGTCGCTGATGGCGCGAATGCCGCGCAGGATGGCCGTTGCCTCGACCCGCAACGCGTAGTCCACGGTCAGGCCTTCGAAAGTGTCGACCGAGACATTTTCAAAATCGGCGGTCATCGCCTCCAGCATTCGGCGGCGGTCGGCCACACTGAACAGGGGGGCTTTTTCGGGATTCTGAAGAATGGAGACGACCAGTTCGTCGAAAATCTTGCTGCCACGCTCGATCAGGTCAAGATGGCCGTTGGTGGGAGGGTCGAACGATCCGGGATAGATGGCTTTAATCCGCTTCACAGTGGCCTCGTTGGGAAAGTTAGATTGTATGCGGGGGCACGCGCGGAAGGCAATCGGAGGATGATTCAGGCGCCAATAACGGAAGAAAGCCGCGAGTGGCGTGGCTTCTGGCGCTACTTGCTCCGCTGCCACTCCCGGTACGCTTCGCTTTTGCCGATGCCGCGCTCTTTGGCAACTTTTTTCAAGGCGGCTTTTTCGTCCACCTTTTCCTGGGCCATGATTTCGCGCACGCGCTGGGCCAGGCTTACGCTGGAGGTCTCAGGTTTTAGATCCTGGGTCTCAGGCTTTGCGATCAGGAGAGTGATTTCGCCTTTGACTTCTCCTCGCGACTTCAATTCGTCGAGAACTTCCTGGGCGCGTCCGCGGAGAAATTCCTCGTGGATCTTCGTTACCTCGCGGGCTACGACCACCTGGCGGGCTTCTCCCAGGACCTCGCAAACATCGGCTAATGACTCCAGCAGGCGGTGCGGGGCTTCGTAGAAGACCTGGGTCCGCGGAGAGTCTTTTATACTCTCCAACAGCTTGCGGCGTTGCCCCGATTTCGCGGGAAGGAAGCCGCTGAAGCGGAAGGAATCGGTGGGCAGGCCGCTGGCGACCAGCGCCGCCAAAAATGCCGACGCGCCGGGAATCGGCACAACCGGTACGTGATGCCGGATGGCGAGCGCGATCAGGCGAAATCCGGGGTCGGAGATGCCGGGCATGCCGGCGTCGGTGACCAGGGCGATCTTGGCTCCGCTTTCGAGATCGACGACGAGTTCGGCGGCTTTGGTCATCTCGTTGTGCTCGTGATAGCTGACCAGGCGCGTCTGGATGCCGTAATGGTTGAGCAACTTCAGGGTCTGGCGCGTGTCTTCGCAGGCGATCAGGTCAACTTCTTTGAGGACGCGCAGGGCGCGCAGGGTGATGTCTTCGAGGTTGCCGATGGGGGTGGCGACGAGATAGAGGGATGGGCCTCCGATGGTGGCGCCATGCTTGGGGCTGTCGCCATTCTTTGTATTTTGCTGCATGAGGGGAGTCTAACAAGAAAAGAGGGAGGGCAGAGGTCAGAGGTTAGATTGCAGAGGTTAGAATCCGGGGAGCACCTCTGCAATCTAACCTCTGACCTCCGACCTCCCAGGAATCGTCGGCAGCAATACGATTGCGCTTCGCCTTTTATTCGCTTCGTGCTAAACTGACCCAAAATGATGTGACAACCGACACTTCGCACTCCAGCCGGCGGGTGTAGGCTACGGGAGATCGTACCCGGATTTCAGATTCACAATACAGGAGCAGCCATTATGGCCGAAGATCGCAGCAACGACCGCAGCAAAAACGAAGAGCGCAACAACGAGCGAGGCAAGGCAATCGATCTCGCCTTCGCACAGATTGAAAAACAGTTTGGTAAAGGTTCCATCATGCGGCTGGGGTCGAAGGAAGCCATCGTCCCGATCGCGGTGATTTCGACGGGAGCGATTTCGTTCGATGCCGCACTGGGCGTGGGTGGCGTGCCGCGCGGGCGGGTCGTGGAGATTTTTGGCCCGGAGTCTTCCGGCAAAACCACGATTGCCTTGCAGGTGATTGCCGAGGCGCAAAAAGCTGGAGGCATGGCGGCATTCGTCGATGCCGAGCACGCGCTCGATCCAGCCTACGCCAAGAAACTGGGCGTGGACGTGGACAACCTACTGGTTTCGCAGCCCGACTACGGCGAGCAGGCGCTGGAAATCACGGAAGCGCTGGTGCGCTCGAACGCCATCGACGTGCTGGTGGTGGACTCGGTCGCGGCGCTCGTCCCCAAGGCCGAACTCGACGGCGAAATGGGCGATAGCCACATGGGATTGCAGGCGCGCCTGATGTCGCAGGCGTTGCGCAAACTGACGGGAACGGTGGCCAAGTCGCGCACCTGCCTGATTTTCATCAACCAGATTCGCGAAAAGATTGGCGTGATGTTCGGCAATCCGGAAACCACGACGGGCGGGCGTGCGCTGAAATTTTATTCGTCGGTGCGCATTGATATCCGGCGCATTGCGGCCATTAAAGAAGGCGACGTGGTCACGGGCTCGCGCACCCGGGTGAAGATCGTGAAGAACAAAGTGGCAGCGCCGTTCCGCGAGTCGGAGTTCGACATTCTTTATGGCGAAGGAATTTCGCGTGAAGGCGACCTGATCGATCTGGCGGTGGCCCAGAATATCCTGGAAAAATCGGGCTCGTGGTTCAGCTACAAGGGCGAGCGCATCGGGCAGGGACGCGAGAACGCGCGCACGTTCCTGAAGGAGAATAAAGACACGATGGCCAAGCTGGATGCCGAAGTGCGCAAAGCTTTGGGGATGGTTCCGTCGGCAGCGCCGGCCGCTCCCGCGGCGGTCCCGGCGCAAGCCACTGGGACGCAGGGACGGGTAACGACGATGCCGAGCGCGGCGGACGCGGGGAAGGTATCGGCGGCGAAACGCTAGGTTTCGTTAAGCGCTAAGGCCGGTCGCTAACGCGGTCATTAACGCGGTCCAGGAGCGATGGCATTTACTTGTCCGCGGGCACGAAATCAAAATAGGCAAGATTGTTCCCGCGCTTGTAATGCAGAGTCAAGAGCGCAGGGCCCGCTTGCGGAAAGTTGATTTCTCCGCAATCCGCCTTATTCCAAAAGTGCCAAACCGCCCAATCCGGGTAGTCGCTCATCCGGAACTGGGTTGTAGGATCGAGGGGAAGTTTGCAGTCGGCCCCGGGCTTGTTATTCAGTAAAAAATTAATGGTTTGCGCGGCATAGGAATACATGGCGACGATTCTGTAGGTGCCGGCCTTCTTGACATCCACCGTGTAGTTGACCCACTCGCCATCCTCCGTCCATCCGATGTACAACTGTTGCCATTCCGGCGCGACCAGGTTCGGATGGTTCAGGTCCGCCCGCTTCTTTACATAGGAAATGTCCACACCCTCGTTTTCGCGAAAGCGACAAACGTACACGGGCACGCCTGGTTCGCATTGATCCGGCTGGTGATTCAGCTCCCCGCTGCCGTGATTGATCGCGTCCACGTCGTGATACGCAATTCCTTCCCCGCCCAAGTCGAAAAGCGCCGCTTGTACCCTGCCCGGAATCGTCTGCGGACCAGTGGTGTGGGATGCATCTTGAAAAGGCGTGCCTTTGTAGCCGTCAGGAACGCCCCCAGCCGCGTTCGATCCAACCATGAACAGCAGAAACAGGAATTGCAGGCCAAGTAGTTTCATAGATACCTTCCGGAGCCGATGGATGCCGCAACCGCTCGTCAGAGCTTGATAGCAGCGGCGCGGCTCTCCTTATTGTTGCGGCAATCATACTCCCCGAAGCTGTAGTAGCTCCTACAAATGGTCTCGGAACAGGCGATGGCCATCCCCGCCAGCCCCCCAAGCGATCAAGGTTTGCTGGAGTGAAGTCCTTGCGAAGCGCATCAAAGCTGCCTAATCGCTGCTGTAAACTCTCGGCACTCTTTGCGACAAGCCGCAAAGAATTTCGTAGGGGACGCTTTCGCAAAGGCGCGCCAGTTCAACGGCGTCCACACTCTTGGTGTTGCTCTCACCTGCGTCTCCGCTTGTGCTTTTACCGATCAAAACGACCTCATCTCCCACGGCGATGTTGCGAATGTGGCTGACGTCGACGATGGTCAAATCCATCGAAACGCGTCCCACGACCGGAGCAAACTCGCCGTCGACGATCACCCGCGCGCGGTTCGACAGCAGGCGTGGATAACCGTCGGCGTAACCGACGGGCAGCACGGCGATGCGACCCGGCGCTTTGGTCACGAAGGTGCCCATGTAACCGACGGCTTGCCCTGGCGCAACTTCCTTCACCGTTAGAACTCGCGTCTTCCACGAGAGCACCGGACGCAGCGGGAGTTCGGCCACGGCGGCGGGCTGGCCGGCCCGCGTGAAGGCCAGCGAATATCCGTAGAGCGCGATTCCCGGGCGCACCATGGTCTTCCAGGTGTCGGGTCGCGCGCTCATGGCAGCGGAATTTCCCATGTGCACGAGCGGCGGATGGAACCCGTAATTCCGCAAAATCGCTAGTCCCTCTTCAAACCGCTTCATCTGGCGAAGGGCATCTTCGGCATCGAGCACTTCCGCCGAGGCCAGGTGCGTGCTTACGCCTTCGAGATTCAGGTGTTTGCACGCGGACAGCATCTCGCACAAACGCGGCAAGGCTTCCAGCGGCGCGCCCAGACGATTCATCCCGGTATCGAGCTTCAGGTGCACGGGCAAGATATTCTGCCGTTCCCGCGCCGCGCGTTCGAGCGTCTCAATGTGCCAGGGTTCCCAGATAGTTGGAGTAAGGTTCTGGGCGACGATCCCCTCTTCCTCGCCTTTCCAGATGCCGGTCATCAGCAAAATGCGGGCCTTAGCGCCGGCGCCGCGCAGGGCCAAGCCTTCGATGGCATTCGTGACTCCCAGCCACTGGGCGCCCGCGGATTCGAGGGCGCGCGCGCACTCCACGGCGCCGTGGCCGTAACCATCGGCTTTGACCACGGCGCAAATCGTGACGTTCTCGCCGACGTGCTTCTGGATCGCGTGGAAATTTTCTCCCAGCGCTCCCAGGGAAACTTCCGCCCAGGTGCGGCCGTCAAGGATCAGCGAGCGGCGGTCGGGTATTTTCGGCAAATCGGGACGCGGCGCGTTCACGTAGCCGATTATAGCGAGTGAGACGCGCCGCGCTGTTAACTCTTGATGGTAACTGCCTCTGTGGAGCCTAGACGTTAGGTTCCGACTCTATCTGTCCGCCAAAATGAAGTTCACCGTGATGTTGGTTTCCACTTCGATGGGTTCGCCGTTGAGCAGGTAGGGGCGATAGCGCCATTGCCGGACCGCTTCCCTCGCCGATGCGACCAGCAGCGGATGCCCGCTGACGACGGCCAGATTTTCGATGGTTCCCGCCTTGCTGATGACCGCCCGCAACTCGACCGGGCCCTGGATTTTCGCCATTCGCGCGATCGTCGGATAGACCGGCTGCACGCGATGCAGAAGGTCGGCCTCAGCCAAGTGCGAGATGACCAGTGGTTTGGCGGCGACCGGACGCGGCGGGACCGCTACGGGGAGGCCGTCTCCGAGGCCGTCGGGAACGCCAGCGCGCGATCCGCCACCCGATCCACAGCAGACGGTGGGGAATTCTGGCGCGACCGGAACAGGGTTTCCATATTCGATCTGCGGACTCTGATTGCGGACCACTATAAACGCTGTGATTTGGCCCGGGTGAGGATTGGCGGCAGGATCAGCCGCACGATGGCCGGGCTGAGCAGGTGTATCCCCTCGCGGCGTAAATAACGCGGGCGACGTGAGCTCCAGCCAACGCACTTGCGGCGGCCGCTCAACCCAAATCAACGAGATCGCCGCCAGTAAGCTCAGTGCAAAGGCCTGCATGGTGAAGGATGCGAGAGTTGCCCATCCGCGACGGGCGGAATGGTCCCAGGTTGTTTCGAGTGTGTTGAACATTGAAGTGGTGAGCATGGTGTCCTCCTTAACGAGCCTGCTGTTGATACAGACACCTGCGGCTGGCGATTTGATCCTGAGAAGCGGGGGCAAGCGAAAAAAAGACCGCGTTTGCACGCGGTCTAAAGAACAAATCTCTAACAAATCCCTGGAACCAAAACTGCCCGAGCGGTGTCGCTACGGTTTTGGCGTAGTGCTCGCGGGCGCAGTCGATTTGGCGGGCGCCGGCTTCGGAGCGGGCTTCGGAGCGGTGCTGCTCGGCGAAGACTTCGGAGCAGTGCTCGGAGCAGGCGCAGGCACGCCGGATTGAACGTTGTAGGCCTCTACCACCTGCGGCGTGATGTCCATCGCTGGTCCAGCCAGAATCACAGGGCCCCGCGGCCAAGTCTGAGAAGTGTCGATGAGGAGGCCGTATCCGTTGTCAACCACGTATTTCTGGATCACGGGCACCATCTTCGTCAGGATCCTATTTTCGATTTCGCCAGCCTGGTTCTGGAAGTCCTCCTTCGCGTCCGCGGCAGCGCGATCGAAACTCTTCTGCTTGGTCTCGATCTGCTTCACCAGCTTCTCGCGCGATTCGTCATTCAGCTTGTCCTGCTGGGCGCTGAGTTGCTTTTTGAGGCTGTCGATTTCGTCGTTCATGCCCTTCAGTTCGCTCTCCTTGGGCTCGAACTTCTTCTTGAGCCCTTCGAGATCGCGCTGTCCTTCGTTGCAGGCGCCGATCGCCTCTTCAACGGCAAGGACGCCAATTTTGGTGCCATTGAACTTGGCCGCCGCTACAGCAGCTGCCGAGGGAGAGTCAGGTGGAGCGGCCGCGGGAGCGCCGGCAGCCGGGGCAGCTTGGGCCGCAGCGAAGATGGAGAGGCCGATGACTACGGCCAGGGTGGCGCATGCAAACTTGCGAATCGTTACCTTGCTGATCATTTGGATCCTTTGAACTCCTTCGGATTTTAGGAATGCTGAGAGCTTCCAGCTCGCTGGGTTCAACGAAAACACTCGCAACCCGAGCCTATCAGTCGTCAGGCCTGAAACACGACCTGAAACACATACCTGAAAATGAACCTGAAAACTGGCGCGGCGTGCGCGCGAGACTTGTGCGCTGCCCGCCTCTCTTCACGCCAGACATCGAGCGTGACCATCAGGGTGTGGACAGTACGCATTATACGGAGCGCACCGGAGCAGCGTCAAACCATTTTGGCGCCCAGGTTGCCGTTCTTACTGGCTCTCCGACGCCGGTGCGAATTGGCAGGCCCCAACACTTCGCGCGCGGGTTGGGCGGAAATTTTCTCCGCCGGGACGGGGCGGAGCCCCGTCACCACACACGTCCTCTTCGGCAAACCGCATTTTTTCGCTAGAATTCTATTGGAACGACTTTCAGGGAGTAATCAGGGAGCGGCAACGATGAGATTCTTGCGTTCTTTTCTCTTAGCCATTGTTCTGGCGTCGGCCTTCTTCTACTTCACCACGTACCGCAGCGGAAGCTTCCATGCCGCCGACTGGGTTGGCCGTCCGCAGCGCGTTGAAATCACGGAAGCCGCCGGCAGCGAATCGTTCGACGCCGAGGAGCAGAACAACATCAACGTCTATCGCAAGAACATCGCGTCGGTCGTGAACATCACCTCGCGCGTCGTGACCTTCGATTTCTTTTACGGCCTGGTGCCGCAGGAAGGCCAGGGCTCCGGTTTCGTCATTGATAAAGAAGGACACATCCTTACCAACTATCACGTGATCGCCGAGGCGCGGCAGGTCGAAGTCACGCTCCACAATCGCAAGAAATATAAAGCCACCATCGTGGGCACCGACAAGTCTCACGATTTGGCCATCGTCCAGATCAAAGCTCCCGACTTGCAGCCGATGGTGCTCGGCGACTCGGCCAATCTCCAAGTCGGACAGAAGGTTTATGCCATCGGCAATCCCTTCGGCCTCGCGGGAACGCTGACGCGCGGCATCGTCAGTTCGATCCGCCAGGTGCAGGAGCCGGACGGCTTGGTCATCGAAGAAGCCATTCAGACCGACGCCGCCATCAACCCCGGCAACTCTGGCGGCCCACTGCTCAACTGGCACGGCGAAGTCATCGGCATTAATACGATGATCGCGTCGAGCGTCGGACAAAGCGCCGGCATCGGTTTTGCCATTCCCATCAACACCGCGAAGGCCGTGGTCAACGATCTGGTCACGCTCGGACGCGTGCGCCGTCCCGCGCTCGGCGTGCGCACTATCCCGATCGATCCGGAAATCGCTGGCGAGCTTAGCCTGGCGGCGGACTACGGACTGCTCATCGTGCAGGCTGTTCCTGGAGGCTCGGCCGACCGCGCCGGATTGCGTGGCGGCTCCGAACGCGCCTACCTGGGCAACATTCCCATCATGATCGGAGGAGATTTGATTGTCGCCATCGACGGCGAAAAAATCGAAAGCCAGCAAACCCTCGCCCAGATCATGAACAAGCACCGAGCGGGAGACACCGTGAAGGTAACTATTTTCCGAGGAAAGAAGCAGATGGAAGTATCTGTGGCATTGGGGGAGGCTAGGGACCAGGTGTAGTAGTGCTGGTGTGGCGCGGGCGCCCCCGCCCGCGTGAAACTGGCTGTCGCCGATGGAGCGCCGGGCGTCCTCTCCCGGCGGTGTGGTTGCATCAGCCGTTTGCTTCAGGGTTTGATTTCTATGGGAGTGCCAACCGGGACCAGTTTCCAGATTTCGTCCATCTCTTCATCGCTGACCGCAATGCATCCGTCCGTCCAGTCATGCAGAGATTGCTCCTTGCCCACCCAGGCGTATTCCTTCGGAAGTCCATGCAGCATGATGTCGCCTCCGGGACTGACGCCCAGCTTTTTGGCGGCGGCTCGGTCTTTCGCGTTTGGATACGAGATGTGATAGGCCTTGTAAAACTGGCTGTGCGGACTTCGTGAATCGAGTACGTAGAGTCCCTCGGGAGTTCGATGGTCGCCCTGCCGGGTCTTCGGCCCGACGGGCTCTCCACCCAACGCAACTTTGTACGACCGCAGTTCCTTTCCTTGCGACAAAAGCACGAGCTTGCGCTCGCGTTTGTAGACGACAACGCGATCTATATTGACCGTGGCGCCGACCGTGGCATTCTGCGCGAACGTGAAGGGCCAGGATGTGAACAGTAAGACGCCCGCAACAAAAAACCGCATAGTAAAGTCATTCTATCTGCTTAAGACCTTCACCACCGGGGGCCCTTCGGCTTCGCTCAGGGCAGGCTCCGGGAGAGCACAGGGGAAAAGAGATAACCCCGCGTTCTCTGCGGTTAAGGCATTTCTCCGCGCACTCTGCGTTTAGATTTTCCCACGGCAGCCCTGGCGTCTCGGCGGTGAACCAGCAATGGAACCATCGGATTTTCGTCAAAGATTGCCTTGTACCCGCTACAATGAAGGGTCTTAGTGCCGGCGGATGCGACGGCCGGGCGCCAGAGCGGGAAGGCGGTGAGCGACCGATGCTGCAGGCTGTATCGACCTACGTCTATGTAAAGGAACGGCTGCATCCGGGCCTGCTGGACGAACTGGTTAAGGCGGGAGCGCAGTCGATCGAGATTTTCGCCGCGCGCCAGCACTTCGATTACGCCAACCGCAAGCAGCACGTGCGCGAAATCGCCGACTGGTTCCGCTCTACCGGCATTCCGCTTCATTCCGTGCACGCGCCGTTGTATGCCGACTACGAGTGGGGACGCACCGGCGCGCCGCCGGTCAACATCGCCTCCACCGACCGGGCCCACCGCATCGACGCCATGGACGAAGTCAAACGCGCGCTCGAAATCGCCGAGCACATCCCGTTCCGTTTTCTGGTGCAGCACATCGGCGATCCCGACGAAACCTTCGACGAAAAGAAATTCGAGGCCGCCATGACTTCCGTCGAGCACCTGCGCGCCTTCGCCAAGCCGCTTGGGGTGCGCGTGCTCGTGGAAAATATTCCCAATGAACTTTCAACGCCGCAGCGCCTGGTCGAGTTCATCCACACCATGCGCTTCGACGATGTTGGCGTCTGCTTCGATTGCGGCCACGCGCACATGATGGAGGGGATTCCCGAAGGCTTCGCCATCTTGAAAGACCACATTTGCTCGACCCACGTGCACGACAACAACAAAGATAAAGACACTCACCTGTGGCCGGGCAGTGGATCGATCGACTGGAAGCAGACCATGGAATTGCTGCGCACCGCGCCGCAAAAGCCGCCTCTGCTGCTGGAAATCGACGGCGACGAAAAGAAGAACCCCAGCGTGGAAGTGAGCGCGACGTTCCAGAAGCTGGAAGAGTCGTAAGAGCGAGGTCAGAAGTTAGAGGTCAGATTGCAGAAGTTAACCGCCGGGTTTTACGTCTGCAATCTGACTTCTGACCTCTAACCTTTCGGCACTAGCAACCGAAACGAACATCCTGATCTTATGTCCACACCCATCAGCACCATTGCAGAAATTGGCAAACACGAAGGGCAGTCCGTCACCGTTCGCGGATGGCTCTACAACCTGCGCGAAAGCGGCAAGCTGCTCTTTCCGCAATTTCGCGACGGCAGCGGCGTCATCCAGGGCGTAGTCCCGAAGAACGCCGTGCCGCCCGAAGTTTTCGACGCCATCAAAGGGCTGACCCAGGAATCCAGCGTCATCGTCGAAGGCAAGGTACGCGCCGATAAGCGCGCTCCCGGCGGATATGAGCTCGATGTGTCGAACGTCCAGGTCGTGCAGCGCGTGCCCGAAACCGATCCCTATCCCATCACGCCCAAGGAACACGGCACCGATTTTTTGATGGAGCACCGCCATCTTTGGCTGCGTTCGCAGCGCCAGGCCTCGATTTTGCGGGTGCGAGCCGAAATCATTCGCGCCACCCGCGACTTTTTCGACAGCAACGGATTTACCCTCACCGACCCGCCGATCCTCACGCCCGCCGCCTGCGAAGGGACGTCCACGCTCTTTCCCGTGGACTACTTTGAAGAGCAGGCTTATCTCACGCAGTCGGGCCAACTCTATGTCGAAGCGACCGCCATGGCGCTGGGCAAGGTGTATTCGTTCGGCCCAACCTTCCGCGCGGAAAAATCCAAGACCCGCCGTCACCTCACCGAATTCTGGATGGTCGAGCCCGAAGTCGCCTACGGCACGCTCGACGACATGATGGAACTCGCGGAAAACCTGCTGACATTTATAGTCAAGCGTTGTCTGGATCGGCGCCGCCCCGATCTCGCCATCATCGGCCGCGACCTGGCGAAACTCGAAAAGATCGAAGCGCCATTTCCGCGCATCACTTATGAAGAAGCCGTTACAAAATTGCAGGAAGGCCACTCGCAGGGTGCGCTCGAAAGTAAGTTCGAGTGGGGCGGGGACCTGGGCTCGCCCGACGAGACTTATCTTTCGTCGCTCTACGACCGGCCCGTCATGGTGCATCGTTACCCGGCCAGCGTGAAGGCGTTTTACATGGAGCCCGATCCCCAGCGCCCCGATCTCGCTCTCTGCGTGGACGTGCTGGCCCCCGAAGGCTACGGCGAAATCATTGGCGGATCGCAGCGCATGGCCTCGCACGACTTGCTCCTCCGGCGCATTCACGAACACAATCTGCCCGAAGAAGCTTTTAAGTGGTATCTGGATCTCCGCAAATACGGCAGTGTTCCGCACTCCGGCTTTGGCATGGGCATCGAGCGGGCCGTGGCGTGGATCTGCGGATTGGAGCATGTGCGCGAAACCATTCCGTTCCCGCGCATGCTGCATCGGCTCTATCCGTAGAGTTTTTCACCGCCGAGACGCCGAGAACGCCGAGAAATGCAGGAGAACGAAAAGCTCGATGAGATTTCGAGCCCCATCGTCAGCGCGGCGATCTAGATTGTAAGATCGGGTTAAGGTCATGAAAATACAGCGCAGCCTGAACTTACTTGCCATACTGATGGGTCTCTCTTCGTTAGCCGTCGCCCAAGCGCAATTCGCAGGCAAGTGGCAAACGAGAATCAGCTCGGCGACGGGGAAACATTCGATTACCTTGAACATTGTTGTGAACGAAGACAAAGTCGGCGGAACGCTTATTCTTATTAACCCTGACCGAAGTGAGATCGAATCGGGCATATTGAATGCTGAACTCCGCGGCGACACCCTGGAGTTTGGAACGAAGGTCACCCAGGATACGTTTGACTGGCGTTTGACCCTCAAGAAAGGGAACAAGAAGGGATCGTTGCATGGAAGCTTCAGAGAGATGGTGATCGATGAAGACGTCGTTAAGCAACGTTAGTTGGAGCGGCAGATTCTAGAACGATCCAAGGCGTATCTGAATGAATTTCCCGGCTCGGCGCTCTCGGCGTGTCGCCGGTGAATAAGAAGCGTATGGCACAACTAAACAAAACGTTCACCAGCATCACGCCCCGTCAGATTCGCGTGATAGGAGTTCCTCTTGACCTCGGGCAGTCCCGCCGCGGGGTTGACATGGGGCCTTCCGCCGTTCGCGTCGCCGGAATCGACGCCCGCCTGCAAGCCATCGGGCACATGGTAGAAGACGCGGGCAACATCGCCGTCGCTATTCCCGAACAGAAAAAAGAAGGCGCGGCCAACTCCAAATACTTGAAAGAAATCACCGCGACCTGCACCAAGAGCGCAGATCTGCTATTGAAGACGCTCGAAGCCGGCAAGATTCCGCTCGTCCTCGGCGGCGATCATTCTGTAGCCGCTGGCACGGTTTCAGGCGTGGCCGAATTCTACCGCCGCAAGAAACAGAAAATCGGCTTGCTCTGGTTCGACGCGCACACCGACATGAACACGCCCGACTCTTCACCCAGCGGCAACGTCCACGGCATGCCGCTGGCCGCGCTCATGGGACTTCCTCCCGTCGAACTGGGCAGCATCTACGACTTCTCGCCCAAAGTGCAGCCGGAAAATTGCGTGCTCGTCGGCATCCGCGACGTTGATAACTTCGAAAAGGAACACATCCGCCAATCCGGAGTCCAAGTCTTCACCATGCGCGACATTGACGAACGCGGCATGCGCGCCGTGATGGAAGAAGCGCTCGAGATGGCCGGACGCGGCACGGCTGGTTTTCACGTCTCGCTCGACATGGATTGGATCGATCCCGAAGACGCTCCCGGCGTCGGCACTCCGGTGTGGGGTGGCGCGACTTATCGCGAGGCCCATCTTGGCATGGAAATCCTCTCCGACCATGGAGGCATGACGAGCTTCGAAATCGTGGAAGTGAACCCGGTAATCGACGAGCGCAACCAGACCGCCGAATTGGCGGTCGAATTGGCACTCTCGGCGTTTGGGAAGAAGATTTTGTGATTCTTGCGCGTTGCAATCGAAGGGTCGCGTCGATCGCCCGGCTCTCCACCGGCAAAGTTGGATCGACCGTAGTAAGAATGATGTTGAATCCGCTTAGTAGTAGGAGTCGTACTTGGTAACTGCCCAGCCGGAATCTTCCTTTTCCAAGGTCACTGAGAACAAGTCTTTGTAAGTCTCGTCCTGGCTGGGAGTGCTGTAACGCTGGCCTTTGTAGTGCAGAATAATGAGCGGCGGCGCGTCTTCCCATTCCACCAGATTCCAGGAAATCAGCGGATGCTGGGCTTCGGAGTCGCAGAGGAATTTGGCTCGCTTCTTGCGGTAATCCTTCTCCCACTTGGCGAGCAGGGTGCGGCAATTGCCGTCGCGCATCTCCGCGATAAAACGATTGGAAGTGCGTTCGATGGTGCGGTCGCGCAGCGGGTTCATGGTGATGCTGATGGGCATCTGGGTGAGTGGATCGCGTTCCTCGGAGCGCGACAGGACCGGTCCCTGATTGCCGAGCCAGTGGAGATAGCCAAGGAACACGAGCACCAGCAGGCTGGCCGATCCGAGTGCGATGGCGAGATGGGTGCGAGAAACCGGCATCAGTAGGAGTTTGGGCGATGTGCCAGGCTAAGGCAAGGTTACTTCCAATACTTTCGTAACCGGAGAAGGGCTGCGTTGGGCTGTCCTTACACGGTCGCTGCTGGGCTTGCCCCGCCGGAGCCGCTCCAACTTCAATTGAGTCTTGAGACAGCCTTCTCGGCAGCTTCCAGTATTTTGCCTTCCTTTGCCACCTTGGCGAGGGTGTTGATGTCGTCGAAGAGCGGGCGGTCTTCATCGAGTCTCTTCACATGACTGCGGACGACCTGGTACGCCGCTTCCGAGGCAGGCGACGGCTTGACTGGAGCGCGCAGATCGATGGCCTGAGCGGCTGCCATCAATTCGATGGCGACGATGTGCCAGGCGTTCTCCAGAATTTGCCGCGTCTTGATGGCCGTGGTCATGCTCATGGAGACAAAGTCTTCCTGGTCGGCGGCGGCCGGAATCGAACCCGTGGCCGCAGGGGTCGAGAGCACGCGGTTCTCCGCGACCAAGGCTCCAGCGGTGTATTGCGTGAGCATGAGGCCGGAGAACATTCCCGCGCCTTTGGTCAGGAACGCCGGCAGACCCATCGACAGATGAGGATTCATGAGCCGATTCACTCTGCGCTCCGAGAGAACGGTCACCGTGGTCACCGACATGCCGACCATTTCCAGAGCGAAGGCCAGCGGAGTGCCTTGGAAATTGGCGCCCGTCAGCACCGCGTCTTCATCGGGGAAAAAGACGGGGTTGTCGGCGGCGTGGTTGAGTTCGATCTCGAGCATGTGTCGGCTCCAGACGAACGCGTCTTTGGCGGCGCCGATGACTTGCGGGCTGGAGCGGAGCGAGTAGGCGTCCTGCACCTTTTTGCCGGGCCGCTCGAGGAGCGTGGAGCCAGCGGTGAGGCGGCGAATGTTTTCGGCGCAGGCCTGCGCTCCAGGATAGCCGCGCACTTCGTGAATCCGCCGGTCGTATGCGGCCATGTTGGCGTTGAGGACTTCCAGCGTCATTGCCAGGCAGACTTCCTGCGTTTTGAGCCAGCGCTCCGCATCGAAAAGTTCGAGGCAGCCCATGCCGGTGGTGAGATCGGAGCCATTGATAGTGGCCAAGCCATCGCGTTCGCGGAAGACAATCGGCGCGATGCCAGCCTCTGCCAGACCTTCTTTCGCCGGCCATCGTTTGCCTTGGTAAAACACCTCGCCTTCGCCCATGAGCGTGATCGCCATTTGCGCCATCGGCGAAAGATCTCCAGATGCGCCCACCGAACCTTTTTGGCAGACCACGGGAGTGACGCCCGCGTTGAGCATCTTGATTTGGACTTCCACAATGTCGCGGCGAATCCCCGAATGGCCCCAACAATGCGTGTTGAGGCGCGACAGCATGCCCGCGCGCACATCTTCCTCGGCGCAGGGTTCGCCACAACCCGCGGCATGGGAATAGAGCAAATATCTCTGGAACTGCTCGGCCTGCTCGGGAGTGAGCGCGACTTCGGCAAGCTCGCCGATGCCGGTGTTGACGCCGTACATGACTTCACGGGCGGCGATCTTCCGCTCCAGAAGGCCGCGGCACGTGTCGATGCGCGCCACCGCATCCGCGTGCAACTGGATGGGCCGGCGATGGCGGGCGACGGCGGCGACATCCTCAATCTTCAAAGAATGCCCGTCCAATAGCAGATTGTTTTTTGCCTGCTTCCACTGAACTTTTCTCGACCGCTCCTCATCATGAGCAACCGTCATAGGCTTCCCCCGCGTTGTGTGGCTCTGCACTGAAGCGTCCCCGGCTGCGCATCGGGCGCAGCTTGGTGGGCGACCCTGAAATCTAGCGCGCCAAGCTCCAGAACGCTGTGACCAATGTCACTCAGGTATGGACGCTCCAACCTCCGCCTTCGCTTCAATTAACGAAGCCAGAGTTGCGTTGCCTCCGGCTGCGCTCGGCTTGGGCAGGGGAGGGCGGCTGTCCCTACGTGATCGGGATTTAGCAGCGGCGGACTTGCTCGAGTCCGACGGCTGCTTCTGGTTTGTGTTTTCTATATTGCCGGCGTATAGTTGGCAATGAATACTGTTGTGTCGTAGTGTCAGGACTGTCGAAGCACACCAGTGGGCGAAAGCCCACTTTTTAGTTTGGGACGACAAGCTGGAATGGACTGGCGCGGAACGCTGGGCGCAACTTGCTGAAAACATGCTTCTTGATCTGGAGAAGATCCGGCAGATTGCCGAGCGGGTGGCGGGCTCGAGCGGATTGGAAGTGGTCGAAGTGGAAGTGTGCGGGGCGGGTAAGCACCGCATGCTGCGCGTGTTCATCGATCGGCCTGGAAATGTTCGGCCGGAAAGTGATGGCAGCGAAACTGACCGGGCTGGAGCGTTGCCGGCGGCGGACCGTCCTATTGGCGTGACGCACGAGGATTGCTCGAAGTTCAGCCGCGAGTTCGGGACCATCGTCGATGTTGAGGACGCGGTGCCGGGCGGATCGTATGTGCTGGAGGTTTCTTCTCCGGGACTGGATCGCAAGCTGACCAAGGCGGCGGATTTTGAGCGCTTCAGCGGATGCCGCGTGAAGTTGACGACACGGGAGCCGGTGAACAACAACCGGCATTTTGAAGGCAAGCTGGAAAGCTTCGAGGCCGGAAAGCTGCTGCTGGATCTAAGCGCGGCGCGGAAGAAGAAAATGCGTCCGAAAGAAGGCGCGGCGGCGAAGGTTGAGATTGAGTTAGGGAACGTGGAGAAGGCGAATCTGGTACCGGAAATATAGTTGCCAGTTGCCAGTATCCAGTTGCCAGTGTTTGGCGATTGCGACTGGCTAAACGGTGCCGCGCCAGTGCGAAGCTGGTAGGCGGTCCGGAGAACTGGCAACTGGATACTGGCAACTGGGAACTGACTTTTATGGCTAGTGAGCTCTACAACATCATCGAAGGGGTCAGCCGTGACAAGGGCATTGACCCGCAGATTGTAGTCAGCGCGGTCGAGGACGCCATTGTGGTGGCGACGCGCAAGTACTACAAGACGCAGGAAAACTTGCGCGCGGTGCTCGACAAAGAGAGCGGCAAGATCAATGCCTATGCGGTGAAATCGATCGTCGAGACTCCGGAGCAAGTGGAAGATCCGGACTTGCAGGTAACTGTGGAGCAGGCGCGGAAGCTGGATCCGGCGGCGGAAGCGGGCGGAGAGCTGCTGATCCCGAAAGTGACGGAAGGAATTCTGGGGCGGATCGCGGCGCAACTGGCGAAGCAGGTCATCTTTCAGAAAGTGCGCGAGGCGGAACGCGACACGGTTT
>Ga0181518_10001931_pt1 | contig 20560 bp, 15 predicted proteins | sample PEATcosm2014_Bin_28_FD_119751 | JGI IMG/M metagenome (GOLD analysis project Ga0181518, IMG submission 119751) | Peatland microbial communities from MTU Mesocosm Facility, Houghton, MI, USA - PEATcosm2014_Bin01_60_metaG | ecosystem: Environmental > Terrestrial > Soil > Wetlands > Peat | place... | reverse complement strand
GAGCCATTCGATCTTCCCGGCAGTGCCTGCCGCTTCGACCTTTCAGCGATCGAAAAACTGCTGGACTGAGGCGCCTTTCTCCGCGCTCAACGGAGCTTCGTGCTCGCGGCTGACCATCTTCCCAGCGGCCGTCAATCTTCCAGCAGCTTGCCCTGGCGCTTCTTGCATATCCACCACCACGTGAATCCGAGCGCGGCCAGCGCGCCCACAATTAACACTGCGACCAGGGCGTGCCGCGCCACCAGATCGACGGCGCCGGGACCGAGCTTGAGCACCAGCAGGGAGAGCGCCAGCCAGCGCACCATTCTTCCCGCAAACACAGCCAGCAGAAAATCGGGCACGCGCATCTCAAATACGCCGGAAGCGAAAATGAACATCTTCCACGGCGTGGGCGGCGGCATCATCGAGGGAATCATGACGGCCAGAAATTCCTGGCGCTCGAAGCGGTCGCGCAGCCTTTCGAATTTTGCGCGGTCCACGCGCTTGAGCAGGAACAGTTCGCCGCCGGCGCGGCCCAACCCGTAGGGCAGCAAGCCGCCGATGGCCGAACCCGCGGCCGCCATCAGGCAATAGAGCCAGAAATGGGGCTTGTCATTCCACACGTAGAGGGCAAGGATCGCGTCCATGGGGACGGGAATGCTCGACGAATCGAGTACGGCGACCGCGCCCACGCCCCAAATCCCCCATTTGATCAGCGCCGGCAGAATCGCAAGCTTCCATTCCCTCAGAATATGCGCAAAAAACCGCTTCAAACGCCGTCCCCTTCCGCCCCATCGTGCGTCAATTCAACAAGAACCATTGTACGAGGCGCGTGACAACAGCTTGAAACCGCCTCTCTTGCGCAAGGGTTTGCAGGAAATGAGAGAATAGACAGAAAGGACTTGAGACCGGAGCCGGCAAGAGAGTACGTGTGTTTTCAACGGCTCCATCGCACTGAATGCCCACCAGCGAAGCGCCACCCGAAGTAGACGAACCCAAAGGGCCCGCCGAGGCCAGCCCGCAATCGGGCAGCTCTGCGCAGGAAACCTCTATCACGGGCTCGATCCTTGGCCTGGACACTTTCTCCGCGCGCGATCTTGAGCCGCGTGAACCCGAGCCGCGTGAAGAGGTCTCGCCGCTGAAGCCGGGTGAAGAAGCCGGGGGCGGAGCGGCCTCGTCCGCAGGGCGGGGCTCGCGCTGGCTGGACTACGACACCCACGAACTGCTGGAGATGATCAGCGAGCTCGAAGACGAGCGACGCTGGGCGCGGCTGCGCGAAGGCGTTCTGTGGGCCGTGCTGGTGCACATTACTCTGCTTTTTTGCCTCTATTTGATTCCCAAGTACGTCCTCAAGGTGCCGAGAATCGATGACTTTGACGCCATCAAGCAACGCCAGGATCTGACCTATCTCGATCTGCCGCCTGATGCGCTGCGCGAATTGAACAAGCCCAAAGTTCGGCCCAAGCTGCCGCCCAACAAGCCGCTGATCGACAAGCAGACGATGGACGAGATGAAGAAGCAAGCGCCGCCTCCGCCTGCGCCTGCGCAGCAGCAGGCGGAGACGCCGGAGCAGCCCAAACCTCAGCCCACACAGCCGCTGCCGACCAATCCGCAGTCGCAGGCGCCAGAGGCGCCGCGCCCACAGGCCGTCCCCGCAAAGCCCAATTTCGCCATGGGCCCGCAGAACCCCGCCGATCAGCTCCGCCAGGATATGCAACACGCCATGCGCGGGCAGGGGCAGGGCTACGGCAACCAACCTTCCGGCGGAAGCGGGCTGGCGAGGCACCCCGGCGCAGGTAGCGGCTACGAGGTCCTTTCCGACACGCAGGGCGTCGATTTCAGCTCCTGGCTGGCGCGCTGGCACTACATTACGCAAATGACCTGGGACCCATTAATCCCCGATGAAGTGAACCCGCCCATCCTTAAATCAGGTATCGTCGCCGTTCGCTTCAAGGTGTTGCCAAACGGCCAGGTCACCGACATGCAACTGGATGGCCGCTCCGGCGATACGGGTCTCGATCGCGCGGCCTGGGGTGCGATTACGGGGTCGAGTTATCCGCCGCTGCCGCGGGAGTTCCACGGTCCCTATCTTGAGTTGCGCGCTTACTTCCTTTACAACGAGCAGCCGCAGTAAGAGCCGCGCTCAAGACGTTCTATGAGCGCGCGTCCACGCTCAACTCGTCCGCATCGTGCGACTTCGCAACAGCGCGCTGGGTCTCGGGATTCGACGCGGCTTCCCGCTCCAGATCAATGCCATCCTGCTGCAGCAGCGCCTCGTAGATTGGCGTGTGCCGCCAGTAGCGCGCCAGCGCAAACGCGCTCATGTTGGCGATCATGAGGGGCAGCACTAACCCGTAACCGCCGGTCATTTCGAAAATAATGAGGATCGAAGTCATGGGCGCGCGCACAATTCCCGCGAACACTGCGCCCATGCCCACTACGGCGAACGCGCCGACGGAATCCGCCGAATGATGGAAGACCGTCACGTCCAGGTATCCGACTGCGCCGCCCAGCATGCCGCCCATGAACAGTGCCGGCGCGAAGATGCCGCCAGAGCCTCCACTGGAGTACGACGTGACCGTAGCGGCCAGCTTGAGCAGGCACAATACCACCATGGCCGTCACCGGAAGTCCGCCCAGAAGCGCCAGCGTGAGCGTGGGATACGGATTGCCGGCAATGCCGTTCAAGTGAAAGAACAGCACCGCAACCATGGCCAGACTTCCCGTGGCTGCGCCTCCAATCGCGGGCCGAACCCACGGGGGAACGCTCGAGAGCCCTCGAAACCATTGGCGCAGCCACAGAAGCGAATCGGTGAAGGCCACGGAGACGATGGCGGCTAACAGGCCGAGCAGCGCATACCACACCAGCGACGAACTCTTGGCGAGCGTGTAACTTTGCAATCGCGGCACAAAGAACACGGGATTGGAGCCGAGAATGCTGTGCTCCACCACGGCCGCCAGCGCCGCGGCCACAATCACACCTGAAAGCATGGTGTGGTCGAGGCTGCCGATCAGTTCCTCCAGCGTGAACGTGACGGCCGCAATGGGCGCGTTGAAGGCCGCGGCAATGCCCGCCGCCATGCCCACCGAAGTCATCCGCTTCTGGTTCACCGGGCTCAGCCGCGCCACGCGCGCCAGAAAGCTGCTCACGCCGGCGCAGATCTGCACCGTCGGACCTTCCACACCCAGCGAAGCCCCGCTGCCCAGTTGCAGGGCGCACAACACAAACTTACCTGCCGTCTCCTTCATAGTGATGGCGCCGGCGCGGAACGTGTAAGCGGTTTTCACCTGGGGAATGCCGCTGCCCGCCGCCGCAGGAACCCAGTAGGTGAGTCCCAGACCGACCACGAGCCCGCCCGCCGCGGGCGTCAGAATCATCCACCAGATCCAGGCGTGCCCTGGAGCCGCGGAGGCGCGATCGATCAGGAGTGCGTACAGGCGCGCCACGCTTACGTGGAAGGCAACCGCGGACAAGCCGCAAAGGCCACCGGCCACGATAGTGATCGCTAGCAACCGCTGCGGCTCGTTGGGCATGCGCCGCGCCAGCCACGCGAAAAAGCGCGCAAAAAGGCCCCGGATGCCAACCCAATATTTCAATTTCGGGAAACCCTCGCTGAGAAGAAAGCGTGCACTTCAAGTATAGGAGCAAGGGTCCGGTGCTTCCTGGCGATCCGGGCGCGCGATCCTCAAGAAGTCGCCTTGCTGGCTCTCTGTCGCCACGCTAGAATGAAGTCGTACACTATGCGTAGCCGCCCTCCCATAGCCGGCCCGCCCCGCTTCAGGCGTTTCCGCCGCGGCCGTCCCGACCGTGGACGCTGACCTTCCCGCTGAGTAATCTAGTTTCTGCAGGTTTTTATCCGCGCGATCATATGCGCCGGCCCTCGCATCGAGGGCGCGCCGGCTGGCTAAGCGCGCGAATACCACTAACTCTGCTAGCTCCGCTAACACCGCTAGCTCCGCTGAGAGGATCTACCGATGAACAGCTTCTCAAGCAAAGCCGTGCTCACCTCCGGCAATCGTTCCTACACTTTCTATCGTTTGCCGGCGCTTACCGACCGCGGCTTCAATCTCTCGCGCCTGCCTTTCAGCCTGAAGATTCTGCTGGAAAACCTGCTGCGCCGCGAAGACGCCAAAAACGTGACGGCCGCCGACATCGAATTTCTGGCCAACTGGGACGCGAAGGCCGAGCCCAGCCGCGAGATCGCCTATATGCCCGCGCGCGTGCTGATGCAGGACTTCACGGGCGTGCCCGCGGTCGTCGATCTGGCGGCCATGCGCGACGCCATCAAGACCCTGGGCGGCGATCCCGAACGCGTGAATCCCCTCGCGCCCGCGGAACTCGTCATCGATCACTCCGTGCAGGTGGATGAATACGGCACGCAAATGGCCTACGAGGCGAATTCACTGCTCGAATTCCAGCGCAACCGCGAGCGCTACGCGTTTTTGAAGTGGGGCCAATCGGCTTTCCGGAACTTCTCCGCCGTGCCGCCCGGCATGGGCATCTGTCACCAGGTAAATCTCGAATACTTAGCGCGCGTGGTCTTTACAACGCAGATCAATGGCGAGACAGTTGCTTATCCCGATACAGTGGTCGGCACCGACTCGCATACCACCATGATCAACGGGCTCGGCGTGCTGGGCTGGGGCGTGGGCGGCATCGAGGCCGAAGCCGCCATGCTCGGGCAGCCTGTTTCCATGCTGATCCCACAGGTGGTCGGCTACAAACTCACCGGCAAGCTGCGCGAGGGCGCCACGGCCACCGATCTGGTGCTCACCGTGACCCAGGCGCTGCGCAAGCTTGGAGTCGTCGGCAAGTTTGTCGAGTTCTATGGTCCTGGCATCGCGGAGCTGCCGCTCGCCGATCGCGCCACCATCGGCAACATGGCGCCGGAGTATGGCGCAACCTGCGGCATTTTCCCCGTAGACAACGAAACGCTTCGCTACCTGCGCCTCACTGCACGCAGCGAAGAACAGATCGCGCTCGTCGAGGCCTATTACAAGGAGCAGGAGCTCTTCCACACCGCCGGCGCGCCCGAGGCCGAATACACGCAGACGCTTTCGCTCGATCTTGGCGACGTGGAGCCAAGTGTAGCCGGGCCCAAGCGTCCGCAGGATCGCGTATTGCTCAAGGACGCGGCCGCGAGCTTTGCACAGCAGTTGCCCACGCTGCTTGCGCCCACGGCCAAGCCGCTGGGCTCGCGCACGGCAGCCGCGTGGCAGCGCGACGCAGTCACCGATACTGCGGTAGCCGCTGAGGATAACGAGGGCCCGGACACTTCGTCCGCGCCTGCTGGAACTCCATTGCACGTGACGACCACTGTGAAGGAGCGCTTCGGCGTCGATCCCGATCCTTATCTCGATCACGGCTCAGTCGTGATTGCCGCCATCACGAGCTGCACCAATACGTCAAATCCGTCCGTCATGATCGCCGCGGGATTGCTGGCGAAGAAAGCCGCTGAAAAAGGCCTCACCGTTCCGCCGTGGGTGAAAACTTCGCTTGCTCCGGGTTCACGCGTGGTCACCGATTACTACCAGAAGGCCGGGCTTCTGCCTTACCTTGAAAAGCTGCGCTTCAACGTGGTCGGCTACGGCTGCACCACCTGCATCGGCAACTCTGGCCCCTTGCCCGCCGACGTTTCCAAATCCATCGACGAGCACGGCCTCGTCGCAGTCAGCGTGCTCAGCGGCAATCGCAACTTCGAGGGCCGCGTGAACGTGGACGTGCGGGCGAACTATTTGATGAGCCCGCCGCTGGTTGTCGCCTACGCACTCGCCGGACGGATCGGCCACAACTTCCAAACCGAGCCATTGGGAAAAGACAAGGACGGCAAGCCCGTTTATCTCCGCGACATTTGGCCCACGCAAGCCGAAGTGGCAAGCACCATCGAGCGCGCCGTCACCAGCGAAGGCTTCCGCAGGGAGTACGCCACAGTGTCGCAGGGCGATGCCAGCTGGCAGGGCCTGAGCTTCCCCACCGGCGACGTCTATCAGTGGGAGACGGATTCGACCTACATCCGCAAAGCACCGTACTTCGACGGCATCACCGCAAGGCCGGCGCCCGTTGAAAACATTGCCGGGGCGCGCGTGCTGGCGGTGCTGGGCGACTCCGTGACCACCGACCACATTTCCCCGGCCGGATCGATCAAGGCCAACGGTCCGGCGGGAAAGTATCTCGCCGATCACGGCGTGAAAACGGCCGACTTTAACAGCTACGGCTCGCGCCGCGGCAATCACGAGGTGATGGTGCGCGGCACCTTCGCCAATGTGCGTCTGCGCAACAAGCTCGCGCCGGGCACCGAAGGCGGGGTCACGCGACTGCTGCCCGAAGGCGAGCAAATGTCGATCTTCGATGCCAGCGTGAAGTACGCCGAACGCGGCACGCCGCTCATTATTCTCGCCGGCAAGGAATACGGTTCCGGCTCCTCGCGCGACTGGGCCGCCAAGGGGCCCAAGCTGCTCGGCGTGCGCGCCGTCATCGCTGAAAGCTTCGAGCGCATCCATCGCTCGAACCTCGTGGGCATGGGAATTCTGCCCCTGCAGTTTGCGCCCGGCGAGAATGTTGAGAGCCTCGGTCTGACTGGCGAAGAGGTTTTTTCTTTTCCTCGATTAACAGTCTTGCTGAAGGAGAGGTTCGCCAATGGCCGCACGCTGCGCGTGAAAGCCGCCGCGAGCGACGGCAAGGTGAAGGAATTTGATACTGTGGTGCGCATCGACACGCCGCAGGAGATCGAGTACTACGAGCACGGCGGCATTCTGCAGTACGTATTGCGGCAGTTGGCTGCGAAATAGGCGGGATCCGGAGGACGGACTACGCGCCCGTCTTGCGTTCGCCTTCCAGAACCTCATCGAGCAACACGCGCAGATTGGCAGCGCGCACATGGCCCTCGCGTGGATCAGCCGACTTGGCCTGCGACAATTCATCGGCGAGGTTCAACGCAGCCAGCACAGCCACTCGCAGCGAGTCCGCGGTCTTTCCCTGCGTGGCTACGGCGCGCATCTTGGCGTCAACATAAGCAGCCAGATCGCGAATGTGCTGCGGGTCGTCCCCCGACAGATGATAGAGCTGGTCGTAGATCTCTACCGTCACGTATTCGCTCGGATTGCTGCGCAGTTCTTCGGCCATCCCTGCCTCACAGTTCCAGCGTGTCGAGCTGCTTGAGCAGCCGCTCCACGCGCTGCCGCACCTGTTCGCGCTCCGCACGTAACGCATTTAACTCGTTTTGCAGTTGTTCCATCATGGGCGACTGCGCCTGCAGCTGCGCTTCGGCATGCGTCACGCGAGCTTCCAACTCTGCGCTGCGCGCCTCGGCCCCCGCCCGCGCTTGCCGCTCCCGCTTCACCAGCTCCACGGTGCGCCGGATGCGCTCTTCGAGAGCCGCAAAATCGTCGGCGCTCACCGCCAATGCTGCCGCCTCCGCAGACGAGTGCTGCGGGTCCATGCTCGCCGTTTCACCCGCCGTTTCCACGGCCGTATCCGATTCCCAAAAAGTCTCTGACATGGTTTCAACCTCCGCCGCTCGGGCCCCATTTCCGTTTGAGTATAGCGCCGATCACATGAATTTTTATGCTCAGACGCGCAGCCGTGCCCCTGCTTTGCCAACTGCTTCCACCACCTGCGCCTGAAACTTCTGCAACTCCTCTTCGCGCAGGGTGCGATCCGGCGCCTGGAACGTGGCGCCCAGCAATAGCGCATACTCCCGTGCGCCGAGCCGCGCATCGCGAAACACCTCGCGCACGCGCCACTCCACCAGCTCGGGGATTTCGAGTCCAGCCATGGCGCGGTCAATCGTTTCCCAGTTGATGCTCTCATCCAAAACCAGAGAGAAATCGCGTCGTACCGGCTGATAGCGCGAAATCTCGCGCGCGATGTGGCGGCGCAGATGCAACTTGTAGAGCCGGTCGAGATAGATCTCGCCCATCAGCACCGCGTCCTTGATCTTTCGCGCCGCAGCCTCGCGCGGATGCAATTGGCCGAACCAGCCGGCGGTCACGCCGTCCGCGACCACGCGCGCCGAGCGGTAGGGATGCAGCCACTGCGGCGTGAGGCCGGCATCCGCGGGAAAACGATCGAAGTACATGCCGCGCATCTCGAACCGCGACACCACCTGCTCCACCACGCCCTTCACATCGAAAAAATCAAAAGCCCGGTCGGCATGCAACGCGCTTTCTCCCGGCAGCGTGCCGACAGCTCCGAAAGCCAGCGCCGGGCGCTCGTCCACCTTGTCAGTAGTCCCGCTGAAGACTGTGCCCATTTCAAACAGGCGTACGTCACTCACGTCGCGATTCAGGTTGCCCGCAATCATCGTCAACATGCCGGGCACAAGCGACGGGCGCAGGACCCCGGCCTCTTCACTGAGCGGATTGCCGAGCGGCACCACGAGCGCGGGTTGCGGCGCGGTCAGCGCGCCCTCCACAGCGGAGCAGAAGGTGCTGGAGATCGCTTCATGGAACCCGGCGGCCAGCAGCGCGCTGCGCACCGTGGCTTCCTTTTCCACCCACGGCAGCGCCTGCACGCCCTCGCCGAACCCGGGCAGCGTGTTGGCAAAGCGGTTGTAACCGTAGACGCGAGCGACTTCTTCGATGAGATCGATCTCGCGCTCGAGATCGAGCCGCCAACTCGGCAGCGTGACTTGCCACGCAGGTCCGCTTTTCCCTGGCTCCGCGTTCAATCTGCATCCCAGCGCCGTCAGCACGTTTTCAACCGTCGCAGCAGTGATTCCCTCTTCTTCCACCGTCGTGCCCAGGATGCGCTGTACTTCACTTAAAGCGAGTGCGATGGGCTTGCGAAGCGCAGTGCGTGCCTCGGCCGCGCCGACGCGCGCATCCACCAACTCACCCTCGATCCATCCTCCGTTTGCGAGCAGGATCGCGCTTACGATTGCCGACGCGACCGGCGCAGCGTTAAAATCTGCGCCGCGCTCGAAGCGGTGGCTGGCGTCGGTATGCAAGCCGTGACGCCGCGCGGTTTGCCGCACCACCATGGGATCGAACCACGCTGCCTCGACGAGCACATTCTTCGTCTCGGGCGTGATCATGGTGTCCCAGCCGCCCATTACGCCGGCCAGGCCCAGCGCCTTCTTGTGATCGGCGATGACCAGATCGTCCGCATCGAGTACGCGCTCTACGCTATCGAGCGTCTTCAGCCGCTCACCCTTGCGCGCGCGGCGCACGATGATCCCGCCTTCGAGCTTGTCGAGATCGAAGACGTGCGTGGGCTGGCCCATCGCCAGCCATGCAAAGTTCGTGGCGTCGACAGCGTTCGAGATTTTCTTCTGCTCCAGAAGCGCGAAGTATGTCGACACTTCAGCGCCGGCGAACCAGTCGCGCGATTCGCCGATGGTGACGCCACGCAAAACGCGCGCCGTGAAGCGGCCGCAGGCGTCTTCAGCCTCGATCTTTACCGAGAAGGGCTGGCCACCCGGGCGGGGTTTTGGAAGAGGGAACGCCAACTCCGGAAGTGTGAGCCCATAGATCGCCGCCGCCTCGCGCGCGATGCCGTAGTGGTTCATGGCGTCTACGCGGTTGGTGGTAATGTCCATCTCGTAGAGCGAGCCGTTGCCCTCGCCAAGTGAGTAAATGCCCTCGACGGCGATGCCACGCAGCGTCAGGTCCTCGGCAAGCTGCGCGTCGTCGACGGAAAGCCCGGGCAAGTAACTACGAAGCCATTTGGTGATTACTTTCATTTCTCTCGTGTGCTCTCCACCATCTTACTTTCCGGGTCGATTTCGCCTGAAGGGTCGCCAACTGACTCATCGTTGTGTGTCATCTGAGTGGGCTGCAAATGCGCTCTTATTAAGGGTGCGAGGGAATATCCTGCAGTCATCAAAAAGGCCGATATCAGCCGAACGTGGATTGTGCAATGAAGCAAAAAGTTATCACTCCACAAATCGAGTCGGCTATCGGAAACATTCCTGCAGTTCGTTGAAAAGAATCCGTCGAAGATCGTTGAGATTGGCACCGGCGAACCCTCCGCCAAAACAGTGACGCGCTTAGAGTAAATCGCGTACCAATCGATGAGCCAATTGAGCAGAGCTAAAATCATGATCGGGCTATAAAGTGCGACGATCCAGACCTTCATCCGTTCCAAATCCAGCTTTCTTAAGAACTCTGGAATATTTACGCTGAAAAATCCGGAAACTGACAGCCAAACTTCAAGAGGAATGAGCCCAGCCAAAAGCCCAGTCAATATTCCTCGTCCAAATGGATGCTGATGAAGAACTAGCCACAACTCCGGTGATCCGACCGTTGACAATAAATATGCGAGCGCGTCGGCAGTCCTGCCTAGGATCCAGACAGAAGTGGTGTAGACGAATACGCATAAAACGACCCTCAAGAACAGTCGCTTCATAGAATGACCATCGAATAGTTCTAAACAAACTGCCCCAAAAACCGCATGTCTCCCGCGAAGAAGCTGCCGATTTCGCTGATGCCGTACTTCATCATGGCGATGCGCTCCACGCCCATGCCGAAGGCGAAGCCGGAAATCTTCTTCGGGTCGTAGGCCGGCTGCTTTTCCGCGGCAAAGGCGAAGACCGCGGGATCGACCATGCCGCAACCCAGCAGCTCAATCCATCCCGACTGCTTGCACTTGCGGCAGCCCTTGCCTCCACAGAAGATGCAACTGATCTGCACGTCGGCCGAGGGTTCGGTGAACGGGAAAAACGACGGAAAAAAGCGCGTCTTGACCGCCGAACCGAACAGCGCCTTCATGGCGTGATCGAGCGTGCCCTTCAAATCGCTGAAGGTGATATTGGTGTCCACGCAGAGCCCTTCCACTTGGTGAAAGATGGGCGAGTGTGTGGCGTCGGCGGCGTCGTTGCGATGCACTTTCCCGGGGATCACGATGCGCACCGGCGGCGGCTGCTGCTCCATGGTCCGCATCTGCACCGGCGAGGTGTGGGTGCGCAGCAGCAAACGATCGCGCAGCGGCTTGCGCTCCTGCGCAGCGACTACCAGAGTGTCTTGCGTGTCGCGCGCCGGATGGCCCGGCGGAAAATTCATGCATTCGAAGTTGTAGTAATCGGTCTCAACTTCGGGCCCCACGCCCACCGAGTAGCCCAGCGCCGCAAAGACCGAAACGATTTCGTTGAGCGTGCGCGTGATGGGATGCTCCGCGCCGGTGAGGCGGCGCGTGCCCGGCAGCGTGATGTCGATGGCCTCGGTCTTCAGCGCGGCATCGGTGGGGCCCGCGCCCGCCGCGCCTTCGAGTAGCGATTCCACTAATTCCTTGAGCACCTTGAAGCGCTGACCGACTGCTTTTTTCGCTGGCCCGGGTGCAGCCTTAAGCCAGCGATCAGAAACTTCCTGAAGCAGGCCCTGTTTGCGTCCCAGCCACTGCAGCCGGAACGCCTCCGCGTCAAGCGCCGCGGCACTTTCGCGGGCCTGCGCCTCGAGCCGGGCAAACGCCTTGTCGAGCGCAGCCTCGTCAAATCCCGTCAATGCGGGTACCGTCAAATTGGGTGTCGCTTCGTTCGTCATGCCGAATGTTCAGGATAAACCACTGCGTGGGGCAGCCGCGCGCTCGCGCGCGCCAAAGCCGGTTGCCGCGAATTCCCTGCGGAAAACCGTGCACTTTGCCGTAGCATGGTGACCATGAAACGCATCGCTGCCTGCCTCGCCCTCAGCGCATTCCTTCCTTGCGCCGCTTCGCTATCTGCGCAATCCGTACCCACCCCGGCCGCCTCTGCCGTTTATCCGCTGCAGGATGGCTTTGTCGACGCCCACGGCGTGCTCATCTACTACGTGGAATTTGGCAAAGGGCCTCCGCTGGTGGTGCTGCATGGCGGTCCCGGCGCGGACCACACCTATTTTTTACCCTGGCTGCTGCCCCTGGCGCGCACGCATCGCCTCATCTTTATCGATGAGCGCGGCTCTGGCCGCTCCGAGCGCCTGCAGGACCCGAACAAGTACACGGTCGAGGGCGACGTCGAGGACATCGAAGCGGTGCGCGTTGCCCTCGGCCTGGGCAAAATCTCGCTGCTCGGCCACAGTTGCGGCGGCGTGCTGGCGCAGGCCTACGCGCTCAAATATCAGGAGCATTTGAGCCACCTGATCCTGAACAGCACCTTCGCATCGACGCGCGAAATGAATGCCGTGCTGGCCCGGGAAAAAGCGCAGATGCCGGCCGACAAACTGGCCCGCCTGAACGAGCTCGAGGCCGCCGGCCTCTTTGACAAGGGCGCGATCTGGGAGCACGGACGCTACCCGGCCGAGTACGAAACCCTGGCGTGGGGCGACGGATATTTTCCGTTCCTCTACGGCGCGCGGCCCGACCCTGCGTACGATCCGGCCACCGGCAACGCACCGACCAACTGGGAGCTTTACCGCGAAATGTGGGGCTCGCACGGTGAGTTTGTCATCGACGGCAACCTGAAATCGGTGGAGTATGTGGACCGGCTGCACACCATTCACGTGCCCACCTTGATCGTCGCGGGCGACCACGACGAGTGCGATCCCGCCCTGAGCAAAGAGATGCACGAGAAGATAGCAGGCTCGAAGTTGACGATCTTGCCCAACGCGGGCCACATGAATTTCGTGGATCAGCCGGAAATGTGGCAGAAAGCCGTACAAGGATTTTTGAGCGAGTAGCGAATCGCTCAAACGCACAACGGCCCGGAGTCCTTTCGAACTCCGGGCCGTTTTTTCCGCCAGTCATATCTTGAGTTACGCGGCCTTGGCCTCATCTGCCCTGACTTTGTCCGCCTTGGCCTTCGCGGCCTTGGCCAGTTCCACGAGCTTGGTAAAGCCCTCCGCATCCTTGACGGCAATGTCCGCCAGAACCTTGCGGTCCAGCTCGATGCCGGCCTTCTTCAATCCGTTGATGAACTGCGAATAGCTGGTGCCGTTCAGCTTGCAGGCGGCGGCGATGCGCACGATCCACAGCGAACGGTACTCCCGCTTCTTCAGGCGCCGGCCCATGTAAGCGAACTTGAGGCCGCGCTCTACGGCCTCCTGGGCCGCCTGGTACAGTTTCGATTTCGTCAGGAAATAACCGCTGGCTCGTTTGAGAATCTTCTTGCGGCGGTCACTCCGCTTGGTGCCACGTTTTACGCGGGGCATGTTTTTTCTCCTTTTTGCGTCTCAGTTACGCGGCTGGAGGTAGGAAGCCGTCACTCATAAGTGAGGCCGATGAACCTCTTCACTCGCTGTTTCAAGCCTGATCTCTCGTCTTCGCGAACGCATTCCGCAAAAACGGGGGCCAACAAATCGGCCCGTTTGCATTGCCACACCCCTCAACCAAAGGGCTGCCGCACGCAGTGCTCAGGCGTAAGGAATCATGCGCGCTACCTTCTTGTAGTCACCGTCGGAAACCAGCAGGGTCCGGCCCAGCTTGCGTTTCACTTTTGGCGATTTCGAAGTAAGGATGTGCCGCGTCTTCGTCTGGCCCCGCTTGATTTTGCCGGTGCCAGTCTTGCTGAAGCGCTTGGCCGCGCCCGTATGGGTCTTCAACTTAGGCATTTTGTTCTTCTTTTCCTGGTTTTGGAGGAGTGGATCACTCCAACCAGCCCCCAGACAGGGACTCCCCTGCCCGTTTGGGCCTCAACCAGTATACCGTAAGCGCAGCTTCGAAGCGACCCTCTCTCCGAACGGGGCTCACTCCGACGGGGCTACTCGGACGGGTCGTCGGCCGTGAACGGCGAACAGCAGGGCTTCTCGGTGGCGTGGAAGTTCATCACTTCCGTCCGAATGCCGTCGGGATCGTACATGTTGAACTGGTATTTGCCGTCGAGGCCGATCTTCGGCGCGGCGTCGTGGCGTCCGTCGAGGCGATTGCCGGCGACGAGCGCCTGATACGCGTCGGGCACTGAAACGACGCCAATGGAGAAGTGATCCATCACGCCCAATTCGCGCTGCGTCATGTCGGCCGGGATGCCGGAGGTTCCGCGGGTCATCATGTATTCCATCCAGTCGTGGCCGTCGGGACACTGCTGGCTCACCCAATTGACCTGGTCGCCGCGTCCGCCCCACCAGTAGGGCCGGAAGCCGAGCAGATCGCGGTAGAACGTGTCCTCAAGGGCGCGGTCGTGCACCATGTATCCCGCGTGGATGATGTGGTGACCAATAGCTTGGGACGCGAACGTGCCGAGGACGAACCCGTATTTTCTTGCTGGCGCCTCAACGAACTGCACCTTGTTGCCTTCGGGATCGTGCACCTGGAACCAAACGCTGCCGCCGGCGCCGTGCTCCACGCGCGCGGGCACCTTCCAGCCTTTGGCCGCAAGATATTTGCGCATGCCCTCGGCGCTCTCGGTAATCCAGGCAACGTGGTCAAGGCGATTCACGCTCGAGCCTGCCGGCAGCGGCAGCACCTCAATATATTGCGTTGTGCTGAGGGCGTAGCGCACGCCCTGGGAATTCTCCGGATCCGACATCTTCACAGCACCGACGTCCACCGTGTAGTAGTGCTCGGTGGCTGCAGGATCGGAAGTGTAGACGGCGATGTGCGAAATGCCGGTGATCTTGGGACGCGGCGGCACGGTTTGCGCCGCGGCGACGGAGATTATTGCACCAGCAACGAGAGCGGGAAGAAACAGCCTGGTTTTCATCACAAGTTCCTCGCGATTTCCTGAGCCAGACCAAGATAAATCGATTTTGAGGTGCGCGCAATGGTCGCGCAATTCCGCTTGCGTTCACCGCGAACGCCGCTCGTCGGGCTTTGATGGGCTAGAACCGGAACCGCACCGCAATCTGCATCAACCGCGGCGGCATGGCGCTCACTGCCTGGCCAAAGGTTCCGCTGGAGATGTTGCCTTCCACCGTTGCCGGCCCGAAGAATTGCGCGTGATTGAAGACGTTGAACGCTTCGGCGCGGAACTCGAACGCGTGGCCCTCGCGCAGAGAGAATTCGCGCGAGACGGTGGCGTCGAGATTTTCCATGCCGGGGCCTGAGAAAAATCGGCGGCGCGCATTGCCCATGGTGCCAAGCTCGGGCAGACTGAACTGGCTGGCGTCAAAGACCGCGGCTCCGTTGCGCGGATTGGTGTTGATACGGAGCGAATTCCCGCTCCACTCTGGCGTGTCCACACCATTGTTGTTGATGCCGTTGGGAATCGTGCCCAAAAGCGAGGTGTCGTTGTTGTTAAGCAACGTAACTGGCAGGCCGGTGGTAAAGCGCGCGATGCCGGCCACGGCCCACCCATCCTCGACCACCTCGAGCAAGTGATCCGCACTCTTGAGTTGCGGAACTTCGTAGTGGAACGACGCCACAAAATTGTGCCGCAAATCGAATGCCGAAAGCCCACGGCTGAACGACGGATCGACCGGATTGACCGGCTCGGGAAGCCCCGCCGACTGATCGATCGATTTCGCATAAGTGTAGCTGGCCAGCAGATCGAGCCCGTGCGCGCGGTGGTTGAGCGTGGCCTCGAATGCGTTGTAGTTTGCGTTGGCAATGGTCCGCTGCAGTTCCACACTGCCGAACGCGGGGCCGAAGATAGTGCGCGCGGCCTGCTCGTTGAACGGCCCGCACGCCGGGCCGAGGCTCAGGCACAGCGCGGGATTGGCGGGGTTGGCCTCCTCGAGCACCAACAAATGGTGTGAAGAAGTGCCCACGTAGCTGACCGTGGCCAATGTGCTCGCGCCCAGTTGGCGTTCCACGCTCGCCATCCAGTGCTGCGCGTAGGGCGTTACGTCGTTCGGATCTACGGCGGGAATGCCGACCAACGGCTCAAACTGGCTCCAGTTGACGGTTGAATTCGGGTTCGCGCGGCTGGCTCCGTCAGCTACATGCTGCAAGGGGAAGCGCTGCCCCGCGTTGGCGCCCGTAGCAGCCACGGTAAACGGCGAGGCAAACAGCGGCGGCGCGGCCGACGTGTAGGTGTACCCGTAAGGCGGATTCGCGCTCATGATGCCTGCCGACAGGCCCTCGTAGGCCGTGTAATACATCCCATAGCCAAGCCGAATGCTGGTCGTTCCTGTCGGGCCAACGATCTTGTCCAAAATGCTGCCACTCGAAGAGCCGGCGGGTGAATATGCAATACCCGCGCGCGGCGAAAAGTTGTTGCGCGGCGGCGCAAGCGAGTCGGGAACGCCGGGGTCGCCGGGAAAGACCAGCCCCTGCGGCGCGCCGGGAAACACCTGCGATTGCTCACCTTGAACCAGCGTCTGCAACTGGTTGTACTTTTCGAGCCAGGGCCGAATACGATCCCAGCGCACGCCAAAGTTCACCGTGAGCCGGCTCGTCGCCTTCCAACTGTCCTGAGCAAAGGCCGCCATGTAGAGATTGCGGTTGTAAAAGCTCTCGGCCTGGCCCTGCGTGTAGCTTGACGCCACGCCCAGCAGGAAGTCGGCAAAATCCACGCCGGTTTCCGAGCCGTTGAAGCTGAAGCTACCGTTGAACACCACGTCAGGATGGGTGTTGATCTGGTCCTTATGCAACTCGCCGCCGAATTTCAGGCCGTGCTTGCCGACAATGCGCGAGAAGGCGTCCATGCCCTCGTAGATATTCTCGGTCTGCACCAGCGCCGTGGTGTCTACGCCGGTGGTGAAGTCGTTGAATGCGAGGTTCTCAATGCCTTCGGTGGAGGGCTTCAGCGGCACGATGTTGCTGAATCCCTGCGCCGCCAGCGTGGGCCCTACGCCTCCGCGCGGCTGGCCCACATCATTGGCGTTGCGCATATAGCTGAGGTGCGCCTCATTCAGCATGGACGCGCCAAAAGTCATGGTGTGCTCCAGGCTCATGAGTTGCGCGCGCCCGTTGGAGGTCGCGTCGAAGCCCGGTACATTCGCGCCGCCCGTTCCGGTGGGATAAGGATTGTCGAGAGAATAATTGTCGAGGAAGTAGTAGCCGGTGAGGGCTTGCTTCCCGTGAGTCCAGTCCGCGCGCAGCGCTCCCTTGTTATCGCCAAGGGTCTCGGCCGCGGTCGCGGTTTCAAACACCGCGGTGCCGGAGTTGGGTTCCGGAATCGAGGCCAGCAGATATTTGGCCGGGGCCGACCAGATGGATTGTGGAATCTGCCCTGTGGGAAAGACCTGCGCGTAAGGTTCGCCGGGCGTAACTGTCTGCTTCAGGGCCGAAGATAGCTGCGCTGCCCACGCATTACCGTTGACGCTGCCCGTGAGCGGAACCTGGCTGAAGTCTCCGCCGCGTTCGGCCAGGGACGGCACAGAGATGTCGCCGGTTTCGATGCCTTCAGTCAGCCGCGTTCCCTGGTAGTCGCCAAACCACTTGATACCTGTCCGAAACAAAGGACCGCCCACGGTGCCGCCATATTGATTCTGCCGGTAAGCCGCGCGGTCTGATGAAAAGTAGTTGCGTGCGTCGAGCGCCGTGTTGCGCAGGAACTCGAAGGCGCTGCCGTGCCATTGCGCCGTGCCCGCTTTCGTCGTCACCAGCACCTGGCCGCCGCTCGAGTTGCCGTACTCCGCGTCGAAGTTCGAGGTGAGCACGCGAAAGCTGTCAATGGCGTCGAGATTGGGCACAATCGACGTGCCCATGTTCACGTCCTCTTCCACGTCAGCGCCGTTCACGCGAAAGCCGTTGGAGTCCTCGCGCTGCCCACTGATCGAGAGATTTCCGGGATTCGCGTCGCCGGAGGGCGCAGTGGACGCTACGCCAGTCATGATCACCGCGCCGGGTTGCGCCGTGTTCACCGGCACGATTCCCGGCTGCACCGCCATCAGGTCGGTGAAGTTGCGCCCGTTTAGCGGCACGCTCTCCATCTTCTTCGACTCCAGCGTCTCTCCCAGTTGCGTGCTGGTTGTCTCAGCCGCCAAAGCATTGGCCGTCACCTCCACCGTTTCTGCACTACCGTTCACTGCCAGCGTCACGTCCAGATTTGCGCTGGGCGCCCCGGCGTTCACCGTCGCCTGGCCATGGTAGATCGTAAAATTCGCCGCTTTTACCTCGACCGTGTAGACGCCTTCGACCGGGACGATGAACTGAAAACTTCCCTGCCCATCGGTTTGCTGCGTCAGCGCCGCGGCATTGGATTGGTTAGATTGGCGCAGCTTAACCTCGGCGCCTGGAATTACCCCGCCGGTTGCATCGTGCACCACACCGGCCACGCGAAAGCCTGCCTGCGCCCGTAATCCGAGCGGCAAAATCGCCAGAAATAAAGTGAAAACGAAATGAACTCGGCCCTTCAAAACCATAGCCTCCGGGAAACTGGGGGATTGCGGCGATTGCCTGCCTTCCGCGCTGCAATCCCCACTGAGGACCCAATGCAGCAAGCAGTGCCTATATACGACCAAATCAGTCCGGCTCTTTCTGTGATTTAAATCACTCTTTCGAGAGCCCGGGGGCCACTTCCTCACCCCAGAGCTAATATCCGACTGATTTAGTCCTTATTTAATCTACGACCAAATTGGTCGCAGTTCAAGGCCCCGTCTCATAACCCGAAACCAAGGTTCCAATGCCGAAATCTGTTCTTGACGACCGGCGCGTCGTGGTCTGACCATGATCCTGCTGTCGGCGCAGGGTTTTCCCGCGCACGGAAACGGTCGAGACGCCGAAACACGGTATCTTTATCTACCCTACTCACGCCAACCCAATGAACCCACCGAGGAGCTCAGCATCATGGCAACAGCAGAAAACAATCGCAGGGAATTCTTGAAAGCCGGCAGCGCGGCACTAGCCGCAACCGCCGTCGCGTTCAACGCCAAAAGCTATGCGCAGATTATGGGCGCGAACGATCGCGTCCGCGTAGGGATTGTGGGCTGCGGAGACCGCATGAAGGGCGGCGATCTGCCCGCCTTCCAACAGAGTGCCAAAGACATGAACTTCCAGATCGTGGCCGTCTCGGACATCTGGAAGATGCGCCGCGAGCAAGGCGTCGATTTCATTGAAAAGCTTTGCGGCAATCGCCCCGACGAGGTGCGCAATAACGATGAGCTCTATGCGCGCAAGGACGTGGACGCCGTCATCATTGCCACGGCCGATTTCCAGCACGCTTACCACGGCGCGGAAGCCGTGGAAGCGGGCCGCGATGCTTACGTGGAAAAGCCTACCGCGCACACCATGGCCGATGCGCGCCGCATTCTCGCCGCAGTGAAGAAGAGCGGGAAGATTGTGCAGGTGGGAACGCAGCGCCGCTCTACTCCCGCGTATCAAAAGGCCGCCGAGTACATCAAGTCGGGCCAGTTCGGCGACATCGTGATGGTGGAGATGACGTGGAATGTGAACCAGCCTGGCCGCTGGCGCCGCCCCGACGTGGTGCCGCTGCTCAAGGAAGAAGATACGGACTGGAAGCGCTATTCACTGGGCAGGGACTTGGGATCGTTCGACGCGCGCAAGTATCTTGAGTTCCGCCTGTTCTGGCCGTTCTCTTCGGGCATACCCGATCAGTGGCTGGTGCACCAGATCGACACTGTGCACTGGTTTACGGGCCTGCCGCATCCGCGCTCGTGCGTGGCTAACGGAGGCATTTATCTGTGGAAGGACGGCCGCAAGAATTGGGACACCATGACAGCGGTTTTCGATTACGGTCCGCTCGACGATCTCAGCAAGGGATTCCAGGTGCAGTACTCTTCGCGCTTCACGAATTCGGCAGGCGGAGTGAAGGAGCTCTATTACTCGAACGGCGGCATGATCGACATGGACAAGCAGACCGTGTCGCCAACGGGCGGACTGACGAAACGGTTCGCTGACGAGATGCATATGCAGCCCAACCTGCTGCCCAGCATGGCGCTCGGCGAGAAGGCAGCAGCGGTGAACACCGACGCCGATACGCACGGCGATCCGCAGACCGCAGCCAACATGCGCAACTGGATGGAATGCGTGCGCTCGCGCAAGACTCCGAATGCGCCGATCGAAGCCGGCTACAGCCACTCCATCGCGCTGTGCATGAACGTCGCCGCCATCCAGACGGGCATGAAGGTGACTTTCGACGAGAAGACGCAACAGGTGATGGCAGGAGGAAAGGTGTATGCGTAAACGCGCGGTGCCTTTGCTTCTGGCCGCTGGATTGCTTTGTGCGGCGAGCGCGTTTGCGGCGTCGAAGGGCGTCGCAGTCACGCCCGACGAGGCGAATCGGCGCGTCGATATCACCATCGACGGCAAGCCGTTCACGTCGTACATCTGGCCAACAACGCTGAAGAAGCCTGTGCTTTACCCAATTGTGGATGCTGACGATGTGACCGTTACGCGCGGCTGGCCGCTCCAGCCGCGCGCCGGCGAGCGCACCGATCATCCGCATCACGATGGGCTCTGGTTCAACTACAGCAACGTGAATGGCTTCGATTTCTGGAATAACTCGACGGCCATTCCTCAAGCGCGCGCGGCGAAGATGGGAATGATCGTCCTCGACAAGATCGTTTCTACCAAGAGCGGCAGAACCCAAGGCGAGTTGGTCAGCAACTCTACGTGGATCGACGGGCAGAATCACGCGATTCTGGCCGAGACCACGCATTACGTGTTCGCGCGCCAGGGCGCGACGCGCAGCATCGACCTGATGGTGACGCTTACGGCGCTCGATCATGTGGTTTTCAACGACGACAAGGATGGATTGCTGGGCTTGCGCGTGGCGCGCTGGTTGGAATCGCCGGAGGAAAAGGGTGGAACTTTCACCGACGCGAACGGAGTCGCGACGACAGTTGCGGCTGCGGGAAATGTTCCTGGCGTAGCGCCGCCGACGGGCGAATAT
>Ga0181518_10001930_pt1 | contig 20572 bp, 10 predicted proteins | sample PEATcosm2014_Bin_28_FD_119751 | JGI IMG/M metagenome (GOLD analysis project Ga0181518, IMG submission 119751) | Peatland microbial communities from MTU Mesocosm Facility, Houghton, MI, USA - PEATcosm2014_Bin01_60_metaG | ecosystem: Environmental > Terrestrial > Soil > Wetlands > Peat | place... | reverse complement strand
TCATTCTTTCCGGAAGATGTGCAGTACTGGTCGTACGTGGATGTCTGGTTGCCCAACGACGCCACCCTCACGGCTACCAACAACACCGCCGAAAAAGTGGAGGCAATCATTCGCGAGCAGGCGGAGAAGTTCGGCCGCGACCATCCAGGGAGAGATGGCAAGCCTCGTCAGATTCTCAAGTACGTCACCACGTTCGTCGGCGGCGGCGGGCCGCGTTTCTGGTTCTCGGTGTCTCCGGAGCTGCAACAACTCAATTACGCACAGGTGCTGATCGAGGTGACCGACAAGGACGCCACTCCCAGTTTCGTCCGCCAGTTACAGCCCGTGCTTTCCGCTTCAATTCCCGGGGCCCGAGTTGACGCCCGCCAACTGCAGACCAATCCGATCAACTACCCGGTGGAGATCCGCATTTCCAGCGAGGCCGATCTGCCCACTGCCCGCTCAGCGGAAGATCTGCGAACTCTGCGACGCCTCGCCGGCCAAGTCCAGGATATTTTCCGCTCCGTTCCCCTGGCTACCCGCGTGAGCAATGACTGGGATGCCGAGAGTTCGCGGGTCGCCTTGAAGATTGACCCCGATCGCGCCAACCTGGCGGGCGTAACCAATGTCGATGTGGCGCATTCTTCCACCGCCGCCATGAGCGGAACCCCAGTCACGGTGCTGCGTGATGGCGACCGGCAGATTCCGGTTGTGGCCCGCTTGCGCATGACCGAACGCGCACAGCTCTCGGACATTCAGAACCTCTACGTCTACTCGTCCCAGGGCCCACAAAAGATCCCACTCATCCAGATTTCGGAGCCGGTCACGACACTGGAGACTCAGCGGATCGTGCGGTACGAGCACTTCCGCACCATCTCGGTGAGATGCTTCCCGATCGGAGGGCGGCTGGCTTCCGAAGTTCTGGCGTCGGCCAGACCCAGATTGAAGGAGTTCCAAAAAACTCTTCCCCCCGGCTACCGCATGCAGATTGGCGGAGAGTATGACAAGCAGACCACCGGTTTTCGCAATCTCGCCGTCGTCATGGCCATTTCGATTGCGCTGATCTTTCTAGCGCTGCTGATCCAGTTCAACAACGCCTTGAAGCCGTTGCTGGTTTTCGCGGCCGCTCCGTATGGCGTAGTCGGAGCGGTGGCGGCGTTATGGATCATGGGCACGCCATTCGGGTTCATGGCCTTTCTCGGCATTGCCAGCCTGGTGGGTGTGATTGTCAGCCACGTCATTGTGTTGTTTGACTTCATCGAGGAGAAACACGAAGAGGGCGAGCCGTTCGAGGAAGCGATCGTCGATGCCGGAATCATTCGCCTGAGGCCGGTGCTGATCACGGTTGGGGCCACGGTGTTGGCGTTGTTCCCGCTCGCCATGCACGGCGGTCCGCTGTGGCAGCCGCTGTGTTACGCACAAATTGGAGGCCTGACCGTTGCCACCGTCATCACTCTGCTGCTGGTACCGGTGCTGTACTCCATCTTCGTGCTCGATCTGAAGCTGCTGCGCTGGGAGACAAAAGAGAGTCCGGGCTCCCGCGAGGAGTGAGCCGGTTGCTGACGACATTCCTGAGTCTGGAGAAAAACATGTCCAATATCGCAGAAGTGAAACGATCGCGTAAGTTCGGGATGCGGCGGGGAGCGGCGCTTCTGCTGGTTCTAGCCTGGGCCATCTCGGGCGCGGCACAAACCAAGCCGGCGGCCGCGAGCGCCAATCCGCCAGCGGTGCGCACTCAGGTCCTGCGCGACTACGACGATGCCATCGAAGCAACCGCGGAACGCGTTCTGCCGGCGGTGGTGCAGATTGAAGTCAGCGGATTCGGGCCGCGCGAGAAAACCAACGGCCAAAAAGAGGCTGCTGTAATGGAGCGGCAGCGCGCGCTCGGCTCCGGCGTCATCGTAGATCCCGATGGTTACATCATGACCAACGCCCACGTGGTTGCCGGGGCGCAACGGATCCGGGTCATCGTTGCTCCCACGCTCTCCGAACTTGTCCTCGGCAAAACCAAGGTGCTGCACCAGCGCCGCGAATTCGATGCCCAGCTTTTGGGATCGAGCTCGATGGTGGATTTGGCTTTGCTCAAGATTGAAGAGACCGGGTTGCCCTATGTGCCCCTCCCGGAAGAATATCGTGTGCGGTTGGGCCAGACGGTGCTGGCGATTGGTTCTCCGGAAGGACTGGACCATACGGTCACAGGTGGAATCGTGAGCGCGGTGGGGCGACAGCTCGATATCGATCATCCACTCCTCTATATCCAGACGGACGCTCCCATCAACCCGGGCAACAGCGGCGGCGCCTTGGTCGATCGGGACGGGAATTTGATCGGCATCAACACCTTTATTCTTTCCGAAACCGGGAGCAGTGAAGGCCTCGGCTTCGCCATCCCCGAGCCCACGGTGAGGTTCGCCTACCAGGAATTCAAAAAGTATGGCCACATCCGCCAGATCTCGATCGGGGCGAACCCTCAGACCATTACGCCCAATCTGGCCGCCGGTCTCAAACTCCAACAGGATTGGGGAGTCATCATCTCCGATGTGGTTCCCGGTGGCTTTGCCGCTACCGCCGGATTGAAATCAGGGGACATCGTGCTGGCCATTGACGATCATGTCATCGACTCACTGCCCAAGTACGTCGCCTGGCTCTACATGCACGATCGCAACCAGCCCCTGCGAATGAGCGTCCTGCGGGATGCGGAAACCCTCAATGTGACGATTGCCGTGGTAGAGGTTCCGAAGGGAGTGGACGGACTTGCGGAACTGATCGATCCCCAGAAGAGCCTGCTTGTCCCGCTGGGTGTGTTCCTGCTCGACCTGAACCAGAAGAACGCTGGATACCTGCCCGACCTGCGCTCCTCTTCGGGGACCATCGTCGTCGCTCGGGCAGGTTATGCGCCGCGCATCGACGCCGACCTGAAAATCGGAGACGTGATTCATTCGGTGAACGGAACCAGGGTAAGCGGAGTGGACAATCTGCGCGCCGAACTGGACAAGTTCAACAAGGGCGCTCCCGTCGTGCTCGAAGTCGAACGTGAAGGTGTTTACCGATACGTCGCCTTCGAAATGGAGTGACCCTGTCATCTGGCAGGCGGCGCTTTGACGGGAGGAGGCCAGTCCAGGGATCAACGGAGGACGTTGCAGGATCCCGGGCAATTGGCCCGACTGGGCTTCGAACTGGGGATGCGATTTGTCCCCTACGGCAGTATGAACCTAAAGGCGAGGAGTCTGGTCAAGCGGTAGGCGCTCCCTTCGTGAGGCGCGCACCTCCAGCGATCAATCGCAGCCGTGGCTTCTATCGGTGGCGGGTGTAAATGATCGCAATCGCGCGACCGAAGAGATGCGTGGGGCGGACTGAGATTCCTGGCCTGAAAAAGATTACGAGCGAGCCTTGGCTGGCAGAGCAAAAGCAAAGGCAAAAGTTTCAACGAGAGCAAAAGGGCGTGCTCTTCGGAGTGCAGGTGCCAGTGCGCCCTAAAAGTGCTTGACACCGCCGACAGTGTCGGAAAGGCGATGTTTCGACAGTTACTCGGCTTCCATCCGTCTTCCGGCTTCTCAGGGTTCTACTACGCCGACAGAATGTCTGAAGGTACGGTTGTAGGCGGTTTTAATAGCGGTCTGGTGTTGAATTCGATAGATGGGTACTATCTCTTCGCCTTGTGGCAAAAAGAATCAGCCATTGAGCGAAGGCCCTGGCCTCGCCGTGAGTCCACTGCACTCCGAAAACGCCCCTTGCTCACTGCAAAGTTTGCGGCACGTCCTTTACAATTGTGGGTTGGTACAAGCGGGGCCGAAATCGTATGCCAATGGCTGATTGCGGTGGTTCGTCCAAACCAGACCGACCAACCTGACGGGCCCCTTGGGCGGTCCAATTCTTCAGCGAACGAGTAGGAAACGAGGGAATATGAGCCAGACCACGAAGTGTGCGCGAACGACTGTGCTTTTGCAGATGGGAGTTGTCATTACTGCTATGTTGATGATGGGATCCACTACGATTACAGCCTTGGCCGCCAATAACGAATTCGGCCCAACCAATCCCTTTTATGCGGCGAGTCCTTTGCCGTTTCAAGCCCCGCCATTCGACAAGATCAAGGACAGCGATTACCGGGCCGCCATTGAAGCGGGCATGGCGCAGCAGCGCGCGGAAGTGCGGGCGATCGCCGATAATCCAGCCCCTCCTACCTTTGAGAACACGATCGTGGCGATGGAGAAATCCGGCCAGCTCTTCAACCGGGTGATGCAGGTCTTCGGCGGGGTCACCGGCGCCAACCTCAGTCCCGAGTTGCAAAAAGTTCAGGAAATTGAAGCGCCCAAGCTGGCCGCGCATCAGGACGCGATTTTCCTCGACACCAAGCTGTTCCAGCGAGTGGACGCCATCTACAAGCAGCGCGACTCCCTGGGCTTGGACGCCGAAGCCTTACGTCTGCTGCAGTTCTACTATGATCAGTTTCTGCACGCCGGCGCCAAACTCTCCGACGCCGACAAAACCGAACTCAAGAAGCTGAACGAAGAGGAGTCCACGCTTTCGAACGCGTTCAATACCAAGCTGCTGGCCGCCACAAAAGACGGGGCTTTCGTCACCACGGATAAAAACGCGCTGGCGGGTTTGAGCCAGAAGAGCTTGGACGGCGCCGCGCAAGCGGCCAAAGAACGCAAGGTCGACGGATACGTCATTCCCTTGCAGAACACCACGCAGCAGCCCGATCTGGTCTCGCTGAGCCTGCGTTCCACGCGCCAGGCCATCTTTGAAAACTCCTGGAATCGCGCCGAACGCGGTGGCGCCAACGACACCCGCGACACGATTGCCCGGTTGGCGCAGTTGCGTGCCCAAAAGGCAAAGCTGCTCGGCTTCTCCAACTATGCGGCCTGGAGGCTGGAAGACCAGATGGCGAAAAATCCGGAGGCGGCGCTGAAGTTCATGGACGCGCTCGTGCCCGGATCGACCGCCAAGGCCGAAGCCGAGGCCAAAGATATTCAAGCCGTAATCGACGCTCAAAAAGGCGGCTTCCAGCTCCAACCCTGGGATTGGAACTTCTACGCCGAACAGGTCCGCAAAGCCAGGTACGACCTCGACCGAGAGGCTATCAAACCCTACTTTGAGCTGAACAATGTCTTGCAGAACGGCGTGTTCTATGCGGCCAATCAGCTCTACGGGATCACTTTCAAAGAGCGCACTGATATCCCCGTTTACCATCCGGACGTGCGCGTGTTTGAAGTTTTCGATGCCGACGGCAAGCCGCTCGCGCTGTGGTACTGCGACTACTTCAAGCGCGACAACAAGAACGGCGGCGCGTGGATGGACGTTTTTGTGAACGAATCGAAACTACTCGGCCTCTTGCCGGTGGTATACAACGTCGCCAATTTCAGCAAACCCGCGCCGGGCCAGCCGGCGCTCATCAACTTCGACGACGTAACCACCATGTTCCACGAGTTCGGGCACGCCTTGCACGGCATGTTCGCCAACACCGTATATCCGTCTCTTTCCGGCGCGCAGGTGGCGCGCGACTTCGTCGAGTTCCCATCGCAGTTCAACGAACATTGGGCGCTCTATCCAGCTGTTTTCGATCACTATGCCAAGCACTACCAGACGGGCGCGCCCATGCCGGCCGAGCTGGTAGCCAAGATCAAGAAGTCGGAGAAATTCAACGGCGGCTATGCGCTCACCGAGGTGGTCGCAGCCGCCCAGCTCGATATGCAGTGGCATACGCTGCCGGCCAGCGCCCCGCTGCAAAACCCCGACCAATTTGAAGTCGAAGCGCTCAACAAGAAGCATCTTCTATTGAGCGCTGTGCCGTCCCGCTATCGCTCCAGCTATTTTGCTCACATTTGGTTGGGCGGCTACGCGGCCGGCTACTACGCTTATCTGTGGAGCGAGATGCTCGACGACGCTGCCTACCAGTGGTTCGAAGACCACGGCGGCATGACGCGCGCCAATGGCGACCGCTTCCGCCAGATGGTCCTCTCCCGCGGCAACACCGAAGAGCTCGGCAAAATGTACGCCGCGTGGCTAGGCGGAGAGCCCGCCATCGAGCCCATGCTCAAGTATCGAGGCCTGCTCCCGGAGGATAGCGCGAAGTAAGCCGCCCCGGTCCCAAAGGACTGTCATCCCGCGGCTTCCGGTATATCGAACCGGGCAGGTCAGCACGGAATCTGGCCGCCCGGTCGCTTTTCTCGCTCGGCTATTCGGTTGGCGTCAGGCTCCCGGAGTACTCGGCGTCCAGCAGATCCTGCGACTGGCCGTCATAATCGGCGTCGAGAGACCACATGAAAGTCCCACCCAGCCCCCGCTTCCAGTCGGAATACCAGGTCCGGTAATAGGTTGAGAAGGCATCGTCGTAGGTGATAAAACCCGGACCTCCATCCACCCGAAGCATGTAAGGAACCAGGGCGATCGGATCGTAGAAGGTTTCCCAACCATGCTGGTTGATGCGCTGCTTGATAAAGGTTCCGTAGTTTTGAGACGCGACAGAAGCGTCGCAATTGCCGTCGGGGGTATGGGCGGCGTTCGGGCACACGCCCCAGAGTTGGCGGACGTTTGTGTAGTAATACCCGTAGAACGGCGTTCCCATGTTCAGTTTCTCCGGCGCGATCCCATGGCCTTTTACAAAGATCGCAATCGCCTGGTCCGCGCTGCCTCCGGGTTCACACTCCCAGGGCTCAGGGTCGTGGTTGTCCCAGAAGATCTGTGAGTTGAGCTGCGCATCGTCGGTCCAGGGCCCGGCGCAGTCATACATCATGATGTTGTAGTAATCAATCAACGGTTCGACGTTCTTCAAGTCGTAGCCCGACCCTCCCCAGGGCGGAATATCGGCGGAGATAGTGTAGTTGGGACTGGGGAATGCCGACCGCAAAGCGGCCATGAGAGCAAAAAATGTCTTGCGGTCCTGGCTCGTTTCCGGATATTCCCAGTCGATGTCCAGGCCGTCGTACCCATTCTCCGAAATCAATGTCCAAAGGTTGCCCACGGCCAGATCCAGCACGCCTGGAGTTTCCAAGCCGGTGAAGTCGCCTCCCAGCAACAACATCACTTTGACTCCCGCCTTATGCGCCTTGCGAAGGAGCGCCGGTTCGAGAAATCCGTCCGGCACCGAAAGCGTCCCATCGGCGTTGAGGCCCACTCCGGCGTGGTTGATATGAGTGAGCTTTCCATAGGGAATCTGTTTCGCCCCATATGGGGGGTCCTGGTATTTGCTCCAATACCCGTAATCGCCGACTAGGCGCTTGCTGAGTGTGCTTGCCGCACCAGTCTCGTCCGCTGGGCTCTGTGCTTTGGCTGGCGAAGACAGCAGCAGCCTAGCAAGTATTGCGGCCCCTATCACCCAGCCTCCCTTGACGGTTTTCATGTGTCACCTCCTGTTTGGTCCTGGAGTCCTGCCGGAGATTTATGGCAGCCCAGAAAACAGGCCGAATCCTATCACAACTTGGGTTGATTGCAACGCCGCCCCATGAGGTCGGCCGACAACTGGACCGCCTCCATCGGGTTTTTCGGCTAATCTACGCCGCATGCTCAAGACGGCGGTCTGCACGTGAGCATGGCGCGCTCGACGATCGATTGAAATTCCCGCAGCACGCCTTCGGGAAGAGATGGCTTCTGATACGTACTCACCAGCTCGTCTACTCGGGAGCGGGCCCGCGTGAAGGCGTCGCTGGGTGGCTCCGAGCCTCTCGCGCTCCGATCGATGACAGGTGAGGGGATGTGCTGTTCCTGCCGAAAAAGCGCGCGCGTTTCCTTCAGCTTGAGGAATTCTCCGGAGAGCCCGGTCTGCGCGAACATAGCAGTGGCTAGGGTCTCTCCGCGCACTTCAACGCCTTGCAGCAAACGGTACGCCGAGGCAATCGACTCGGCATCCATGACCAGCTTTTCGACGCTGTGGCAGGCCAGAGAGTCGAGCATACCGGCTCCCGAAATCATGTTGATACCCGAGAGCGCTCCGAGCATCGCCGAGCGGGCACTCTCGGCGCCAGCCTGCGCATCCACAAACTTGGAGTCGGTGGCGACGAGATAGCCGTGGGTCGGCAAGGCTAGATGCTTGCCGACTTCCGCGCACGCCATGTTCAGCATGGCAGTTTCCACCGCACCCATGGGCGCGCCTCCGGTACGCATGTCGAAGATGGCGGGAGCGCCGCCCCAGACTATGGGTGACCCCTGTCCCGCGAGTTGATGGAGCGTGATGCCCGCTAGCGTTTCGGCAGCGTGCTGCGTTACCGAGCCCGCCAGGGTTACGGGAGCGGTGCCGCCGGCCAGTGGCATGGAGACGATTTCCGCGGGCACACCGGCGCGCGCCAGTTCGAGCAAATTGTGCGACCCGAATTCCGACCAGTTCAATGGTGGGGATGGACAGACATCAAAAACAGCCCGCGGCTTCTTGCGCAGATTGTCTCGACTGCCGCTGTCGGCGGCGAGCAGGTCGATCATGCCTTGCAATCCGGCCGCCGAGAACGATCCTGTCACCACCGGCTTGTGAGAATGTTGCAGGACCACAAGCAACCGATAGAGATCACCGATCGCGCTGGGCATTCCACTATCGCTGCACACGACGGCGGTGGACTGCGCGGCGAATTGCGGCAGCATCTCCGTGACTTGGACGAGCCGCACCAGGTCGCGAGTCTCGGACGGCCGCGCTTCCAGCGTCTCCGGATCGAGCATCTGCACGCAGCAGGAGCCGGGATCGAAATGCACGTCGTCGCCGCCATAATGAACGGCTTTTTCTCCCTGCCGGTTGTACAGGTAGAAATCCCGTGGGGCCGATGCCAGGCAATTTCGCACCAGCGGCTCTGGAATACGCGCCACGTCCTCATGGACCACAACCCCCGCCGACCGCAATAACTCGACCACCGGCGGCGAACCCACGCGAACTCCAGGGTTCATGAGCAGTTCGAACGCTTCGCACAGAATGCGTCCGACAAGCTCGGGAGTGAGCAGTTGGATTCTGGGTCTCATGCCTGGGCCTTTCCTTGCTTCATCCCCTGGCTCATGAGAGTCTTGGCCAGTTCGAGGGCGTCGATGGCGTTGCGGGAATAACCGTCGGCGCCGATTTCAGCCGCCCACTTCTGGGTCACTGCGGCGCCGCCAATGATCGCCTTGACTCGCGGCCGCAAACCATTTTGATCGAGGGCTTCGATCACGGCTTTCTGCCCGGCCATGGTCGTGGTCAGCAATGCGGAGACGCCGACGATGTCGGCATCGACTTCCTTGGCTTTGGCAACGAACCGCTCGGGAGTCACGCTCGTGCCCAGATCAAAAACCTGGAACCCGCTGGCGGAAAGGATGGTGGCGACAAGGTTCTTGCCAATGTCGTGAATGTCGCCACGGGCAGTGCCGAGGACGACCTTGCCCAGGACCTCACGCGCGGAGCCACGCTTCAGCATCTCCGGCTCAAGAATGCCGATGGCGGCTTTCATGGCCTCGGCCGACGCCAGCAGATCGGGCAGAAACATCTGGCCGCATCCGAATTGATCGCCGGCAAACGTGATCCCCGCAGCAAACCCCTGGTTCACCGCCTCGAGCGGATCGACGCCGTTGGCCAACGCCTGCTGCGCCAATTCCGTGGCCGTATCCGACGCGCCGTCAATAATGCTTTGGCGCATTGCCTGGAAGAGTTGATCCGACAAAGAGCCTCCTACAGATCAGCCATGGAAACAAGGCGACCAGGGCGGAATTGTACTCCGGCCCGGAGTCAAAAAACTGTGATCCATCGCACATCCCCAATCGTTGATAGCACACACGCTCGCCAATCCGTGTGCGCTCGAGACATCCAGAGCGCCAAAGCTCGGGGATTTGCCCGGAAGAGGCGGCGGTTGATAGATTGATGGCGGCGGAGAGTAAACTCGTCCTCGTGCCTTCCGGGGAGTTAGTCCGGACCACACGAACTGCATCAACATGTTCAGGCACAACTTCAAGCCATATGCTATCTGACTCCACAACCAGCGCTCCGGCAGCATCGGCTTCGTTGGAGGTGCGGCCGCAGCCGCCTCGTGTAATGGGATTCGCCGACCTCGTTCTCTTTTACGTGGTCACCGGTGTTAGCTTGCGATGGATCGCCACGGCGGCTGCATCCGGCCCGAGTTCGATCGTGATTTGGATCGGCGCCTTGCTCTGCTTTTACACTCCCCTGGCCTTAGCGGTCATTGAGTTGTCGTCAAGGCATCCGCAAGAAGGAGGCCTTTATGTCTGGAGCCAGCGGGCCTTCGGCGATTTTTCCGGTTATATGGCTGGTTGGGCTTATTGGACGAGTAACCTTCCCTACTTTCCCGCCGTTCTTTATTTCGCAGCCAGTAACGCTTTGTATATTCGTCAAGGACATTGGAGCCGCCTCTCCAATAATGCGAACTTCTATATCTGGTTTTCGATTTTAGCCCTCTTACTGATCACTGCCATGAATGTGGTCGGACTGAACATTGGCAAGTGGCTTCACAATGTCGGCGCCCTGGGAATGTGGCTGCCGGCGATGATAGTCATGGTAATGGGGTTCTACGCCTGGCATCGGTTTGGGGCCGCGACTTCGTTCACGCGGTCGAGCCTTATACCTGGATCGCACCTCAAAGACATGGTGTTCTGGGCCACACTAGCCTTTGCTTTCGCCGGATGCGAGACAGGATCGCTGATCGCGGGCGAGATCAAGAACTCGCGCCGTACCATCCCCCGCGCTCTGCTGGTTGCCGGCGTGATTGTGGCCTTCTGCTACATCATGGGCACCGTCTGTGTTCTGCTGGCTGTACCGAGTGCGGAAGTTAATGACCTACAGGGGTTGATGCAGGCGATTAGCAGAACAGCCGGCAAACTGGGCTGGTTTGCGATAATCCCGATTTCCGCTGCGTTGATCGCCATCAGCAATCTTGGAGCCGCCGGCGCCTACCTCGCGTCAGTTGCCCGCCTGCCGTTTGTTGCAGGAATTGATCGATTCTTGCCGCCCGCATTCGGAAAACTTCATCCGCGCTGGCACACGCCCCACGTAGCTTTAATCGTGCAGTTGATCTGCGCCGTGCTATTCGTCTTTCTTGCCCAAGCCGGAACCAGCGTGAAGGGGGCGTACGACGTTCTGGTGAGCATGAGCATCATCACTTATTTCATTCCATATTTGTATGTATTTGCCGCCTTGTTCAAGTTGCAACGCGAGAAAGCAGGGCCAGAAATCATCCGCGTTCCTGGCGGCGCGCCGGTTGCGAAGGTGGTATCGTGCGTCGGATTTACGACGACTATGTTTACCATTCTTATATCAGTTGTGCCATCGCCCCAAGAGACTAACAAGGTTCTTGCCGTCATCAAAGTAGTTGGACTAAGCGGCGCGCTCGTCGGGGCAGGCGCTCTTCTGTATTACGCTGGGAAAAAGAGAAAGCAGCAACTGGCGACTGCAATAATCCCATAGCCTGGGCCTGCTGGCGTCGTGGCCCGCGGTCGCACTCGCGATTGCTGACGCTTACTGTATCGACTCAATTCTGCCTATGGCCGCTTTGACTTACGAGCCGATCATTTCTTCGGCCGGCTGCCCCCAGAATCACCTTCGAGTCCAAGTGGCTCCTAGGCTTCGGATTTTAAGTGCACTCGCTGCTTGGAACCGAAGAAGGAATACAAAGCGATGCAGACGTAGGAGACGAGCGGAACGCAATAGGCCAGCCGGACGCCCCGGCCCAGTTCCGAGATGAGTCCCATGAGCGGCGTCAAGACCGCTCCGCCGACGATCGCCATGACAATCAGTGAGCCGCCGATCTTCGTGTTGGGACCCAGTCCTTTCAATCCCATTGCGAAGATGGTGGGAAACATCAGCGACATAAAGAAGCTCGTCAGGAAGATGCACCACAGTCCGACCCAGCCCGGACGCAAAACTCCGATGGACACGAGCACAATATTCACCACGCTGTAAGCACCCATGAGCCGACTAGGGGCTATGAAACGCATCAGATAGGCGGAAACAAATCTCCCCACTCCGAACGCAGCCAGCGTGCCCGTCAAGATTAAGCCGGCCCTTTTTTCCGGCTGGTGCGTGGATTCCTGCACATACTGGATGAAATAGCTCCAGGTGCCGACCTGGGCGCCAACATAGAGAAACTGTGCTACGACGGCCCACAGAAAATGAGGATAGCGGAACAGCTCTCTGAAGTGGCCGTGATCGCCGGCGCTGCTCTCGTGTTCGCTCTGAATGGCTGGAAACTTCGTGCGCGCAATCAGGATCGCCCAAAATATCGCCACCGCGCCGAGGACCAGGTAAGGTGTAATGACGCGCAGCGTTTCCGTCCGCAGATAAACTTGATATAGCCCCTGGGCTTTGCGCGCGGCGATCTGCTGCGGGGTAAGTTCGATACCGGAAAAGATGAAAACCGTTCCGATCAGGGCCCCTGTGATTGAGCCGAAGGGATTGAATGCCTGCGAGAAATTCAGACGCCTTTCCGATGTGTCGGGGTCACCAAGTTGGGCAATGAAGGGATTGGACGCCGTTTCCAGAAACGACAGGCCGCTGGCAATCACGAACAGCGCGCCGAGAAAAAATCCATAGCTTCCGGCCAGGGCCGCGGGCCAGAACAAAAAGCATCCGGCTCCGTACAGTAACAAGCCAATTACGAATCCAATCTTGTAGCCCGCTTTCCTCATGAGAAGAGCGGCGGGCATGGCCAAAAGAAAATAGCCCATGTAGAAAGCCGATTGCACCAGCCCGGCCTGAAAACGGCTGATGGCAAACGATTTCATGAACTGGCGGATCAGCACGTCATTTAGATTGTTGGGAATTCCCCAGAGGAAGAACAGTGCAGTAACCAGGATGAACGGCACCAGTTGCCCGGCTGGAAACAAAGTATGGCCTCTTTTATTGTTGGGAGTTACAGGCGTTTCTGTCGATCCCGAGAAACTCATAAGGAAGATTCCTCACGCTTGGAGTTAGAAACAGACGGTTACGTCTTAGCAACATCATTCTCAACAAAACATAATTTTCGTGAAATGCAAGAACTACTCTGCTGAGGCCGCGGGACCCTGTCCAGCCATCTCGCCACCTGTTCATCGTTGCAGGATTCGACATGGACAGGGAAAAACCCTCCCTGATAATCATAATCGTACTTGAGCCGGTGAATGGCGGGCAAGATGAGTCCGGCCACGCGGCCATTTGCCTGCGTTGGATTATCTCGCCCGGCACGTCGTACGGTGACGAATTGCGAGTTGATTCGTTTACTTTCTATCTTTGGATATCGCGTACAGAGAATTGCGCCGGGATGGGTCCCACCAGCGAAAGTGAACTGTTTCCTAAAAGAGTCTGCCGGTTCGCGAATCCCAAAGCCGGAACCTGCATGGCGAGGCCAGGCCTCGCGCTGCGGCGCAAACTGTATTTTTACGCTTGACAAAGCAGTACAAGCGAAAGTAAAAGTTATGAAACGCAAGTATTCGAATACTGCGTGCCCCGATCTTTGCCGGAGGTTGTCCATGCGAGTTCCAAGAGTTGAGTGTTTGCCGGTTCGCCTTCAGTTCGTCTCGACCCTGTTGATTTCCCTGGTTGCAATCCTGGGTTTGGCTCTGCCCGTTTGGGGCCAGGGAGCGTACCGGGCGCAGTTGCGCGGTGTGGTTTCCGATGCGACGGGAGCGGTGGTCGCCAATGCGACGGTGACCATCCGGGACGTGGGCACCAACATCGCCAGCTCCGCGCGTACCGACGACAAAGGCTCGTATTTCTTCACCGGCTTGCGCCCTTCCACCTACGCCGTCAAGGCCGAAGCGTCTGGCTTTCGTCCGGCGGAGAAGACTGGCGTGGTTCTGGCGGTCGATCAGGAGTCATCTCTGAACTTCAAACTCGACCCCGCCGGCGTATCGACTACGATCGACGTTACGGCCGCGCCGCCCCTGCTCGATACGGACAACGCGACGCTGGGCACGGACATCACCAGCGAGTACGTGAAAGAACTCCCACTGATCAACCGCAGCTACTTTGGCATGATGTTTTTAGCGGCGGGCGTGACCGAGGTAGCAGGGGCGGGCGCGACGGATAACTATCCTTCGGGGACCAACTTCACCTCCAACGGGCAGCGCAACGCGACCGCCGAGGTACGGATGGATGGCGCCTTGATTAGCGCGCCGGAACAGGGCGAGGGAGGGAACTCCAACGTTTACTACGAGCCGCTGGTCGAGGGTATGCAGGAGGTGAAAGTCGAGAACAACAGCTTCTCGGCCGAGTTCGGCAACAACGGCGGCACCGTGGTCAACATGGCCATGAAGAGCGGAACAAATGCCTTCCATGGCAGCGGCTGGTACTTCCTACAGCGTCCGCAAATGGACGCTCGCGATTTCTTCAATCCCGAGCCCGGCCCCAAGCCAGACAGCAAGCGCGACCAGGGTGGTTTTTCCATCGGAGGCCCGATCCGGAGGAACAAGACTTTTTTCTTCGCCGATTTTGAGAAAGTCCGCAGCGTCTCTTCGTCCAGCTATGTCACGTCCGTGCCAACCTTGGCGGAGCGAACGGGCGACTTCTCAGCGACGGGAGAGAATCCTATTTACGACCCGACCCAAATTGACTGTTCGTCCGGGACCTGCATCAGGCCGCAGGTTCAATACAACAATCAAGTCAACGTAATACCCCCGACCGAAATTGACCCCATCGGGCAGGGCGTTCTCAATCTCTATCCGAAACCCAACCTCCCGGGAGAATTCTATAACTTCAACTTCAGCGCTACAGCGACTTCACCGGATTACCAGTTCGACATTAAGGTGGACCACCAGATCAATGAGAAGCAGCGCATTAACGCCCGCTACAGCCGGGGCTGGAGCAATTACACGACGGCAGAGACTCTGGGAGACAGCTTCGATAATGACGGCATCGCGAACGGGCCGACAACGGCGCAAAACGGTTCGTTCGAGTATTCGTGGAGCATCAACCCGCGGATTGTCTGGACCAACCACGCGGCTGTGGACCGGGTGCACGAAGCGGCGACATCCGGTATTCCCTCGATGTCGAGTTTCAATGCGTCGTTGCCGAGCGGCGCTCAGGGATTGCCCGCCGTGTTCCAGCAGGCCAACGGGATAGATCAGATGCCAACGTTCTACATGTCAGGGGCGTCGCCGTGGACCGATCTTTTCGACCAGTGCTGTATCAACACCACGTTTGCCCACACCCTCTACAGTTATTCGTCTCAGGTCGTGATTTCCAAGCGCTCGCACCTGATCAAGTTCGGCGGCGAGCAGAGACTTTTCTACAACAACTTCTTTCAGCCTCCGAATCCGACTGGCCTTTTCACCTTTACGGATTTCGTCACCTCGCCGACTCCGAACAGCAACACTGATCCGGTTACTGGGAATCCGACGGGCAATCCGTACGCCAGCCTTCTTTTTGGATACGCCGACAATATCAACGCCTCTACCGACCTCATTGTCTATCCCTCGGTGGCCAACCGGTCGGCGGAGACGGGGTTCTATTTCCAGGATGACTGGAAAGTGAACTCGAAGTTCACGCTCAATTTCGGACTGCGTTACCAGTGGAGCACGCCCTACAACGAGCGCCACAACCGGATCGAGTTCAGCGATTTCACCGCCGACACCGGCGTCAATCTCGACCTGACCAGCGTCCAATCGGCTCTGCAGCCGTACGGCGTAAATTTCCCTTCCTCTGAGGAGTTGCTCGGCACTACGGTTTTCCCCACCTCCAGCACGAGGAGTGTTCCGACCTACCGCAAGGACGTTGGACCGAGACTGGGTTTTGCCTACCAGCTCGATTCGAAGACGGTGGTGCGCGGCGGGGCCGGCATATATTTCGGAATGAGTCCGGCCACCAACTTCCAGTATCCCGGCACCGCCTACCGCAAGACCGCTACCATGTTCTTTACCAACGACGATTTTGCGACTCAATCGGCGACCCTGGAGAATCCATTTCCCGGCGGATTTACCGGCCCACAGAATATGGAATACGGCAAGCTGGCGAATTGGGGATACGTCAACAATAACGATCTGGGCACGACGGCGGCGCGCGACGCCAACATTTACCAGTGGAATCTTGGAATCCAGCGCGAATTGCCCAGCCAAATCGTGCTCGGTGTGGACTACTCCGCCAACCGGAGCACGCATCTGCCCTGGTCCGGCACAAACAATCGGGATTTCATCCCGTCGTCTCTGCTGGCGAAGATATCAGCCGCGGTAACTCCCACCGATTCGAGCTGCCAGACCGACAATTGCGTGAGCAACTTTCTGCAGAACACGTATGTGGCCAACCCGTTCTACAACATGTTCAACGCCCCTTGCACGCCCTCCCCGTCCAACCCCTGCTTCAACGAGCCCGATTCGAACTACGGCCAGTCGACGCTCCCATTGGGGACTCTGCTCGATTCCTACCCGCAATTCGCCGGAGACTTCGAAGGCCTGATGTTGGAGGAAGCCAGTTCGTGGTACAACGCGATGCAGATTCGTTTCCAGAAGCGCACCACGCACAACATCAGTTTCGACGGCAGTTACACGGTGTCGAAAGCGACCGACGATTCCTCGGCGGGCCGGAACAATTGGGTGGGGTCGCTCGCTAACGGCACGGTGCAACAACTGGACCGCCTGAATTTGGAGCACAGTATCAGCGCCAACGACACGCCGCAGCGTCTGGCGGCCGCCGTCATCGTTGATATGCCCGTCGGCCGCAAGCAATGGATTGGCGGCAATATGAACCGCGCGCTCGATGCAGTCGTCGGAGGCTGGTCGATCGCCACCATGATCACTGAACAATCGGGCCAGCCCATGGCGATCGGCATGGCCACGGCGCGGCTGGCAAACGGCAGCCAGCGTCCCAACGTCGTGTGCTCCCAACTCAAATCGGGGCTTAGCATGAATGACGTAGCCATAAACTGGCAAAACAACAGCAACGCGATCAACAATGGGCAAGCACCGCCAGCCCCTTTCTTCAACTCTAACTGCTTTGCCGATCCTGGCGACCAGAATCCGGGCAATGCTCCACGCTACTTTTCCGGCCTGCGCGTCGATGGCATCCACAACATGGATGTGAATCTTTACAAATCGTTTGTGCCCAAGGAGGGTATGAAGCTGGATGTGCGAGCGGAAATGTTCAACTTTACCAATCATCCTCGGTTCGGCCAGCCAGCTTCGGGTGTGCCGGCTCCGGGTACGGTCGCTCCCAGTTTCGGGATAATTACCGGTGACGCGGGCGGGTACACGCCCCGCTACTTCCAGTTCGGACTGAGGTTTGAGTTCTAAACTGCGGGCTCACGCCTCCTGAACCCGGCGCCGTCGCCGCTCGCACGAGATGAGGTGAAAGCGACGGGTAGGATGTTCCTCCGGAACCTGGGGAGCAGACCCTTTTTCGGCAACCTGACAACTCAAGCATTCGACCGGGGAGGCTGAGTATGCAACGAAGATCATTTCTGAAAGCTGGCGGCGCTATCGCAGTCGCGGCAGGACTTGGGAGCGAGCCTCTTCTGGGACATGTTCCCACGCACAACTTCGACAAGTACGACTTCGGTTCCGGCCCGCCGGTGTTCGACCGGCTCTATCAGGGACCTTTTTCCGCCGACGATTATCCCAGTTGGAATGTGGTGATGGCCCTGACCCCCTCCGAGGAAATCGTGCCCAACTACGGCATGGGGCTGATCACCTATCTCTGCGATGAAGTCGGCCCGGCTCACAAGGAAGGCGAAACCCTGGCCCAGTCGCTCGAGAATCTGGTCAAGCTACCTCTCGGCAGCAAGCTCTACATCCGCGTGAACTGGAAAGACGTGCAGCAGCGGTCCGGAAAGCTCGACCTGTGCGAGCACTGGAAGCTGACCTTTGATCTGGCACGGAAATATCAGAAGCGAGTCGGCTTCCGCGTGATGATAAGTAATCCCGACCTCCCCGGCCCCACCCTGCCTGATTTTCTGGTGCAGAAGATCCCGATGGTAAAGCTGGGCGAATGGCAGGGTCGCACGAGATATGAGCCTCGCTATGACGATCCGGGATTCCAGTCTGCATTTCGGGAGCTAGTGGACCTGCTGGCGGCGGAGTACGATGGCCATCCCGACGTGGAGTACGTGGACACGTTCATGTACGGATTCTGGGGCGAGGGACACACCTGGCCGTTCGAGTCCAATCCCTTTCCCGATTCCGTCACGGCAGAGAACACATTCGTAAATATGTTTCAGTACCAGACGGAACGCTGGAAGAAGACTCCTCTCGTCACCAATACCCAACCTGACTTCAGCAAGGTGGGCAATTCTGAGCTGCTCGAACGCACCGTCCGAGGCTGCAACTGGCTGCGGACCGATACCATCTTCATTGAAAACGAGCAGATCGAAGAACTAAGCAACCGGCCGCCTTGGACGGGAGTTACAGTGGAAGTCGGGATGTCGGATGGGTCGCCGCACAGCCTGAGGATGGATGAGGGAGTGACTTATACCGACAACGTCATCCACCACGTGCAGGATGTGGGCGCTTGCTATTTCTCGCTATGGAATTGGCACCGCATCCAGGCCGATCGAATCCTCAACTACTATCGCCAGTTTCCCGGCGCGATTGACGCACTCGCCCGCAAGGTCGGCTACCGGGTTCGGCCCTCATGGGTGTGGACCTATGAGGAAGCTGGCTATCCGGGCTTGATCATTGGCTTTGCGAACGACGGGATTGCCGCGGTTCCGGGCGTGTTGCGCGTTTATGTGGTCAGCGAAGATGGGAGAGTGCGTGTGGAAGGGAGCCTTGACGCTGGCTACCCTCTTCCAGAAAAAGTCCGTCAGGCGAAATTACCGTTGCCCAAGGGAACGAACTGGAAGGGGCTGAGGCTCCGAGCGGAGATCGAAGTCAAAGGGCAACGCTATCCGGTGCGTTGGGCTTGCCGCCAAGCTTTGAATGCGGATGGCAGTTTGACGCTGCGCCCGACGGCCGGTCTCGGCCAGAACGACGAAACCGGCGGTGTGCCAACTACTGGGTTCTAGTGCACATCGTCAACAAGGCATGGATGGCGGAATCGTGCGTGGCAGCAACCGATGTCGCAATAACAATTCTCATCACGAGGTCCCAGGCATGAAACGGAAAAGCTCTCTCGCCATGTTTTCCCTGATACTGTTCGCCGTGATGCTGGCAGCGGCTCCCGACTCACAGGAGCAGAATTGGACGAATTTTGTGCGCATTGCGGCGTACGGACTCCAGAGCCACAACGCCGACCAGATTGTGAACAACGCGCGGGATAGTCACGTCTCCGGCATCGAGGTGGACAACGACATCCCCGGCCGCTACGAGAGCTTCCTGCATCCGGAGGAGAAACTCGCCGCGATTCGTGCCGTGGCCGAGAGCGCGCACAGGGCCGGAAACCACGCCTTCGTTTACATCGCGGGGTTGGAGTGCATCACGGCGAATGCCGCACAATCGCCGCACTCGGTGGTCAAAGACCATCCGGAGTGGTTGCAGCGCAAGATCACGGGCGAGCCCGCGGTTTTTGGCGGCGGTGATGCCTTCTGGATCGCAAAAGGCGACGAGGATGTATGGATCAGTCCCTACGCGTCGGATTGGCGCAAGGTCTACATGGAACGCGTGCGCCAGATCGCCGCGACCGGCATTGACGGCATCTACGTCGATATCCCGTACTGGATGACGCACTTCGAGGGTTGGGAAGACACCTGGGCCAGCTTCGATGATGCGACGGTGACGGCCTTCCGCAAGCAGACTGGACTCGACGCGCGCCACGACCTCAAGCTGGGCGATTTCTCGGACCCGAACTTTCGCCGCTGGGTCGATTTCCGAATCCAGTCGCTGACCGACTTCATGCGCGAAATCGACGAGACGGCGAAGTCTGTCAATCCGCAGATCAAGACGATCCCAGAGATTTACCCCGGCATCGAGGAAGAAGCGGTGCGCGTGGGCGCGGATGTGTACAGCCTGTACGCGGTCAACGATGCGATTGCGCACGAGTATGAATTTGGCGGTGGCGATCATATGGCGGCATCGCGAACGCCGTTCGACTGGTTCCGTTATCAGATCGGCATGCAGACATTCCGCGCGTTCGCCCAGGGCAAGGCGACCTGGATCTTGAATTACTCGTGGGATGGCGATCCAAAAGTTCGCCCCTCCGAGGCGATGAAGAATCTATTTATGTCGGAGGTCATGGCGGGAGCGAATGTGTGGGACGCGAAGACGCATGTCATGTCGGGCTCGAATGACATGGCCACGCGCAAGTTAGTGTTCGCGTGGATTGCAGCGCACGAGAAGACGTTTTATCGTCCACGAACGGCGATTGATCCGGTCGGCGTCTATTTCTCTCCGGCTACGCGCAACTATTTCACCAAAGAGTTCCTAAGTTCGTATCAGGGCACGCTGTTGCTCCTGACGCAAAATCATCGCGAGTATCAGATCGTCACGCCGAGGACGCTCGGTTCGTTTCGTGGGAAGACTTTGATTCTGCCGGACGTGCGCATCCTTTCCAAAGAAGAAGCAGCTGCCTTGCGAAAGTACGCTGGGACCGTTGGTAAGATTGTCGCCACCGGCTCTTTGAGCGAAGAATCGTTGGGGCTGGCTAACGTAATCCACATCGCGGATTCACCGGGAGCCCGCTACATGGCGCTGGCGGAAAGTCATTTCGACGATTGCTCACCGCGAAGTGAAAAGAGTTTTCTGGACAGCCTCGGTGAGGCAGAGATTCAAGTCAAGGCGTCGCCGATGGTGGCGGCGC
>Ga0181518_10001928_pt1 | contig 20596 bp, 16 predicted proteins | sample PEATcosm2014_Bin_28_FD_119751 | JGI IMG/M metagenome (GOLD analysis project Ga0181518, IMG submission 119751) | Peatland microbial communities from MTU Mesocosm Facility, Houghton, MI, USA - PEATcosm2014_Bin01_60_metaG | ecosystem: Environmental > Terrestrial > Soil > Wetlands > Peat | place... | reverse complement strand
GTAGCTCCCCGCCCAGAGATCGTCGCAAAAGTGAGCCCGGGCCTGCAGCGGCAGCAGGGAAATCGTCAAGAACGCTCCGAGCAGAACCTTTGTACGCATGCTCATACCCAAAACTCCTTCAAAGGGGGTGTCTCTCTGGTCATCGCGTCCAATTCACATCTCGCTAGGGCGGTCGATGTCAGGTAAGGTTGACATTACTGTAGTGCGAATCCACGCAAAAGCCGGCTCATTTATCTTCCTAGTCGCACTTTTCTTCCTACATGGGATCACATCAGGGCACGCGACCACGGCAGACGGCGCAGCCCCTGCTTCAGCTTTGACACAAGCCGCGGCTGCGGGACGCCTCGACGCTGTGCGCGCCCTGCTGGCAGGGGGTGCGCCCGTCGACAGCAAGGCCGAATCAGACTGGACCGCCCTGCATTTCGCTGCTACGGGCGGGTGGACCAACGTTGCAGCCCTGCTGCTAGACCGGGGCGCTGATCCCAACGCCCGTGCGCGTTTTGGCATGACGCCACTCCACTGGGCCGCGATGAGAGGGCGCGCGGAGGTCGCGGGTCTGCTCACTCGTCGCGGGGCTCGCACCGACGCGCGCAACGCCTACGGAATGACCCCCTTGCACATGGCCGGCGACGACAAGGTCGTTGCCGTGCTGGTCACCGCCGGCGCAGACGTCAACGTCCTCGACGATCGGGGCAGGACGCCGCTTCACACGGCCCGACAGGGCAGCGTGGCAAAGGCGCTGATCGATCGCCGCGCGGATATCCGCATCCGTACGCCCCAAGGGCGCACGGCCATGGAGATCGCGGCGGTGGACACCACGGAAAAAGTGGGACTCGCGGTTCAGGGTCCCATGCTGGCCCGTCTGCGCGGGCTCATCGCGCAGGCCCGGGTCACGCTGATGAACACCTCGACACGGCCGATGGACGACTTCGTTCTCTCCGCACACAGCCCGGCATGCAGCATAAACGTCACGCCGGCGCAGTTGCCCAGCTTGCAGCCCGGCGAGTTGGCGGACTTCATCCTGACGTTCGTCCGGTCAACCGATGCGTCCGAGGGACAGCATCCCATCTTTCTCTCGACCTCGGTGGCCGGCACGCACCTGGTAGACTTCGACTTCAGAATCAACAACGAAAAACGCGCGATCCCCGAGGACAGCGGCATGATCCAGCTTGCCAAGGGGAGCCTGAGGCGGGCACCTTCGCGGCTGCACTACCTGGCCTATCTCGCCGTTCCCCTGCTCGTGCTCGCGGCCTGGTTCGTCGTCCTGCGAAAGCGAAGAAAGTCCGCTACCGAGTTGGAGTAATCCGCCGCTGCCGCCGTCGCTCGCGGGCAGTGAGCCCGACGGTGAGCGCCAGGAACGGAATCAGCACCAAGGGGAAGGACAGCCAGAACCAGAGGTTGGAGCGAAGCACAGGCGCCGCGCGCTCGGCCTCGCCGAGCGGCAGGGCGCGCAGGGTGCCGTCGTAGCTGCCCACAAAGGCCATCCACCGGTCGAGGATGCGTCCGGCCACCGGCGACGACCAGTTGCTGTCATCCATCCCGGCGACGTTCCACAGCGGCCGGCCGGTGAAGGCGGAGAAGAGCGTCTCGCCGGTCTTCAGCGCGGCAGCGTGCAACATGTGGTCCCATCCCAGGACGAGGACCATCGCTTCTCCGCTTGAATCCACCAGAGCAGGCGACGAATACAGGCCGCCGCGGGCAGCCAAGCGCCAGATGGGCGAGCCATTGGAGGCATCGAGGGCGTGCAAGGAGCGATCGTAGGAACCGACGAACGCGCGCGCCGAGCCCCCCTCGACCAGAATGGCTGGCGAACCGGTGATGCGATCGCCGGTCTTGTAGTTCCAGCGCTCGGCGCCAGTGACCGCGTCGAGGCCACGGACCGTGCCGTACTTGGAACCCGTCACCACCAGCGGCCCGGACGACGAAACGAAGAACGCAGGCGGGCTGCGAACCGCGTCGAGTTCGGTCTTCTTCCATTGCACAGCACCGGTCGCGGCGTCCACGGCGTAGACATTGCCATTGGCCGAGCCGAGAAAGAGCTGCCCGTGGCCGGCGGTGCGCACGAAGATTGGGGCGCTGAGATCATTGTCACCCAGTTCCTGACGCCAAAGCGGCTTGCCCTCGGCCAGGGTGAGGGCCAGCACGCCGCTCTTCTGCAGACTGTTGGCCAGGGAGCGATCCCAAACCCAGTAGGCCACGAAGACCGCGTTGTCGCTGTCCCCGGTTCCGCCCACGCAGGGCGCGGCCAGCCGGGCGCCGCCCAGGGTGGGTCGGTAGTCCTCGACCGAATGGACCCAGGCTTGCCGGCCGGTGGCGGCATCGATGGCGTAGACTAGGCGATCGGTCGAGGCCGCAACCAAAAGCGTTCGGTTGCCCTCGCGGAAGAACACGGGCGCGGCGTACACCGGCCCGCCGGTGGTGAAGGTCCACAGCCGCTCGCCTGTGGCCGCGTCGAGCGCGTACAGGGTGTGGTCGTAGTTGCCCACGGCCAGTAAGGCCCGTCCCTCGACCGAGGCCAAGGCAGGCGACGACCACACGGTCATGCCCGGCTCGTAGCCCCACACGCGGCCGCTGCCGTCGAAGCTCCACGCGCGAGGCGGCTCGCTCGCCGGCGCGTCCAGTTCGATGGCTGCGGTGTTTTGGGCGTCACACCGGCTCTGCGACCACAGCGAGCAAGCCTGCACTCGCCGCGCAGCGAGCGACAGGACGACGGCGAGGACGGCCCCACTCATGACCACGAGTGATGGTTGCCCGAGCCTACCGGCACTCCTCACGCGCGATCCTCCGCCTTCTTCGCTGGAAGTGCGGACGTCTCACCTTGCTGGCTCCACATGTCGACCACGCGCAGGCCGCCATTGGGACAATGATCCACACACGAATAGCAGAACTGGCATTGATCCAGGCGAACCACTCCATTCTTGATCGCAGCCACATCGCAGGTCGTGTTGCACACGCCGCATTCCGTGCAACGGGCCGGCGCTTTCTGGATGTGCAGACGCGAAAAGCGATGAAGAAAGCCCGTCAGGTAGCCCCAGGGACACAGATACCGGCACCAGGGACGCAGAACGAAGATTGCCGACACCAGGATCACCAGGGTGGTGAGCGCGGACGCCTTGTCATCGCGCGCGGTGAAGGCGAAATGCACCGGCGAGGTCACCACCAAGTGCGACACCGCCGTAAGAAAAATGGCCGCCAGGCTGAAAAGGCGCAGCTTGCGCGAGGGCTGATCGTCGACGACGCCGGCGAGCACCACGTAGCAAAGCAGGATCAGCATGGCCGCCCAGTGCACACTCGAGTCCTCGACCAACAACTCCTTCTTTGACCCAACCCAAATCAGCAGCACGAGAAAACCCGCCACTAACACGGTCAGACCAATCAGCTTTCCGCGGGTGAGTCGTTCCTGGCGACGGAGAAACCGTTTGCGCAGCCAGCCCGCGAGATCCTGCACGGCACCAGTGGGGCAGATCCAGCCGCAGAAGACCGGTCCGTGCAGCAGAGTGACCGAGATGATCACGACCGGCAGGGCCAGCCAGTAGAACGACTCGGAGTAGGCCGAACCGAGCAAGGTCATCCCGTAGAGGCCGTTGCGAATCATTCCGAAGACGCCCAGGCACGAGTACACGACGTAGAAGAAGACGAAGAAGGATCCTGCCTGCACAATCCTGCGGACAAACTGGCGTCGGCGCTGGACGCCGCTAATGGCGATCACGACGAGAAAGAGAAAGATGAGCGACGCCATCTCCACGCTGGTCCCGTCCAGCGATAGGAAAGGGACATCGAAGATCTTGCCAAGCGGGGAACGTTCAGGCTGCATGGTGCTGCGAAAGGGCTGGCGTCACGAAGCGATCGAGTGACAGCAAGTCTGACACGCCCGGGCCGTGTCGGTACCCTCGCGTATAGTTATCCCTCGCCTTTTCCGTCGAGCGGTTCGCAGACACAACACCCCGGCTCGTCAGGGCAGGCCGCGGCGCAAGGCGGCCGGGAAAGCGCCGACGACGGGGCCAGCCCGAGGAAGTGCGCGACGAAGGGACAGCGCGGCTTCTCGCGCAATTCAGCCAGCGTGCCGGCCTGGACGAGGCGTCCACCCAGCATCACTGCCAAAAAATCGCCCAGCGACGCCGCCTCGTCACGGCTGTGGGTCACGTGCAGCGTGGTGAGATTAAGTTCCTTGTGCCAGTGGGCCAGCTCGTTCTGCAGTTCCAGCCTCGAGTTGTGGTCGAGTGAACTCAGCGGCTCATCCAGCAAGAGAAGCACCGGCCGCACGGCCAGCGCGCGCGCGATGGCCACCCGTTGCGCCTCGCCGCCGCTCAGGGTGGCGACCGGCCGGGGGAGAACCGCGGCCAAACCCAGACGTTCGATCAACTCGTCGACGGTGCGACGGGCTTCGACTTCGGGCACCCGGCGGGCGCGCAGGCCGTATTCGATGTTGCTGCGCACAGAAAGGTGCGGGAACAGCGCCGCCTGCTGGAACACGAGACCGATGTTCCGCTGCTCGGGCGCCTGCGCCGTGACGTCGCGACCGTCCACCAAGATCCGACCGGCCGACGGCTGAAAAAATCCGGCAATGGTCTGCAGCAGCACCGACTTGCCGCAGCCGCTGGGGCCGAGCAGCACCCAGTACTCCCCCTTTCCGATGCGCAGGGACACGTCGTCGAGGGCGAAATCGCCGAAGCGGCAACCGAGGTGCTGGACTTCGATCACGGTCGGCGCTCCTGGCGTGGCCGTGGCCGCCGTAGGGCAAAGGGCATCAGGGTCTGCCCGAATTGCAACATGACGAATACCCACAGGCAGATCACCAGCAGCAGCACGGCAATGGGCCGGCTCTCCGAGACGCCCGCGCGCAAAAACTCCGTGTGCACCAGCACCGGCGCGGTGACCGGCGAGCTGGCGAATAGAACGATGCAGCCGAACTCGCTGATGGCGCGCGCCCAGGCCAGGGTGGCGCCGACCAGGATCCCGCGCGAGGCCAGGGGCAGCGAGATGCGCCAGAAGGTCGCGGCCGACGAGGCGCCCAGGCTGCGCGAGGCCAGTTCCAGGCGCAGAGGCACCGATTCAAAGGCCGTCATGGTCGTCTTGATGAGGAAGGGCGAGGCCACGAAGACCTGGGCTATGACCACGCCCGCGAGCGATCCCGAGATGGGCAAGTGCCAGGATTCCAGCACCTCGCCCAAGATGCTGCCTGGGCCGAGCAGCACGATGAGCGCCACCCCGGCCACTGACTGCGGCACCAGGATGGGCACGTCCACCAGCGGCTCCACCCAGCGCTTGCCCGGGAAGTCCACGCGCGCCAGGGCGTAGGCGAGCGGAATGCCCCACAGCCCCACCAGCAGCGTGGCCAGGGTGGACGACGCCAGGCTCATCCACAGGGCGTCGCGCACCTCGGGACGGACGAAGGTGCGCCACAGCGTCTGCAAAGAGTCCTCGGTCGCCAGATGGATGAGCGGGAACAGCACGATGCCGAAGGCCACCAGACCGCCGCCCAGACAGAGACGGACGAAGCGCGAGGTAACCCGGCGCACGCGCCACAGGGTGCTGTAGATGAGGGCGAGTGGAATGAAAGTCTCGAAGGCATAGGGCTGCAGGAGCACGAACGACAGCACGAAGATGGCGAAGAACCCGAGCAAGACCGGCGAGGCGAACAGGCTGGCGTAAGCCACCACCAGCAGAATGAAGAGCGGCGTCTTGCCGAGCAGGACCAGCACGAGCAGGAAGAGAACGAAGTAGCCGACCAGGAAAAGCCCCACCGTGCGCGCCGAGCGTCGGGCCAGGGTCGCGGCCGCCGCGTGAAACACGAAGAGGTTGGTGAAGAACAGCACCGCGTTCATGGGCAGCGAGAAGGGCGGATCGGGCAGCAAACCCAACCCGACGTGGATCGCCGCCAGCGCCACGATGGCGGCCGCGATCTGTTTGGCTGCCAACTTCAAGGTTTGGGCACCACGAGGGATCTCAGCTCCTCGGGAAGCGCAGTGCAGGGACTGCACCATGCCGGCTTGGCCGGACGGAAGCCGCGTCTCTGCAGGAGGCGCTGACCGCCCTCGCCCAGCAACATGGCGACGAAAGCGCGCGCCTCGGCGGCGTGAGGGGCGCCCGCGGGAATGGTGAGACCATATGTGATCGGCCCGCCGGTGATGCGCGTCTTGCCTTCGCCCTGCTTCATGCGAACCTCGACGCTGGCGCTGGCATAGTGCTCGGCCAGTTCGGGCTGCGACAGATTCTGGTCCGCTGGCAGTGCGGTGATCTTCAGGTGATGATCCTCGGCCGTGGAACGGAACAAGAACGCATAGTCGACAGCGCGGGCTTCCAGGAGGGTCAGCAGCTCGGCCTCGTCGTGGGTCACCTGTTCCTTCGCGCATTGGCCGACAAGCCGGGCCGACAAGTTCACGCCGGCGTCGCCATAGCTTCCCGAGTTCTCGGCAAGCTGCCAGACCAGGAGCGTGTTGTACCCCACCGGTGCAGTGTCAGGATTGGCCCGGCCCAGGCGCACCCCCGGCCGGGTCAGAACGCTCGGCCAATTCTGGGTCGTCACCTCGTCGGTAAACTTGCTGTGGTCCTTGTGGGCCAGCACGATCTCGTTGGTCGCGAACACGACGTTCCAGCTCGCGTGCCGCGGAATCATCATCTTGTCGATGATCCCGGCGTCCGCGACTGCGACGATGTCAGCGCGCATGCCCAGCTCGACCACCTTGCGCGCGGCAACCTGGGAGCCGCTCGGGTCCAGCCGAACACGAACGCGCGGGTTGTCGCGTTGGAACTTGTCCACCGCGTCCCCCAGCACGGCGGTCAAGCTGGTAGCGTAGAAGACCGCGACCTCGGCCGCGGATCTCCGACAGCCGGTCGCGAAGACCAGGCACAGCAATCCGCAATGCAGGCCGGAGCGCCAACTGACCAGGGGCGGCATGGCCCCAGCATACAACGCCGCGACCGCCGACGACGGTCAAGAGCAGGGCCGCCCCGGCGTGCGGCGGGCGAGCCGGCATGATACTTTTCTCCCCGGGCGCCCGTAGCTCAAGTGGATAGAGCATCGGCCTTCTAAGCCGAGGGCTGGGGGTTCGATTCCCTCCGGGCGCGCTGACTATTTTCATTTGAACGATATGTATCCGTTCTCACGTATCATGGCAATGGCAAAGGTGAAATTCTTGAAGCTGTCCAGTGGCCAGCCGAAGTCCGATGGCTCAAAAAAGATCTCATCGCAGGTCCGCGCCCAAGAAGCCCTGCAGCCCGAGACTTCGTGAGCCGCTAAAGCGCCATCGCGACACTGCGGTATGAAAGAAGACTCCTGTGCCTGTAGGAACCCAACGCAACGTGTGGCCCCTAACCTGGCATACTGGTACCATAGGGTCTGTGGCTGATCGGACCATTCACGATGGCGGTTCCGGTTCTGTGTCGCTGTCCGTCAACGAACGGACCACGGGTGCCGCTGGGCGAGACGAGCGCGTGGGTGCCGATACCGACGACGCCATCTTGGCCCGGGCAGCCCTGGTAGGCCAGGTCTGGGCCCAACGCGAGATCTGGTTCCGTTTCGCGCAGATGGTGTATGGCCTTTTTCGCCGGGCACTCGGCCCGCGCCACGACCATGACGATCTGACCCAGGAGGTGTTCCTCAGGGTTTTCCGCAGGCTACATACGCTGGAAAAAGCATCGGCCCTTCGCAGCTTCGTGTATTCCGTGGCGGTGCGCGTGCTGAGTGAGGAGATCCGCCGTTTGCGCATGCGCCGTCGGATCGTGGCTGAGCGGCAGGATTCTGCGATGGTCTCATCGTCGTCACCGGCCGATTTTGAGATGCGCGAGACGCTGTTGTCCGTCCAGCGGATGCTGGATCGGATGCGCGACAAGTACAGGGCCGTGTTCGTTCTCCGATATGTGGATGGCATGGAGTTGCAGGAGATCGCTTTGGGCCTGGACATCTCGCTGGCCACGGTAAAGCGGTATCTGAACAAAGCCTTGGCTTCCGTCCACAAGTCTGTGTCTCAAGAGGAAGATCAAGGACGGACGGGCTTGGGCACGGCGGCGCCGTCTCGTTTCTTCGGGGGTGGGCGATGACAAACACGCGGGAAGCCAGGATCATTGAGTATGTCGCCTCTGTGGCCAGGCAGGGACTGGGGCAGGTGACCGAGACCGAACTGGAGCAGGGCTGGCAGCGCCTGGCGAGCCGACTGGCACAGGGGCAGCATTTGGAGCCGGCGATTTCCCTGCGTCCCCGGTTTCCATGGGGCCGATGGGCGCTGGCCGGGGTGGCTGCCGTGGTGCTGGTTATTGCAGCCTATCGCCTGCCGCTCGCCCCGTCGGACAGGCCCCTGCACTGCATTGTCGAGGGAGCGACCGTGGGACCGGCTGAAACCATCACCGCCGCCACGAGCGCGCGCGTGCTCTTCTCGGACGAGTCCCGCCTGGGAATCGAACCATCCGCCAAGATCAGGCTGCTGGGCACCGACGCGCACGGCGCCCAGGTGGCCATTGCCGACGGCGAGATCGACGTGTACGTCAAGCCCCGCAAGGATTCGTCCTGGCGCTTCGAGGCCGGTCCTTTTTCGGTTTTGGTGAAGGGCACGGCTTTCCGTCTTGGCTTCGACGCGGCAAAGGGCCGCCTGGACTTGCACGTGAAGAACGGGGTGGTCGACGTGCGTGGCCCACGCGAGGATCGCGTCTTGACCCTGCGGGGGGGCGAATCGCTGGAACTGTTCGCGAACCCGCCGCGCGAGGTGCCCGTCGCCGCGCCTGCCCAGGTGACGACGGCGCCGCCGGTTGCCGCGCCACCGGAAAGCCCGCAGGCCGCCCCGACCGCGGCGAAGCACCCCGCACATGGCGGGGCGGCCCGGCTCGCACTGCACGACGGGGCAAGCCATCCGGTGCTCTGGTCGGACCTGATCGCAAAGGGGGACTTCTCCGCCGTCGTGCGAGATGCGGAAAGGCGCGGACTGGACGTCACCCTGGCACGCGGCTCGGCGCTGGATCTCATTACGCTGGCGGATGCGGCCCGCTACACCAGGAAGTACGAGACAGCCCGCCAGGCGTTGCTGGCCCTGCGTGCGCGGTTCGCGGGAAGCGATCGCGCCAAGGATGCCGCGTTCTTCCTGGGCCGTCTTTCCGAGGTTGGGCCTGCGTCATCCGACGCCGCCTTGACCTGGTATGACACCTACCTTGCCGAGGCCGGCCGGGGATCCTATGCCTCCGAGGCGCTCGGACGAAAGCTGACCTTGCTCGTTCCCCTGGACCGCGAACGGGCGCGCAAGGCTGCCTGGACCTACCTGCAACGCTTTCCCCAGGGGAATCAGGCCGAACTCGCTCGTTCCGTTGTAGACTCAGCGGCTGAGTGACCGCGCAGCTTGCCTCTTTGCTTCTGGCCGTTGCATCTCCCCCGGCCGACGTCGGGACAGGCACGCCTGCGGATTCGGGTCCTGCGGTGATCGCCGTGGCGATCCCCGAGGGACAGAACAGCGCTATGCAGGAGGCTCTCAACCGCTTGCGCGGCGAAGCCCTTTCGGTGGGCTTCGAGGTGCGCTTCATCCGCGGGGACACTCTCAACACACCCGACGCGCAACTCGCGACTCTCGCGCCCGGACCGCGAACCGCCGCGGTCGTGGTATTCGCCAATGCCTCCGACGCGGCCAGCGCGGAGTCCGGCTCCCGGCAACTCGACGTCTGGTTCCTCGATCGGTCGAGCGGCAAGACCTCGATGGCTCACCTGCGCGTCTCGGACGAGGACATGGATCGAGCGGACGTCGTCATCGCGGTGCGCGCCGTCGACTTCATCCGGGCCCGCATGTTCGATACCCTCGCGGCCAGACTGGCGACGGTCAAACCGTCGCCTCCGCCATCCGCACCAACGCCCGCCATACGAGATCGCACTTTCTTGGCCGGCGGTCTGGCGATTCTCGCCACCGCTTCGGGCTTTTCGCCGTCGCTGCTGCCCTATCTCGAGGGTGGGTATCAGCTGTACTCCTGGGTTCGCGTCACGGCCAGCGCATTCGGCTTGGGAACGCGCCCGCAGCTGCAGACCCAGGAAGGAACCGTGCGCGTCGATCAGCGCTTCCTCGGGTTTGGTGTTACCTTCACGCGCTGGCATTGGTGGCGACTTCTCCCCCATGCCGAAGCCGGCGCGGGCGCGTATCAGATGGTAGCCGAAGGAATCGCCAAGACCGGCTTTCAGGGACAAAGCCTCACTGCCTGGTCGCTGGGCGGACGGGCCTCGGTGGGCGTCATGGCTTCCCTTGCCCGCCACTGGTTTGTTGACGTCACTGCGGGCACCTTGTGGCTCACACCGGAGCCACGCGTCTATAGCCTGCGGACTTTTGTCGCGAGCACGGGCCAACCTTCGTGGATGGGCTCCGCAGTCGTGGGAGCGCGATTCTAGTGAAGCGCGCGGCTGTCATTCTGCTGGGCCTTTGTCTCGGGTGCGACTCCCGAGATCTGGTCGTCATCACGCCGTTGGCGCCCGCCCTGGGCGAGCACTATCACATGGAGTACCTGGACCGTGGACTGGTCGCGGTCAGCGTGCCCAATGGGGTTTACCTGGGCTGGCGCATGTTCGGCTACGAATACGACGACACGGATCCCGCGCGGGTTGCCTACGCTGTCTACCGGGACGGCGCGCTGCTGGCGACCGTGCCCGACAGCACGAACTTCCTGGACCCCATGGGCAGCGCCGACGTTGAATATCAGGTGGCTGCGGTCATCGACGGAGAGACGCAGGAGCTGTCCCCCAAGGTGACCGCGTGGCCGCAAGACTACCTGCGGATTCCCCTGCAGGTTCCCCCGCCGGGCGTAACCCCGGCGACCTGCCCAACCCCCAACGAACGCTACACCTACAACGCCGGCGACGGCTCCGTCGGGGATCTCGACGGAGACGGACGCTACGAGATCGTCCTCAAATGGGATCCGTCAAACGCCAAAGACAATGCAGTGCCCGGTTGTACCGGCGACGTGCTTCTGGATGCCTACACGCTGGATGGGCAGTTTCTCTGGCGTATCGATCTGGGCCCCAACATCCGGGCAGGTGAGCACTACACCCAGCACCTGGTCTATGACTTCGACGGTGACGGGAAAGCCGAAGTGGTGGTCAAGACCGCGCCCGGCACGCTCGACGGAACCGGAAGCTACCTGCAGACAGGACCGGCAGCAACCGACGACGACAGCGCTGACTACCGCAATTCATCCGGCTACATCCTCACCGGGCCCGAATACCTGACCGTGTTTGAAGGGGACACGGGCGCCGAGCTGGCAACGGTCGACTTTCAGCCTGCGAGGGGAGTGGTCGCTGCTTGGGGCGACGACTACGGCAATCGCGTGGACATCTTCCTTTCCACAGCGGCGTTTGTCGCCGATCAGCCCGATGGAACCGCCAGCGGTCGCCCGAGCATCATCATGGCGCGCGGGGTGTACACGCGCAACGTCCTTGGCGCCTGGAATTGGCGGGACGGCGCTCTCACGCTGATGTGGATGGCGGATAGCGATCAGGGCACCGCGTACGCAGGTCAGGGCGCCGACAGCATGATGGTGACGGACGCGGATGGCGACGGGGCCCAGGAGATCGTATACGGTTCGTCGACCATCGCCAGCAACGGAACACGGCTGTGTTCGACCGGCTTTGGCCACGGCGACACGCTCCACGTGGGCGTACTGGCTCCATCGCTTCAGATCAACGACATAGGCACGCAAGTCTTCATGGTCCACGGGGCCGGGGCCGCGGCTGCCTACGATGTGCACGATGCATTCGCTTGCGAACTGATCGTGAAGGGTCCGCGCACTGGTATCGACAACCGTGCTGGCGTGGCCGATGACATCTGGCCGGGCAATCCAGGCGCGGAGATGTGGAGCGACGCGAGCCCGGATCTCTTTTCGGCGACCGACGGCCATGCCCTTGGCGCCAAGCCGACTTCGACCAACTTCCTCATCTACTGGGACGCGGACGAATCGCGTGAACTGGAAGATGGCACGTCGATCACCAAGTACGGCGCTGGCACACTGCTGAGCTGTGCCCAGTGCGCGCCGGACAACTCCAACCGGACCCCCACCTTGACCGCGGACCTGCTGGGCGACTGGCGTGAGGAGATCGTCTGGCGCGAGGCGGACAACTCGGCCTTGCGTCTGTACACAACCACGGATGTGACCACGCGCCGAATCTACACTCTGATGCACGATCCTCAGTACCGCATGCAGGTGTCTTCCGAGCAGACTGGTTTCAATCAGCCTCCTCACCCGGGTTTTCACATCGGCAACGGCATGACGATGCCTCCCAAGCCAGACATCTTCGTGCGGCGGTAGCCCTGCTACGCCGGCATGCCCATGGTTTGGCGCACGGCCACGAACTCGGGCGTGCGCCGGCCTTCGCGGTCGCGCACAACCAGCGGCGGCTGGTTGACCAGGGGTCCAACCCCTGGGGCCGCGGTCATGGCAAAGACGACGAAGAGCGGGGCCTTGCCTTCGCGCGGGATCACCTCGCGCCAGTGGCTAAGCGCCAGGCCAGCCGCGCGCCCTGCGGGTTCGACACGCTCGCGCTGGATCCACGCCTCACACGCGACCAAGGGCGCGGCGGGCGCCAGCACGCGGGCGGCCGCCTCACAGTACGCCTCCACACCACCGTGATGCTCGAAGCGGCACGGGGCGCGCTGCTCCCGATCGGACTGCGGGCCAGTCCCGACGGGAAAGTACGGTGGCGTGCCGGTCACCAGATCAAAGGACCCCTGCCCTGCCAGCGACGCCGGATCGCGGAAATCGCCGTCACGGATTTCCACCCGACCAGCGGCACCGTTCCAGGCAAGGCTCCGCCGCGCCATCGCTGCGGAGATCTCCTGCACCTCCACGCCCAGCCCGCGCGCCTGCGGAAAGCGCCAGGCCAGGAACAAGGCGACACTGCCGATGCCTGTCCCCAGATCGAGCCAGCGCGCGGACGCCGGGTTGGCGAGCAGCGACGCGGCCATGTGTGCCGTCACCAGATCGTCGAGCGAAGTGCGATGGCCATCGAGCCGCTGCAAGATGCGCCAGTTTCCCGCCAGCCAGCACAGATCCTCGCCCGGGCCCGGCCACAGATCCCCGGGATCCTCGGGCGTCTCGGGCGGTGGCCCGGCCGCGACCCACCCGGCGGGCCGGCGCGCAGCACGCAAGATTCCGCCGCGAGGCGAGAGACTATCCGTCGGACTGGGCTCGAACACGCCCTATGTGATACCGCTATCCGCCGGCTTCGTCGAAGTGATAGCCAGCTTCGCCATGGTCCGCATCGTCGAGGCCCATCTCTTCCGAATCAGGAGCCGGCCGCAGGCCGATCACGGCCTTCACCAGATAGGCGAGGACGAGCGTGCCGCTCAGGGCGAGCACGATGGTCAGGCCCATGGCCTTGAGTTGCTCCAGCCACAGCGTCTTTCCCACGATCTGCGCCAGGTTGGCGTTGAGGTTCGGGTTGGCCTCGGGCGTGGCCAAAAAGCCGGTCAGCAGCGCGCCCATGGTTCCTCCCACCCCGTGGACGCCGAAGGTGTCGAGCGCGTCGTCGTACTTGAGCCAGGCTTTCAGCTTGGTGCAGGCCAGGTAGGGAATGCTTCCGGCCAGCAGGCCGATGAGCACGGCGCCGGTGGAGGTGACGAAGCCGGCGGCGGGCGTGATGACAACCAGGCCCGCGACTGCGCCCGAACAGAAACCGAGTATGGTGGGCTTGCCGCGCGTGATCCACTCAATGGCCGGCCACACCGCGCAGGCCACCGCCGTCGCCAAGGTGGTCGCGGTGAAGGCGTTGGCCGCGATCCCGTCGGCCGCGACCGCGCTGCCTGCATTGAAGCCGTACCAGCCCACCCACAGCATCCCGGTGCCCACCATGGTCAGCACCATGCTGTGAGGCATGAAGGGCCGGTGGCCCCAGCCCTTGCGGCGGCCGAGGATGATGGCCAGCAAGAGGGCCGACCAGCCCGATGACATGTGCACAACGGTGCCGCCGGCAAAATCGATGGCCCTGATGCCTGCCTTGGCGTTGCCCAGGCCATTCATGAAACCGTCGCTGCCCCACACCATGTGAGCCAGCGGGAAATACACCAGCAGCATCCAGCCCACGATGAAAGCCATGATGGCCGAGTACTTCATGCGCTCGGCGATGGCGCCCACGATGAGCGCGGGCGTGATGATGGCAAACATCATCTGGTACATGGAAAACACGTTGTGCGAAACCCACGCCCCGTAGTCCGGGTTGGGCGTGTTTCCCACGCCCTTCAGAAAGGCGAACTTGAGCGACCCCAGGATGGGCGACCCGCTGCCAAAGGCCAGGCTGTAACCGAACGCCCACCACAAGATGGTGACGACGCCAGCGGTTCCCAGGCACTGCGCCAGCACCGACAGCACGTTCTTGCGCCGGACCAGGCCGCCGTAGAACAGGGCCAGCCCCGGCAAGGTCATGAAGAGCACCAGCGCGGCGGAGGTCATCATCCAGGCATTGTGGCCGGGGCCCGCCACGCTGAGCGCCTTGGGCGCGGTGTTGTTCAGGTAGGCTTCCAGATCGGCGACGCGGGTGGCGAGGTCGGGACCGCTGGCTGCGGCCGGGGCTGCGGCCGGGACCGCACCCTGCTCTTCGGCTCGCGCCCGCGATGGCGACAGGGTGCTCACGGCCAACGCCACGACGACGGGGAGGAGCCAGTCACGTCCAGTGCGACTTGATTTCATGGAAGTCTTCCTTTCACATGGCAAGGTAGGAGCGTAACGAAATTGCGGCAAGACTCTTCCCGTGAGGCATGCGTGATTTAGCGCTGGGGACACCAACCGCTTGCGGCCGAGAAACTGGTAACTTTCCCCGAAGTAACTGCATGGAAACGTCAGCGAAACAGGGGCACGAGGGGATATGACGATCCGCGAACAACTGGAAGCCGACGAGGACAAGGTTCTATCGCCCTTCGCGCAGAAGAGCCTCCTGTCGCGTGGCCGCGATCGACAGGAACCGGCCGACGACACGCGGCCCATCTTCCAGCACGACCGCGACCGCATTCTGCACTCGAAGGCGTTCAGACGGCTAGCCGGAAAGACACAGGTTTTCCTAGCGCCCGCGGGCGATCACTACCGCACCCGCCTGACCCATACCCTCGAGGTGTCGCAGATTGCGCGCACCATCGCGCGCGCTTTGCGCCTCAACGAATCGCTGACCGAGGCCATTGCCATGGGCCACGATCTGGGGCACACGCCTTTTGGCCACGCTGGCGAGCGGGCCCTAGCCAAATTGGTCCCCGGTGGGTTTCATCATGGCCGCCAGTCGGTGCGCGTGGTGGAGGTGCTGGAGCACGACGGGATGGGCCTGAATCTGAGCGTCGAAGTGCGCGACGGCATCCTCAAGCACTCCAAGGGAAAGGGCGAGATCATCTCGGACAACCCCGAACTCTGCGCTCTGACCCTGGAGGGGCAGATCGCGCGCATCGCGGACATCGCCGCCTACGTGAACCACGACCTCGACGACGCCATTCGCGGGCGCATCCTATCGGAGCACGACTTGCCCGCCGAGGTCGTGGGGGTGTTGGGTCCCTCGCACAGCCAGCGCATCGGCCGGCTGGTCACCGACGCGGTCGAGTCCTCAGCCCTGAAGGAAAAACGTCAAATTCGCCTGAGCCCCAAGGTGATGCACGCCCTGGTCGCCTTGCGGGATGTACTTTTCGAGCGCGTGTACGAGCGCGCCGACATCCGCCAGGAGTTCGAGCGCGCGGAGCGGGTGATAAGCGAGATGTGGGCCCACTTCCATCTCCACGCCGACGAGTTCCATGCGCGCCACTGGCCCAAGGGCATTCCCGACACCGAGGATCTCTCGCGCGCGGTCGCCGATTTTCTGACCGGGATGACCGACCGCTACGCCCTGCGTACCTACCAGGAGTGCTTTCTGCCGCGCCCCTGGACGGTGGTGTAGCTAGTGCTGGGGAACCAGGCGCACGACGAACCCCCCGAAGGGCGCCAGCTTGACGGCCTGCACGTCGGTGGCGTTGCGTTGCCGTTTCGTGATCAGCAGTTCGGTCGGGGTGGGGCCATCCGCCAGGAGCGTCATGTTGAAGATGCCGGTGCCAAGAAGCTCCAGCGGGACAGAACGTATCTTGGCAGTTGCGTCGCCGTTCAGCCCGCCTATGTACCAGGTACGGCCCTTGCGCCGGGCGATGATGACGGTGTGGCCAGGATCGCCGTCGAGGAACCGGGTTTCGTCCCAGGCGCTGGGCAGGGTGGACAGCACGTCCAATGCCTCTTTGGGAATCACGCCGTCGCTATCGGCAAAACCGCGCAGGCCAGATTCGAGAACTACCGTCATCCCCAGCCCATGACCCCAGGTCAAACGGGACGAGTGCGCCGGGCTGTGAAATGCGATGGGCATGGATTCCATGGGGCCCACCACATTGCGGGTGAACGGCTCGATGGTGTTCTGTCGCGCCTGCCGGGCGCCGTCGCGCTCGGGCGCGTCGCTGCCCCGAATGCTGGCTGACAGAAGGTGAGGATAGGTGCGATCCCACCCTGCGCCGGGAATGCGTCCCTCTAACTCCACCAACAAGTGGCGCTTGCCTGTCTCTTCCAACAGCGCAAGCAGGGATCCCACCACGTGGGGCTTGCCACTGGGCGAAACCGAGACCCGTACACCCTTCAGGCCGGCGGCCGCGAACTCGGCGAGTGGCAGCCCGGCCGCGTCGCGAGGCCCGATGAGCAGTCCGACCTTCTTGCTGGCGGCAGTGCGCACGAGCTTGTGCCACGCGCCCCCGCCTCCGCTTGGCCATTCGGCAGAAAGCAGCGCATAGCCCCAGCCCATGGACGCCGTGTCCTCCGCCAGGCCCGAACCCTGAGCGAGGCTGGCCTGATCGATCCCGCCGGCGGCCACGCGCCGGAGCAGGTTGTCCGGCCTGACCCAATCTCCCGCGCCCACCGGCGCCGGTGTGCCGAGGTCGGTCACCAGACTCGATTCCACGATGCCGCCCAGCCGATCCGACATGATCGCGACCCACCAGGGCGTGGACCAGGGCAAGGCGGATCTCGGCTGCACGTCTCCGCGCCCCGCTTCCTCGTCGGGATGGGGGAAGCGGACGCGATAGATCTCGTTGTCTGACTTGGCGGCCAACCCAAGAGCCGCGTGGCCGGCGGCCAGTCCGGCCTCGGCCAGCAAGGCCCAGTGCGACCCATCCGCCGAAGCAAACAGGGCGGGCAACGCCCAGCTCGCCCCTGCGGGCGCCGCCCTGCCCGCTGGCACATCACCCACCCACTCGGCCGGGCCGCCTTCTCCTTGGCTCGCGCCGGGGTCAAACTGGGGCAGCAGGGTCGCGCGCGCGCCAGGGAGGAAACGAAAACCGGTGGCCTCGCCGGTAACCGTAAACTGTCCTGAATCGGTTTCGGGAAAATGATAGCGAAAAGCAAACCCGTCGTCGTAGGCGCGCACGACGAGATCCATGCGCGCCTTCTGGGGCGTTTCAAACGAGAGCACGTGCTCAACGCCGGTGTTGCTGAAGTGGCTGCGCTTCCCACGCGGCAGCGTGTAGTCGTCCGTCACGCGACGCTGGCTTTCGCCCAGGTAGACGAGGTCGTCGGTGAAGTCCGCGTCCTTGCGGGTGATGCCGAGCGGTGACCAGCGCAGCATCTCGACGCGAGCGTCGCCACCTCCAAATCCCGCGCGATAGTACAGACGGGGCTGCGCGGGATAGTTGGCCGTCCCGCCCAGGGAGAAGTATCGAACTTGAACCTCCACCAACCCGCCCGGGGACGCGATCACCCAGCCATCCGGGGGCATGACGGGCAAGCCTTGCTTGACCGTCGCGGCGCAGCCGCCAAGCCCGAGGAGAAGTGCGAGGATAATCCCCGTACCGGGTTTGGCTTGGACTCTCGTCATCGGCGGACGATTACACCCGAAAGCTGGCCTGACCTCAAGCGGGTATCGAATTTCACCGCAGCCTCCGCCTTCGTCGTGGCGAGATCCGGACTGACGGCCGACGAAAGACCAAGGCTCAAGACAGGTACGCTATCACCCTATTGGTACAGTTCCGCGCTCGCGAGATCCTTGGTGCCGTCGATCCGTCCGCCGGCAATCAGCACCGTCCCATTGCCCAACAGGCTCGCCGTGTGCCCATTCCGCCGCGCGGTCATGTTGCTGGTTGTGGTGAATGCCCCGGCCGCTGGGTCGTAAAGTTCCGCGCTGCCGATAGATATGTCGCCACTTTCGAGTCCGCCGGCGACCAGCACACTGCCGCTCGACAGCGAAGTCGCCGTGTGCTCCGCCCTCGCCACGCTCATGCTGCCCGTGGGTGCGAATGTCCCGATGCTCGGGTCATACAGCTCAGCGCTGGCGAGCGCCACCACGCTGCCACCCAGTCCGCCGACAGCGGGAGCCGCGCCATCGGTCTCGTTGCCGGCCACGCTGCCATCGACTTCGCCGGCGTCGGCCGCCCCACCATCATCGACTGCGCTGGAGACCTCGCCGCCACCGAATCCACCGACCAAGAGCACCAGGCCGCTCGACAACAAGGCCGCCGTGTGGCCAGTTCTGGCCACCCTCGTCTCGCCGGTGGCGGTGAACGTCCCCGCCGCCGGATCGTACAGCTCCGCACTGACATTGCCGAGTCCGCCAGCGATGAGCACCAGCCCGCCCTGCAACAGGGTCGCCGTATGGCCAGTTCTGGCCACGCTCATCTTTCCAGTGGCCGTGAACGTACCCGCCACTGGGTCGTATAGCTCCGCGCTCGCGATTGACCCATGGCTACTGTCGAGTCCGCCGGCGATGAGCACCAGCCCGTTCTGCAACAGAGTCGCCGTGTGACCGGCCCTTGCCACGTTCAGGCTACCGGTCGCCGTGAATGTCCCCGCCACCGGGGCGTACAGCTCTGCGCTCGCGAGCGAGTCTTCACTGGTGTCGAATCCGCCGGCGATGAGCACCGTCCCATCGGGCAACAGTGTCGCCGAGTGACCAACCCTCGCCGCGGTCATGCTGCCGGTGGGCGTGAAGGTCCCGACGTTCGGGTCGTAGAGATCCACGTTTCCAATGGAAGCGTAGCTCTTGTCGAGTCCGCCGGCGATGAGCACTGTCCCGTCGGGCAACAGCGTCGCACTGGGCTGGAACCTTGCCAAGGTCATGCTGCCCGTCGCTGCAAAACACCCAACGCTGACGCCGGGAATGCACTTGGCGGCCTGACTCCCGCTACTGCAACCGCCAAGCAGGGCGAAGGAAAGGCTCGAAAGTGTGATGCTCAGCTTTGCTACCATTTGGCCATGGTGGCTTAACTTGGGCTTCGTCGCAAACAGTTCCGGGTTGGGGTCGCGACCGGACCGGGTGGTCCGCGAGCCACGTTCTTGCGACGGCTGTTTCCAGGTAGACTGCCCTCCGTGGTCGAGGAAGCGCCCATGGCTCGCACGCCACCTGCGGGTCGAGATTCGGTCTCGAACCGCGTCTGTCGTATTCTCGCGAGGCTGGAGGTACTACCCATGTTCGTCGTCCTCGCTGCCGCAGCCGGATGCGGCGGAAGTGCTACGCGTTTCGCGCCGACGGGCAGCATGACCGTGGCGAGAGACGGCCATACCGCGACGCTGTTGCCCGACGGAACCGTCCTCATCGCTGGCGGAGCCAATTCCGGCGCGGCGCTCGCAAGCGCGGAACTATACGATCCAGCGACCGGTTCATTCAGCGCCACCGGCAGCATGTCCGTGGTGAGGATGTGGCACACGGCGACGTTGCTACCCAACGGCACGGTGCTCATCGCCGGCGGCGACTACGTCAGCGGCGGATCCGAACAGGTTCTCGCCAGCGCGGAGCTATTCGACTCACGCGCCGGGACATTCACAGCGACGGGCAGCATGACCGTGGCAAGAGACGATCACACCGCGACGCTGCTGCCCGACGGGACAGTCTTCATCGCCGGCGGGGGAAACCACACCGCCGCTCTCACCAGCACCGAGGTGTATGACCCAGCGACCGGGACATTCACCGGTGCCGGCAGCATGTCAGTGGGAGGGGAGCAACATACGGCGACTCTTTTGGGCAACGGGACGGTGCTCGTGGCCGGCGGATTTGTCGGTGGCAACGGCGTACCCCTGGCCAGCGCCGAGCTATACGATCCCGCGTCCGGAACATTCATCGCGACCGGCAGCATGTCCGCAGCCAGGGTGGATCACACGGCGACGCTGTTGTCTGACGCGACAGTCCTCATCGCTGGCGGATACGACGGCAGCCACGGTCTCGCGAGCGCGGACCAATACGCCCCGGCGGCCGAGACATTCACGGCAACGGGCAGCATGACCGTGGCAAGAGACGGCCACACCGCGACGCTGTTGCCCGACGGAACCGTCCTCATCGCTGGCGGAGGGGACGGCAACATCGCTCTTTCGAGCACGGAGCTATACGACCCAGCAGCAGCGACATTCGCCGCCAGCGACAGCATGTCAGTCGGCAGGCATCACCACACAGCCACGCTGTTGGCCGACGGGACTGTTCTGATTGCCGGCGGATACGGTGGCAGCGACGGGTTTTCCCTGGCCAGCGCGGAGCTGTACCGATAGCGTTCACACGTTGAAACGGAAGTCGTCGCGGAAGTGCTCGAAAAGATGCATGTTTTGTTTCAGGCGTGACGCAAAACTCGGTTTCGTACCCCCATTTGTACCCACAAAAACCGTCGATACCCCCCCCAGGGCC
>Ga0181518_10001920_pt1 | contig 20652 bp, 19 predicted proteins | sample PEATcosm2014_Bin_28_FD_119751 | JGI IMG/M metagenome (GOLD analysis project Ga0181518, IMG submission 119751) | Peatland microbial communities from MTU Mesocosm Facility, Houghton, MI, USA - PEATcosm2014_Bin01_60_metaG | ecosystem: Environmental > Terrestrial > Soil > Wetlands > Peat | place... | reverse complement strand
GGGACCACATCATGGCTACGATAAGCGCAAAGCAGGATGGAACGTGAGACACTTCGCGACGCGCAGTCGGCCTCATGCAGATGCGAGGCGCGCGCCCTCCACCGGCGCCGCGACGGCGCCGGGAACGCCCCCACTCTGTAAAATCTCTCTGGCGAAAGGCAATGCGGTGGGTCCGGCGATATGGATCTTCGCGCCGCTGCGGGCAGCGAAATAGGGAAACAGCGGATCGACGATTCCTTCCGCTGCAAGCGCGCGCAGGTGGATGGGCGGCGCGATATCGCAAGATTTCACCAGCAACAGGGCCGTTGCGCCGCAGGCCCCCGCGAGCCAGGCCGCGAGCGTGTCGGAGGTCGCTTCCCAGGAGGCGGGGATTTCGGGCGCGGCGAGGACCATCGCGGTGGGGAGCCAGACCGCGATCCGCCCGGCCGCGAGCGCAGCGTCGATTTCGCTGCGCGAGGCGGCAAGGACCAAGCGATCCGAATGGCCGGCGAGGATGCCGCCAAAGCGCTCCATGGCGAGCAGCGCGCGGCGATGCGCCTCGACGTCGTCAAAGCCCTCTCTGGTCTGCGCTAGGCGAACTTCCTGTGCAAATGGTCCGCCGCCCGGAACAAGGATCAGCGGGTTGCGTGCTGCTGCAAAGGCCACGAGCCAGGCTTTGCGGTGAGGCGAATCGGCGAGGCTGCCGCCGAGCTTGGCGACGAGCAGGCTCAATGGCTTCTCGTTCCCCTCAGCTTTGTCGCAACGGCCTCCGTGGCGACGGGCTGAAACGGCCGCTCCAGCGCGGCCAGCTCCTTGGCGCGTTCGCGCCTGATCTCGACGCCGACGGCGCCGCGGATGACGTCGAGCTTTTCGGCGCGCACGCTGACGCTGATGACTGCCGGATGATGCAGCACCGAATCGGCGATTTCGCGCACCAGCGTTTCGATGAGTTCGATATGGCCGCGGCCGGTGATGATCTTGATCGCGTCGACGATGAGATCGTAGGAGAAGATATCGCGCATGTCGTCGGAATGCAGCCGCGTGCGGGCGACGTCGACGTCGATGTTGAAGCGTACGTCCTGTTTCTTGGCGCGCTCGAACTCATAGGCGCCGATGAAGCAGGCCATGACGAGATCATGCACGAAGATGCGGTCGGTCTCCGTCGCCTCATTGACCGGAACATAGCCGCGCCCGAGCAGGCGCCAGTCGACGCCGGCGCCGTCCCCCGCCGTTTGCGAATCCGCGGCCTGGGGAATGAGATCGCGGATCATCGCCACCGCCTCGGCGTCGAGCGCGGCCTTCCGCTCCGCGCCCTTGCAGAGGGCGCCGCGAAAGCCGAGATAGTGCGGGCGCAGCGGCAACAGGCGCGGCACGTCCGGCGCCTCCAGCGAGCCGGCGAGGCCGGGCGCAAGGCCGAACTCCCGGCAGCGCTCGACGAAACCGGCCAGCGCCGCGACGTCCATGTGGTCGAGCAGCCGGCCTTCGCCTTTTACGAAAGTGTCGAGCATCGCGCCGCTGAAGCCGCATTCGGCCATCAGCGTCAGTAGATTGAGGTCGGGCGCGCGATCGGCGAACAGCACGCCGACGAGCTTCACGCTCGCGGCCGCGTCCTTCAGCGCGCGGATCGAGGCTTCGCCCGCAGCATTCGACGCAAGGCCCACCTTGACATAATCGACGCCGGTCGCCGCCAGATCGCGCACGGCGGCCACCGCTGCGGCAGGCGAGGCGAAATGATCCCCGGCCGCCGCGCTGACCGGCTTGCGCGCGGAAACCGCCGCGACGATCTCCGCCACCGCGCCTGGATCAAGCGCCCCAAGCGCGCCTTTGGCGGGATCTTTGAGGTCGATGATGTCGGCGCCGCACGAAAGCGCCAGTTCCGCTTCGGCAAGGTTGGCGGCGCTCGCGAGCATCAAGGTCATTTCACGTCTTCTCCTGCCCGCGGCGGATTTTTCGATGCTTATACAGAACGGTTTTGCGGAACGCCAATGGCGCGAGGGATTTACCGCAGAGCCTCGGCTCGCACCGGGCGCCCCTGCCGTCCCTCGATCAGGCCGAGAAAATTCGCGAGCAGCTGGTGGCCGCGCTCGGTCAGGATCGATTCCGGGTGAAACTGCACGCCGAAGGTCGGATGCGTGCGGTGCTGCAACGCCATGATCTCGCCTTCCGGCGACCAGGCCGTCGCCTCGAGCGGGCCTGAAGCATCGTCGAGCCGCACGATCAGCGAATGATAACGCCCGACGGTGAGCGGATCGGGCAGGCCTTTGAGGATTCCGGCGCCAAAATGGCGCACCGCGCAGGCTTCGCCGTGCATCGGCCGCTGCGCGCGCGTCACGCGGCCGCCGAAAACCTGCCCGATCGCCTGATGGCCAAGGCAGATGCCAAGGATCGGCACGCGTCCCGAATAATCGCGCACCAGCTGCATCGACATGCCGGCCTCGTTCGGCGTGCAGGGGCCGGGCGAGATCACGATCGCCTCCGGAAGCTCGTCCGGCAGGGCGGCGTCGTTGCGGATGACGACCGGCGTTTCGCCAAGCTCGGACAAATAGCCCGCCGCCGTGTGAACGAAGGAATCGTAATTGTCGACGACGAGGATCATTGCGCGAACTCACTTGCGCCGAAGGCCTCGAAAATCCGCCGCGCCTTGTCCAGCGTCTCGATATATTCGGACGCGGGATCGGAGGCCGTGACGATGCCGCCGCCCGCCTGCACGACGCAAACGCGGCCGCGAAAGCTCGCGGTGCGAATGACGATGTTGAGGTCCATCGTCCCGTTGAAGCCGAGATAGCCGATGGCCCCGCAATAGGGGCCGCGCGCATGGCCTTCGAGTTCGGTGATGATCTCCATCGCGCGCAGCTTCGGCGCGCCGGTGATCGAGCCGCCGGGAAAGGCGGCGGCGAGCAGATCGACCGGCCCCAGACCCTTGCGCAGCTCGCCGGTGACGGTCGAGACGAGATGATGCACGCTTGCATAGGATTCGAGCTCGCAAAGCTGCGGCGCCTTGACCGAGCCGGGGACGCACACGCGGGACAAATCGTTGCGCAGAAGGTCCACGATCATGACGTTCTCGGCACGGTCCTTGCGGCTTTCGCCGAGCGCCTTGGTCTGCAGCATGTCGACCAGCGCGTCGTCGAAGCGCGGCCGCGTGCCCTTGATCGGCCGCGTCTCGACGCGCCCGCCTTCGACGCGCAAGAAACGCTCCGGCGAGGCGGAGGCGATGACGAAGCTCAAATGATCGAGATAGGCCGCGAAGGGCGCCGGATTGACGCGACGCAGTCGGCGGTAGAAGCCGAAATGATCGAAGTCCGGCGGCGCCGGCGCCTCGAAGCGCTGCGCCAGATTGGCCTGGAAAATGTCGCCCGCAAGAATGCGCTCGATCACCGTGGCGACCGCTTGCTCATAGCCCGCCCGCGAAAAATTGCTGGTCCAGCCCTCGACCGAAATTGGGCCGGCCGGCGCGGCCTCCGGCGCCTTCGCAAGCTGCGCCTTGAACCATTCGCCGCGTTCGATCGCCCGCCGCGCGCGCGCCGCAGGCTCCTTTTCGGGAAGGCCGGTCGAGAGGATGAAGCCGCGCCGCTCCAGGAGATCGAAGGCGACGACCACGTCATAAAGCCCGAGCGAAAGATCGGGAAAGGCGAGATCGTCGCGCGCCGGCTCCGGCAGCCGCTCAAGGCTGCGGCCAAGCTCGTAGGAAAAAAGCCCTGCGGCGCCGCCCTGAAACGGCGGCAGGCCGGGCGAGTTGGGCGTCCTGCATTCGGCGAGGATCGATTTCAGTCGCGCGACCCATCCCGCGTCAAGCTCCTTGCCCTGAATGGTCGCGAACGGATCGGCGGCGATGAAACTGTAGCGGCCGAGTCTGTCATCGACCCTCGCGCTGTCGAGAAACGTCAAGAACGGCAACCGCTTAAGCGTGAACGCCGCCTCGACGGAATCGCGAAAATCGATTTCGATGACATGCATGAGAAGTTCCGCAAACCCGATCAGCCTCGGCGGCGAGCAAAGGCCGCGCCCGGGAGACGGGTTTTCCTTGATGCAAAATGGCGCTCATCGGCCGCGGCGGCAATCCCCGGCTGCGGCTCCATTGAAGATCCGCGTGAAGATCCTCGGGAATTCCCGGCGTGATCCCTGCGGCGGGCGCAAGAGGGCCTGCGCTTGTGAGACGCCTTATTTGCCGTCTTTCGGCTTTTCGGCCGGTTTCGGAGTCTCGGCGGGCTTCGGCGCCGGGGACGCGCCTTCCTTCGGCGCGGGAGCGGGCGCCTTCGCCGGCTCGGGCGGTCTCGGGCGGCCCTTGTAGGCGTAAATGGCGTCGCGGCCGCGGCTCAAAGTCGCGGCGCCGGAAGCCATGGACCTCATGGAAACGCCAAATTTCGCGGTCGCTACGGCGTGTTGAAGCATGAAGCCTTCCTCCGACGCCTCCCGGCTCGGCGGGGCAAGGGTCGCTGCGAGATCGATTTCCGGGAGAACGTCCGAAATTTCCATAAGCATATATCGGACGATGGCGTCAACTGCGATAACCGCCGCAAGCGCGCGAAATAAATCACGAGATCGCAGGCAAGAGCATTCAATTTGAAATCGCGATGCTCTAAGAGGGAACGAAATTTGAGGCGGGCCGACAGGCTGGGTCGCACCGCGCCGCGCGCTTAAGGAGGATCCATGGTTGACGCCCGAATAGACGGGAAGCCGGCTTCGCTCGAAGCGGCGGCGGCGCGGGCGGCGGAGATTCTTTCGCGTGCGCGGCTGCCCGTCATCGCGGGACTTGGAACCGACGTCGCCGGCGCAAGCGCCGCGATCCTGCTCGCTGAGCGCCTTCGCGGCGCCTATGACCATATGCGCTCGAACGAGATCTTCGCCGACCTCGACGTGCTGCGCCAGGCCGGCGCGATGATGACGACGCCCGCCGTCGCGCGACTACACGCCGACGTGCTGGTCTTTATCGGCGACGATCTGACGACAATCTGGCCGCAGCTGATCGAGCGCCTCGCCCCCGGCGAAATCCCGCCGCTGCAACTCGAACTCGAGCTAAGACAGTTCATCTGGATCGCGCCGCCGAAGGCGAGCCCCGTCGAGGGGGTCGCCTTCAAGGCGCTGGAGACGGCGAACCTTCAGGAGACGCTCGCGGCGCTGCGCGCGCGCGTCGCCGGCCGGCCCATCGCCGCCAGCGAAGAGGAGACGCGGCGGCTCGACGAGATCGCGGCGATCCTGAACAAGGCGCACTATGGCGTCCTCGTCTGGGGTCGGCTCGATCGTCTGTCGGTTGAAATGGCGACCGGCCTCATCCTCGACCTCAACAAGACGACGCGCTTTTCGAGCCTGCCGCTCGGCGCGGCCGACGACGCCGCGGGCGTTGTGCAGACATCGGGCTGGTCGACCGGCTTTCCGGTGCGGACCTCGTTCGGGCGCGGCTATCCCGAGCACGATACATGGCGCTTCGACGCCGACCGGCTGGTCGAGAGCGGCGAGGCCGACGCCGCCCTGTGGATCTCGGCCTATAGCGATTCGACGCCGAACTGGAAACGGAAAATTCCCCTCGTCGCGCTGGTTCCGAGCGGCGCGCAATTTGCGCACGAACCCGAGGTGCGCATCGAGATCGGACGCCCCGGCGTCGACTATGACGCCGCCGAATTCGCGCGCGAGGTCAATGCGATCGTCGCGCGCGAGGCGACGCAGCGGAGCAATCTCGCCTCCGCCGCGTCGGTCATCGCCAACATCGCGGAACAGATCGGTGGAGACGCCTGAATGCTGACACTTCTGAAGGGCGGCCGCGTCGTCGATCCCTATAACGACCGCGACGAAATCGGCGATCTCTGGATCGAGGACGGGCGCATCATCGCGGCGCCGCAGGGGCGCCAGCCCGACGCGACGCATGACGTCGCCGGCAAGATCGTCATGGCCGGCGCGATCGACATTCATTCGCATATCGCCGGCGGCAATGTGAATACCGCGCGGCTGCTGCTGCCCGAGCTGCATCGCTCCCGCACGGCGCCGATGCTGCCGCTCGCCACCGCGAAATGGTCGACCTACGAGACCGGCGTGATCTACGCCGGCATGGGATTCACCACAGTGGTCGAGCCCGCCGTCGCGCCGCATCAGGCGTTGCAGGCCCATCTCGAACTCTCCAACATTCCGATCATCGACAAGGCGACGCTCTGCATCCTCGGCAATGATGATTTCCTGCTTGGCCTGCTGCGCGAGGGTGAAAGCCGCGCGGCGATCGCCGATTACGTCGCCTCGACGCTGGCGGCCACCCACAGCCTCGGCCTTAAATGCATCAATGCCGGCGGCGCCGAAGCCTTCAAATTCAACGCCCGCACCTTCAGCCTCGACGATGAGGTGCCGTTCTATGGCGTAACCTCACGCCGCATCGTCGAGGGCCTGCAACAGGCGCTCCTCGATCTCAAGGTGCCGCATCCCCTGCATCTGCACTGCAACAATCTCGGCGTGCCCGGCAATGTCGAAACGGCCGTCGCGACGATCGACGCCGCGCGCGGCATGCCGCTCCATCTCGCCCATATGCAGTTCTACAGCTATGGCCAAGAGGGCGAGCACCACTTTTCCTCCGCCGCCGCGACGCTCGCGGCAAAGATCAATGCGACGCCGAACGTCACCGTCGACATCGGTCAGGTCATGTTCGGGCAGACGGTCACGATTTCGGCCGACACGCTGCGCCAGTTCAGCGCGACGGGCAGCGCCAAACCGAAGAAATCGGTCATCAACGACGGCGACGCCAATGGCTTCGGCATCGTTCCCTACGCCTACAGGGAAAGCGACTTCATCAACGCCATCCAGTTCGCCTGCGGGCTCGAACTCTTCCTGCTCATCGACGATCCCAATCGCATCTTCTTCACCACGGACCATCCGAACGGCGCGCCCTTCACCTCCTATCCGGATCTGTTCGCGCTGCTCATGAGCCGCGAGCGCCGCGCCGAGGCGCTGTCGCGCATCCCGCAAAGCGTACTCGCGTTGACGACGCTGCCCTCGCTGACCCGTGAATATGGGTTCCACGAAATCGCCAAGATGACCCGCGCGGCGCCGGCGAAGCTGTTCGGCTTCACCGATCGCGGCCAGCTCGGCGAAGGCGCGGTCGCCGACGTCGCAGTCTATGCGCCGAATGGCGACATCGCGAAAACCTTCCGCCACGCCCATCTCGTGTTCAAGGACGGCGACCTTGTCGTGCGCGACGGGCGCATCAGCCATTACCGCTGGGGCAAGGCGCTGAAGGTCAATCCCGTCTACGACAAGGCGATCAACCGCCGGCTCGGGGCCTATTACGAAGAGCACTTTGGCGTTTCGCACAACATGTTCGCGGTGCCGGCGCATATCCTGCCGCGCAAGGATCCGTTCAAGGAGGTCGCATGCGCGAAATAATCAAGAATGGCGTGCGCATCGACGACACCTTCGCCGAAGCGTTTCCGATGCGCGGCACGGCGATCATCATCACCGCGCCCAATCTGAAATGGGCGCGCCAGGCCGCAACGACGATGACGGGCTTCGCCACCTCGGTCATCGGCTGCGGCGTCGAAGCCGGAATCGATTCCGAGGTCGCGGCGGACAAGACGCCGGACGGGCGTCCCGGCGTGCGCGTGCTGCTGCTTTCCATGTCGACCGACATGCTACAGACGCAACTGGTCAATCGCGCGGGCCAGTGCGTCCTGACCTCGCCGGGCTCGGCCGTCTTCGGCGATCTCGATAGCCCCGACAGGCTGGCGATCGGCGATTCGCTGCGCTATTTCGGCGATGGCTGGCAGATCTCCAAAAAGTTTCTCGATCGCCATTTCTGGCGCATCCCCGTCATGGACGGCGAGTTCCTGTGCGAGGCGACGACGGGCCTCACCAAGAAGGCGGTCGGCGGCGGCAATCTCCTCATCATGGGGGCGAGCTTCGCCACGACGATGAACGCCGCGGAGGCCGCGATCGAGGCGATGAACGGCGTCGATGGCGCGATCATGCCGTTCCCCGGCGGCGTCGTGCGCTCGGGCTCGAAGGTCGGCTCCAAATATAGCGGCGTGCCGGCCTCGACCAACGACGCCTACTGTCCGACCCTGCGCGGCGTCACCAAAAGCGCGCTCGACGCAGACGTCGGCGCGGTGCTCGAAATCGTCATCGACGGCCTGACCGAAAGCGCGGTCGCCGACGCGATGCGTGTCGGACTCGCAGCGATCGTGAAGCTCGGGCCGAAGGACGGCGCGCTGCGCGTCGGCGCCGGCAATTACGGCGGCAAGCTCGGCCCCTTCCACTTCCATCTGAAGGATCTCCTGCCGTGACCCTCGTCTTCACGCTGAAACAGGAGCCCGATCAGCGGCTCGATCTTTCGCCGCTTGTTCCGCATCTGCTGGACGGCAAGTCGGCGGCCGAAATCGCCGCGATCGAATTGCAGACCACGCGCGAGAAGCGAACGGTCGGCGACGTCTTCAACATAAAAGCGGGCGAGGCCGGAACGATCCGTTTCGAAGGCGGCTCGGGGCGGCTCGACAATCTCGGGGCGGGCCTCAAGAGCGGCGAGATTTCGATCGAAGGCGCCGTCGGCCACGCCGCCGGCCACGATATGAGCGGCGGGCGCCTCACCATCAACGGCGACGCAGGACCCTTCGCGGGGACCGGCCTTTCCGGCGGCCGTCTCGAGATCAAGGGCAATGCGGGCGACTTTCTCGGCGCGCCGCTCGACGGCGACATGGAGGGCGTAACCGGCGGCCTCATCATCGTGCGCGGATCGGCGGGCGATCGTACAGGCGACCGCCTTCGCCGCGGTACGATCGTGGTCGAGGGCGCGGCCGGCGACTACCCGGGCAGCCGCATCATCGCCGGCACGCTGATCGTGCTTGGCGGCGCGGGGCGCCTGCCCGGCTATCTGATGCGGCGCGGCACGATCGTGCTCGGCTCGGCCGCGGGGCTGTCGCCGACCTTCGTCGATTGCGGCGCGCATAATCTCGTCTTCGCCAGCGTGTTCGCCCGCCTGTTGCGCCCGGACAGCAAAGGCGCCGCCGATCTCCTGGAAAAGCGCCTGCGCCGTTTCGGCGGCGACACGGCTGTGCTCGGCAAGGGCGAGCTGTTCTTTCCGGCCTAAGGGGGGTGTTTCACGTGAAACACCCCTGTTGATTCGCGCCCAATCACACACGCGCCCCTCAGTGGCGCGTAAGATCAGTCGTCGTAGCGCACATAGGCGAAGCGCGGGTCCTTCTCGGGCGTTCCCTCGAGCGCGCCGCCGGCCTTGCCCGGCTGCCAGGACACCACCTCCTCGATCTTCTTCGCGAGTTCGAAATCCTTGTCGGTTATCCCGCGCGCGTTGTGGTTCTTGAGCCGCACCTCGACCCAGGCGTAAGAGGCCGTGATGTCCGGATGGTGCCAGGCGGCTTCGGCCAGATGGCCGACCGTATTGATCACCATCAGCGTCCCTTTCCAGCTGTGCGTCCTGAATTTCCGGCGAATCCAGCCGCTTTCCAGATGCCAATGCGGCAGGTCCTGCTTCAGCCGGGCTTCAATCTCCTCATCCGAATAGGTGCGTTCCTTTTTCTCATCGGTCATGGCGGACCTCCAAAATCCTATCGCCAGCCTCGCGTCAACTTCGTATGCGGGCGCCTCATTTCAGCATACAAGTTTCGCCTCCTTTGTTCCAAACGTTGATGGGAATAATGCGAAGGCCGCGTTGGCGCTGCAAGCCGAGGCGCGGCCTTTGGCGAAGGGCGACGAAACAGGCCGAGGGCGCCCTGAAAAAAGCCGCAACGGCGCCGACGATGGCGAACCATGACGACAGGCATCAAAATCGGCGCGAACGACGTCCTTCTCGTCGTCGACGTCCAAAACGACTTCTGCCCCGGCGGCCGGCTCGCGGTTCCGCGCGGCGATGAGGTCGTCGCGCCGATCAACGAGCTGGCGCGGCGGTTCGAACACGTCGTCCTGACGCAGGACTGGCATCCGCCCGGACATCGCTCCTTCGCATCGACTCATGGCCGCTCGCCCTATGAGACGATCGCGGCCCCCTATGGCCCGCAGATTCTCTGGCCGGACCACTGCGTTCAGGAAACGCCCGGCGCGGCTCTGCACAGCGGCCTGCGCATTCCTCACGCCCAACTCATTCTACGCAAAGGATTCCGCCCGGGAATCGATTCCTATTCAGCCTTTTTCGAGAACGACCGGACGACGCCGACGGGCCTTGGCGGCTATTTGCGCGAGCGCGGATTTCAACGCATCTTCATCGCCGGCCTCGCCCTTGACTTCTGCGTGCGCTATTCGGCCGAGGATGCGCAGGCTCAGGGCTTCACGACGAATGTGGTCGATGACGCCTGCCGCGCGATCGACGTCGAGGGATCGGTCGAGGCCGCGCGCGGAAGCTTCGCCGAACGCCGCATCGAAACGCGGACGACCCGGTCTTTCGCCTAGACGGCCCATGTCTTCAACCGAGGCGCTTCGTGACTCCGATCATTTCCATCTCCAACCTGACCAAAGTCTACGCCTCCGGCTTCGAGGCGCTGAAGACGATCAACCTCGATATCCGCCGGGGCGAAATATTCGCCCTCCTCGGCCCAAATGGCGCGGGCAAGACGACGCTGATCAGCATCGTCTGCGGCATCGTCAACCCGACAAGCGGCGTCGTCCTCGCCGACGGCCATGACATCCTCAGCGACTATCGCGCCGCGCGCGAGAAGATCGGCCTCGTGCCGCAGGAGCTAGCGACGGACGCCTTCACCAGCGTCCTCGACAGCGTCCGCTTCAGTCGCGGCCTGTTCGGCAAGGCCCCCAACGCGGCCTTTATCGAAAAGCTGCTGCGCGATCTTTCGCTGTGGGACAAGAAGGACAGCAGGATCATGACCCTGTCCGGCGGCATGAAGCGGCGCCTGATGATCGCCAAGGCGCTATCGCATGAGCCGCGCATCCTGTTCCTCGACGAGCCGACCGCCGGCGTCGACGTTGAGCTGCGCCGCGACATGTGGGCGATGGTGCGCGCGCTGCGCGAGACCGGCGTCACCATTATCCTCACCACCCATTACATCGAGGAAGCCGAGGAAATGGCCGACCGCGTCGGCGTCATCCGCAAGGGCGAGCTGATCCTCGTCGAGGACAAGAAAACATTGATGCACAAGCTCGGCGAAAAGCGCCTGACGCTCGCCCTCCGGGGCTGGCTGGAGCGTATCCCCGACGAACTCTTGCCCTTCAATCTGGGTCTCTCGGCCGATGGCCGCGAACTTGTCTACACGTTCGACCGCCAGGCGAACGAGACGGGCGTCGCGCCCCTGCTGCGCCGGCTCGCCGAACTTCAAATCGACATCAAGGATCTCGACACCAAGCAAAGTTCGCTCGAAGAGATCTTCGTCAGCCTCGTCAGGAAGCAGCCATGAATGTTTACGCCATCCGCGCGATCTACCGCTTCGAGATGGGGCGCATGTGGCGCACGCTCCTGCAAAGCGTCGCCTCGCCGGTGATCTCGACATCGCTCTACTTCATCGTGTTCGGCGGCGCCGTCGGGTCGCACATGGCGACGATCGGCGGCGTCAGCTATGGCGCCTTTATTGTGCCGGGCCTCACCATGCTCTCGCTGCTGACGATCAGCGTCGCCAACGCCTCTTTCGGCATCTATTTCCCGCGCTTTGCCGGCACGATCTACGAGATTCTGTCGGCGCCCGCCTCGCCGTTTGACATCGTCTGCGGCTATGTCGGCGCCGCCGCCAGCAAGTCGATCCTGATCGGCCTCGTCATTTTGATCACGGCCCGCCTCTTCGTCGATTTCGACATTGTCCATCCGTTCTGGATGGCGGGCTTTTTAATCCTCACCGCCGTGGCATTCAGCCTGCTCGGCTTCATCATCGGCATCTGGGCCGACGGGTTCGAGAAGCTGCAACTCGTGCCGCTTCTCATCGTGACGCCGCTGACCTTTCTCGGCGGAACGTTCTATTCGATCGACATGCTGCCGCCGTTCTGGCGCAACGTCACGCTCGTCAATCCCGTGGTCTATCTCGTCAACGGATTTCGCTGGAGCTTTTTTGGGAACTCGGACGTCGCGGTCGGCGTAAGCCTCGGCATGACGCTCGTTTTTCTGGCTTTGTGCCTCGGCGTCGTGACGTGGATTTTCCGCACCGGCTACCGGCTGCGGGCGTGATGGCGCGTTGTTTGCCGGTATTGTCTGAGTTTCAATTCCCTTTTGCGCGCACTTCGCCCCCTCAGTAATGAGCACGCCAAGGGCGTCGATGCGTAAACGCCTACTTTTTGGCCTCTAAGTCGATGCGGTCATCCCGTATGCAGGTCATGCACCGCCTTGGGAAGGCGGTGGCTTGGCCGGTGGGCTTTGCGGTGATGGTGCCCCTGGCGTGTTGCTGCCTCCATTGCGCCCGTTGGCAATCGATTCCTTGCTTGCCTCCTCGGCAAACTGCCTCTGCTGCCGTGCGCGCGCCCATAACCAGACATCGTCGCTGAAGACGGCCGCGACGAAGCAAGCAAAGAAGATAGCGTAAGCATTTGGCGTTGCGTCGCCCCGCGTAAGAATCGCCGTGCCGCCCATAGCCAGAAGGAACACGAGTATCGCCGCTCCGATACCGCGAATCAGCGCGGGCACGATGAAGCCCACAGACGGCAACTCCTTGTCGGTCGTGCCGACAAATTCACGGATGAAACTGGTGGCGAGCGCGCCAAAAAAACCGAAGCCAAGCAATCCGATGATCAGCGCCAGTTCCGGGCTCTCCGTCCGTAACAGCCAAGCCGCAGCAGTCCCAAATGGACCCAGCGTCTCCGCAGGACCCGAGCGCGGCGGCAGGTAGTCGCGGGCGACCGGCTTAAGATCATTGCAGCGTGGGACGCTAAACAATTGGAACGCTCTGCTGAACTCGTCGGTGGGAATCGTTAAATTTGTTGCTGCTTTGCTGATTGGTACAAAAGCCAAGTAAAATGAGCGGAATTTTCCGAGCCCGTCGCTTAGGGTCGCCGCGCAGGCGTCGAGCGCGGCACGATAGTCTGCAATCCAGAGATTGAACGAATTTGCGAGGACAGTGACGTGGCGTTGCGTTGCAATTTCTCCTATGTAGCCCTCGTTGCTGACCTGAAAGAAGGATAGTGCGGTCTGCGCGAAGCTGCGTGCTTCCGTTGGGAGGGCCGCCGCCGCCCGGCCGAGCCGTTCGTCTTCCTGTTTCCACAGATCGAGCTGCGACATCCAGAAAGCTTCGACTGTATCCATGATCGATGTGGATGGGTCAGGGGTAAGGGCGCTATCGACAGTAGTCGGCGTGTGCCGCAGCTTTCCGATGTCGGGCAGACTAGCTCGCTCATTGTCCAACTGGACGAGTGCCGGGTATGGCTCCTCCGAAGGAATAGCTTTTTCCAGCTGACTGGCCAGGCTAACCCGATATGGTGCGATATCCGGTACTTTCTGACCAAACACCGGAATTGCGATGATCGCGATGATCGAAAGGTAAAGGGCTAACACAAACGACGCGGTAAGTGCGGCGACTTCGCGCGCGCCGTAACGTGCAGCCTGCCCACCTCCGGCGGCAGGTAACTTGGCTATGACGGCTGCGATGGTCGTGCCAACAGCGAACACTACGACTGCTTTATCGAGATGCGGCGGCACGTAGAAGGTCGCAACGGGAGCGATCGCTGCCGACCACAGTTGTTGAGCGCCCGAGCCAATACTTCCAAGGCAGTAGCTGAAATTCGGTCCTTGGCAGGCACCCAAGATTCCCGGGGTCGCCGACGCTAATTGCCGTGGTGTATCGATCAGCAAAGCCTTGCCAAAGCGCAGAAACCAGTCCCAAAGATACAAAAACGGCCCCGGCTCCAGCGCTATCGTCCAGACGAGGAGTAGCATCAGGGCCATGGGCCCGATCTGCCCTGCCAGCGAGCGGCCAAACCGCCACGAGAACCGCAACGGCAAGAGCAACAGCTTGAACCCCAACCAGAGGACCAAACTCGCACAAAGGATGAGTCCGGCCGTGGCGCCTGCGATTACGAACGGGGAAAGTGTCTCGACTTCCACGGGGACCTCTGCGTCAGCCGTCAATTTTGCGGCCATTTGGGTTGGTAAACACAAGAGCGGCGCTGCGGGACAGCTCGTGATGTTCGTACGCAGTTACGGTCTGATTTCGAATCCTGTCGCGAGAACATGCGCGCTTTTATGTCGGTTGATGGCTACTTTTCGCTGACAATCGCATAAACCATCCTCTGCGAAAAGGATCCAAGTTCGGGAAATGGCCGAAATTACTGTTGCGAGCGTTCAAGGCAGTCGGTTGCCGTGGCATCGCCTCCCGAGGTCAATGCGAGGGTTTCAACCGCGGATTCAGCCGTTCGTACTCAAGCTATTGCCGCTTCGTTTCACGAGCAGAAATTCAATCTGAGACACGGCAAGCCCAAGGTTTTGAGGGCAGACGAATAGCGTGTAGCTTGCGGCGCCTTCTAAGCGAGCCCAGCGCATGCAAATCTTTCCCAACCGTTCCGGCCTTTTCCCGCTGGCGATTCTCTCCATCGTCGGCGGCGCCTGCGCCGGGCTCGTCTGCGGGCTGTTCCGCGTCGCGCTCGATGCGGCCGACCGGCTTCGCCTCGCCCTGCCCGCAATGTGGGGCGCCGACCCATTGAAGGGATTGCTCCTCATGGTCGGCTGCGCCGCCGCGGCGACGGCGCTCAGCGCCTTTCTGGTGCGGCGTTTCTCGCCGGACGCGGCCGGCAGCGGCATTCCCCATGTCGAAACGGTGATCGCGGCGCAAACGCCGCCGGCTCCTTTCGCGCTCGTGCCGGTCAAATTCTTCGGCGGGATACTGGCGATCGGCTCGGGCCTCGCACTCGGCCGCGAGGGGCCTTGCGTGCAGATGGGCGCGACCATCGCCTATTTTGTGGGCCACAAGCGCGACTGGCCGGACCGGCAGGCGCTGCTCGCGGCGGGCGCGGGCGCGGGACTCGCGGCCGCCTTCAACGCGCCCTTCGCCGGCGCCGCCTTCGTGCTTGAGGAGCTGTTGCGCCGGTTCGAAACGCGCAACGCCATCGCCGCGCTGGGAGCTTCGATGAGCGCCATCGTCGTGGCGCGCATGTTCACGGGCGCGGCGCCCGATTTCGCGATTCCTTCGCTGCCTTACCCCAGCGCCGGCGACAATCTGCTCTGCCTTGGACTTGGGCTTTTCGCCGGCGTGCTTGGCGCGGTCTATAATCGCGTGCTGGTCGACGCGCTCGATATCGCCGATGGCCTGAAGCGCATTCCCGTCGAGCTGCGCGCGGGCCTCGTCGGGGCGGCAGTCGGGGCGCTGGCGTGGTTCGCGCCGGGGCTTGTCGGCGGCGGCGATCTCATGACGCAAAACCTTCTCAACGGCGCGACGCCCTTCGCCCTGCTGCCGCTGCTGTTCGCGATACGCCTGTTCCTGAGCTGCGCCTCCTACGCGGCGGGCACGCCCGGCGGCCTGTTCGCGCCGCTGCTTCTGCTTGGGGCGCAGATGGGCTTCTTCTTCGGCGCGCTCTTCTATCCGGACCTTCCCGCCCCGAATGTCCACGCGATCCTCTTCGCGGTCGTCGGCATGGCGGCGCTGTTCTCGGCCGTCGTGCGCGCGCCGCTCACCGGCATGATCCTCGTCACCGAAATGACGGGAAATTCGATCGAGCTTTTGCCGATGCTCGCCGCCTGCTTCACGGCGATGACTCTGGCGACGCTGCTCGGCGGCGCGCCGGTCTATGATTGGCTTAAAGAGCGCGCGTTGCACCTTCGCGCGGAGGACCCGGATGGAAAAAAAGCGTAGGGCGCGCTTCCGATCGCCTCACAAGGAAAGCACGATGAAGGCGACGCTCGCGACCGCCATGACGATCGCAGCGACCACGCCGCCGGCCGTCATCTGCCACGGCAGCACGAACTCCGCCATGATTTTCCGGTTGGTCGCGATCAGAAGCATCGCGGCCATCATTGGCGCGGCGAGAACACCGTTGAGGACCGCGCTCCAATAGAGCGCCTTGATCGGATCGACGCCGACGAAGTTGAGCGCGAGCCCAATCAACGTCGCCGCGGCAATGACGCCATAGAAGGCGCGCGCGTCCCTGAGCTTGTGGTCGAGGCCCTCAACCCAATTAAAAGTCTCGCAAACGGCGTAGGCCGCCGAGCCGGCAAGCACCGGAATGGCCAAAAGTCCCGTGCCGATGATGCCCAAGGCGAACAGAAAGAAGGTGAAAACGCCGGCGATCGGACGCAGCGCCTCGGCCGCCTGCGCGGAGCTGTTGATATCGGTTACGCCGTGGGCGTGCAGCGTCGCCGCTGTGGCGAGGACGATGAACAGCGAGATGAGGTTGGACAGCCCCATGCCGACCCAGGTGTCGATGCCCATGCGCTCCATCTCGGCGCCGGCCTTGCCCGGCGTGACATAGAGCGGCAGCGTCGCGCGGCGCACCTGCTCCTCGACTTCCTGGCCCGCCTGCCAGAAGAAGAGATAGGGACTGATGGTGGTGCCGAGCACCGCGACAACCGCCATGGCGTGCGCGGAATCGAAACTGACGGATGGCACGAAGATGTTCTTCAGCGCCTCGCCCCAGGGAACGTCAACGGCGATGACGACGACGACATAGGAAAACAGCGACAGGGTCAGCCATTTGAGAACGGACGCGTATCTGGCGTAGCTCATGAAGATCTGGAACAATACGCAAAAGCCGGCGAGGATTACCGTGTAGACAAGCGCGGGGCCGCCCACGAGCAGCTGCACGGCCGAGCCCATGGCGCCGAGGTCGGCGCCGAGATTGGCGACATTGGCGACGAGGAGGAGCAGCACCACGATGCGAAGCAGCCAGCGCGGATAATGGCGGCGCAGATTCTGCGCGATGCCGCGCCCGGTGACGCAGCCGATGCGCGCGGCGATCGCCTGCGTCACCGCCATCAAGGGGTAGCTGAAGAGAAGAATCCATGACAGCTGGTAGCCGAATTGGGCGCCGACCTGGCTGTAGGTCGCGATTCCGCTCGGGTCGTCGTCGGCGGCGCCGGTGACGAGGCCGGGACCCAGCGCGCGAAGCACGCGCCCCGCAAGGCCAAAACGCGACGCCTTTAGCTCGCCACGGTCGTTCTTTTGCCCAACCATTTCGTCCATTGCCTGACTTCGCCTCGCGAAAGCGCCCTGACGATCGCCCAATCATCAACTGAGGCGAAAGTTCATTGGCGTCGAACATTTGCAGGGGATTGCCGGCGCGGCGCCGCCTTCTTCACGCGCGGGGCCGATCGCCTTCGCCGTTCACAAGGAAATTGCCTTGCGAGATCTGCGTCTGCGCCGGCAAGACGGGCGTCTCTGACTCGTCCTTGAGATCGACGCCGCTCAATTTGCGCCGCCGCGCCTCGCGCACCAGATACATCAGCCGGTGCGCGGCCGCAGTGAAGCTTTGACCTTCCGGCCGCACATTCGAGATGCAATTGCGCGCTTCGTCGGTCAATCCGACCCGCGGCGCAAAGGTGAGATAAAGCCCGAGGCTGTCGGGGGCGCTGAGCCCGGGCCGCTCGCCGATCAGGATGACCACGACCTCGGCTCCGAGCGCCGCGCCGATCTCGTCGCCGATCGCCACCCGGCCCTGCTCGACCAGGGCGACAGGCGCCATGTGCAAACCGGCCTCGACGACCATGGGGCGCACGGCGTCGAGCATCGACAGCGCATGCTCGTTGACGGCGAAGGCGGAGAGGCCGTCGGCGACCACGAAGGCGATGTCGAAGCCGCGCGCGCCCTGATGCGTGAAGTCGGTGAGTTTTTTGCGCGAAGCCTCGTCGAGCCTGCGGCCGAGGTCGGGACGCTGCAGATAGGTCGTCCGGTCGGCGGCGGCGCTATGCAGTTCGATCACCGGATAGCCCGCCGCATCGAGCCGCGCGAAAATGCCGGCGCGATCCATCGGAAGATGCACCGCGTCCCGCGCGCGGGCGTGCGCGAACTGGAAATCGAGCAACGGCTTGGTCGGGATGCTGACGCCGGCGCGGCCGAGCGCGATGCGCGCCTGCGTGAAACGGCGCAGGCTCTCCCAGGGGTTGACGACGACGAGTTTGCCCATATGCGCCCCTCAGGCTCTCACGCGATTATGCGCCCCTCAGGCTCTCACGCGATGCGCGCCAGCGCCGGACGGAACACCGACGACAGCTGCTCGCGCGGACGAATGTGGTCGGCGCCTTCGAAGACGCCGGCGCGCACGAGCCACGCCTCGAATTCGGGCGCCATGCTGAGGCCAAGGACCTCCCGCGCGTAGAGCGCATCGTGGAAGGATGTCGTCTGGTAATTCAGCATGACGTCGTCGGATCCTGGAATGCCCATGATGAAATTGCAGCCGGCGGCCGGAAGCAGGGTCAGCAGCATGTCCATGTCGTCCTGGTCGGCTTCGGCATGGTTGGTGTAGCAGATATCGCAGCCCATCGGCAGCCCGAGCAGCTTGCCGCAGAAATGATCCTCAAGTCCGGCGCGAATGATCTGCTTGCCGTTGTAGAGATATTCCGGCCCGATGAAGCCGACCACCGTATTGACCAGCAGCGGATGGAATTTTCGCGCGACCGGCGCCGGCGGCGCCTATCGTATGCGGTGGGGAGGATGCACCCATTCGCTGAGGTGCGGTTGCAGTTCGTGATCCGGGATCTTGGTCAGATCCCTTGCGAGAACGCCGCGCAGCTTGTCCGATGCCGTCTTGTCCAGGCTGTCGCGCAGATCGGCCAGAATGTGGCTCGGCGCGACGAGCACAAGTTCGTCGAAGGCGCCTTGTCGCGATGACTGAAGGAGCCAAGCTCCGAGATCCCTGGCGAAGCGTTCTTTGGCGGCTTCGTGCGGGTCGGTGCGAGGCTCGGCGCCATGGCGCGCCGCGGAGGCGCTTTCCTGCACGCGGCCCGGATGATCGGCGCCAAGGTCCGACGAGCGCAGATGCGCGCTCTTCGAATCGACGCGGTCGTGCGTCTGCAGCGCGCCGTCCTCGCGCGGCGCGACGATGCGCGCATGCTCGCCATCGGCGACGACGATCCATAATTTCAGATGTTTCACCATGGCTACGCCTCGCTTAATGTTTTGCCGGCGACCCGCTGATCCACTGCGCCGGCCGCATCGCGTCGTGCTTTTGCGTGCTTACATCTCATTGCGCCGGAAGGCCATGCGTCAGGTCAAAGCGCTTTTCCCGCGACTTCAAAATGCATCTTCAAATTGCATTAAGCATCGCAAAAGAAATCCGGCCGATATCGAAAACCTTAGCCAATCTTTTTATCCGCCTCGGCTAGCCTGTGCGCCGGCGCAAAATGGCGACGCTGCGCCTTGCGCCTTTTTCGGTCTTATGGGCGGCAAAGATCAGCCACAATTACAATCTCTTAATACACATTAACCATTATGGCGCAGCTTTAGCTGTTGCGGAGCCAGGCGTTCCGCCAAGCGGCACTTGTAAGGGGTCAGAACATGAGCGAGCCAGTAACGACATGGCGGCCGCTGATCGAGTTCGACGAGGGTGAACGGCGCTTTGGCCGACCCGAAACAGCGCATCCCGACGAGGGCGAGGCCTTCGCCGAAATCATTGGTTTCGCCGGCGACCGGAGCGAGAACGCATCCGGATATGAGGCCGCGGCCGAAGACGGTTCCCTGGATTTGCCGGTCGCCGCGCCTTCGCCCGCGCAGGAACCGGTTATCCGGGGCGATTTCGCCGCCATCGAGGCGGCGCTGCTCGGCGCGGCGCGACCGGGCGCGGCGGCGGCGGAACCGGCGGAATCGCGGAGGACGCCGCCGTGGGCGCGTTTTGATCTGCGCGCCTCGCGCGCGGACGCCGAACCGCCGGCGTTCCGTTTTCCCCCTCTGTCGGTAGAAGGCCCGAACGCCCCGGACGCTCCTCAAGATCCGGCGCCTCTTCTGGCGGAGATCCCCGACGCCGCGTTTTACCCTGACGCTGGCGCGCCAGCGGACAATTTCATCCTTTTCGACGATGCGACGGTATCCGGCAATGCGGCGATCGCCGACGAAGATAAAAGATCGCGGCGTCCCATCTATATCATGGCGGCGCTCGTGCTCGCCGGCATCGCCGGCATGACCGCGACCTCCTTCAGGCGAGATGGCTCCGCAGAGATCTCGCAAGACGCGTCAAAACCCGTCGCGATTGCGCCGGTCGCCGCCGAAACAGCGCAAGCCAGCCCGCAGCCGGGCGCGGCGCCCCCTGCGCAGCAGGCGTCGACCGCCAGCGTTGGGTCCGACGCGCAATCCGCCGCGACAGCGCCGTCACAATCGGCCCCCCCGCAGCAGGCGTCAGCCGCGGAGAGCGCCCCGCCGGTTGATCCGGCGGCCGCGCCGGCGCCAGCGGCGGATGGAGCGCCCCGCGTCATCTCGCTCAGCGAGCCGGCCGGCGCGCCCAGCGCCCCCGTTGCGCTTCCGGCCGTGCCCCCGCCGCCAAGCGAACTGGCGACCGCGAGCATTCTGGCGCCCCCGGCGCCCGGCAAAGCGCAAATGCTGGCCGAGCCGTCCGTCATGGCGGCGATGGGCGACGCGAAGAAAGTGAAGACCGCGGCCGTGCGGCCGGATGGAAGCCTCGTGAACGCCGAGCCGCCAGCCACCAAGCCGGCGCCGCAAGAAGCGCTCAACAAAGAGCTCCCGGCCAAGACGCCGCTCGGCAAGGACGCGTCGGTCAAGGCGGCGCAAGTCGCGCATCTGAAGACGCCGCACCCCGGCTCCGCGGCCGCCAAGACGGCCGCCGCGACCAATCACGCCAAGCCCGCGGCTGTCGCGACCGTGGCCAAACCGAAGTCGGCGACCGGCCAGG
>Ga0181518_10001917_pt1 | contig 20658 bp, 20 predicted proteins | sample PEATcosm2014_Bin_28_FD_119751 | JGI IMG/M metagenome (GOLD analysis project Ga0181518, IMG submission 119751) | Peatland microbial communities from MTU Mesocosm Facility, Houghton, MI, USA - PEATcosm2014_Bin01_60_metaG | ecosystem: Environmental > Terrestrial > Soil > Wetlands > Peat | place... | reverse complement strand
CGGGCGAAGCACTGGACGCCCCGGCTCTCGTCGCCAAACTTCCGGCCGTCGGGCACTTGCCGGTCGATGCCCAGGGCTTCGCATGGTCTCTCGGGGAGGCCGCTCGCCTTATGCAGGCCGAGCACGATCCGAGCCGGATCCTTCAGGTCACAGCTGAGCGCTTGCCACTAACGGTGCATGCCGACCGGTTCGCGATCTTCGAAGCCGACTGGGACCGGTACCGGCTCCGGGCACGCGTCCTCGCGGGCGAGGAGCTGGAAGGGCTCAACGAGATGGACATCTCGATGGACCGGGGAATCACGGGCTGGGCGTTCCTCCGTGGCTACCCGTACAACTGCCCCGACACGCGCAGCCATTCGGAGGCCGTGTCGATCCCCGGACAAGACGAGTCGACTTTGGAGGAGTCCCTGCTCGTCGTACCGCTCATCGCCGGCGACCACCGGCTCGGCGTCATCGACATGTGGCGCAACGGTCGCTCCCAGTTCACCGAGGAGGACCTCGAGCGCTGTGCGCTCTTCGGTTACATCACCGCTGCCGCCTGGCGCAACGCCCAGCTGTATGCCGAGCTCGAGTTGCGTGCGATGACCGACACCTTGACCGGACTGCTCAACCATCGCTGGTGGGACGAGCTGGCGACGCGCGAGGCTGCCCTCAGCAACCGAGCCGGGACCCAGATAGGGATCCTGCTGATAGACCTCGACCACTTCAAACGGGTGAACGACCAGTGCGGGCACATGGCCGGTGACGCTCTGCTGCGCAATGTCGGCCGAGCGATACAGGGCACGCTCCGGACTGGCGACGCGGCCGTTCGTTACGGTGGCGAGGAGTTCCTCCTGATGCTTCACAACACCGACGAGATGGGGGCAATGCGGGTCGCCGAAGCGGTGCGAGAGGTCCTGACCAAGCTGCCCACGCCGGGAAACGGCGTGCCGCGTGTGACCGCCTCGATAGGGGTGGCGTTCTTCCCGCGGCACGGCGCCGTGCTCGACCAGGTCGTCAATGTCGCCGATGCAGCCATGTACCGCGCCAAAGCCGAGGGACGCGACCGCATCGTGCTTGCTCCGGGTCCCGCGATCGAACCTCCACCAGCTGATCGCCGTGAGGCGGCGTGCTAGCCGGCGCCCATGATCAGCAGCCCTTCATGTCAAGCCCGAGCCCCTGGTCGCCCATCGTTGTCCGGACGGAGGGGCCGGATTGTCGAGCCGCTCTTGCTCCGCCAGTCACGTGCCATGGCAAAGGTGTCGAACGCGACAGCGAAACAGCCGTCGCGCGCCAGTACGATCGCGCCCCCGTGGCCGCCCCGTGAGCGAACCGACGCGAGCGCGTCACCGAGCGCCACTGCGAGCGACGCTCCTTCCGTGACGCACCAGTCGACCCGGTGAGCGAATCCGGCGACCAGGAACGACTCGCCTTCCCCAGTCGCAGAGACCGCGACGCTCCGATCGTCTGCCCAGGTTCCCGCTCCGGCGATCGGGGAGTCCCCCACTCGTCCGGGCAGCTTGCCGAGACGCCCGCCAGTCGACGTCGCAGTGGCGAGATGGCCCTCCCGGTCGACGGCCACAGCCCCCACCGTTCCGCTGCGGGAAAACGGCGCGACACCCTCGCCACAGAGCGAGGCAGCAACTCTGGGTGCCAGACCCGCTCTCTCGCAGAACCGGTCGGCACCGGCGCCGGCGAGAAGGATCGGCCCCTCAGCAGGTCCACCAAGCGCCAGGACCGCCCGCGCGGCGCGCACGGGGCTCTCTGGCCAGGTCGCGGCACAGATCGCCCCGAAGCTCCCGCTCATGCCGTCCATGACCGCTGCGTCGGTCTCCACTGTGCCTTCTGAAGTGGCCACGGCGCCCCTCCCACAATTGAAGTTGCCCGAGGCTTCCATGCACGCGACGGCCTCGATGACGCAATCGAGAGCGCTACCACCTGCGCCGAGCACTTCCCACGCGGTCTCGAGCGCGTCGGACAGGTCTTCCTCGAGCCGGGCGAGCTGATCTGGCGAGCTCACCCGACCGAACTCGCCGGCGCCGCCGTGAATGACGACAGCGGGCACGCCAAGGGCGCCCGACTCCGACAAGACGTCCCCAGTCATTCCGCCACCTCTCTAGCGCCCGTCTGAGCCGCGCGTGGCTCTGCCGGCTTCGACGCTTTGTCCTGCGATACGCCTCGTCATCCAGCGCTCGACAACAAAGGCGAGAAAAGGCACGAATCCCGCCGATACCAATGCGATCACCTGGCTGAGGCTCAGGCGGAACCTACGGGCGAGATCGGCCGCCGTCATGAGGTAGACGATGTACAAGATCCCGTGGACCGGGCCGACGACCTGGACGACAGCAGGCTCGCCGGCTACGTACTGGAGCGGCACACCGACGAGCACGAGGACGAGGAGGCCGACGCCGACGACGTAGGCCATGAACCGGTAACGCACGAGGGCGGATTTCTCGGCCGGGTCCACGAGCCTCTCAACGTAGCTTGTGTTCGTCTGTTGCGTTGAGCTGGGCAAGGTAGCGGTTATAGGCGGCGAGCTCCTCGTCCTCGGCCTCCTCGTACCGATCTGGCTCGTTGGTCAAAGGCTGGTCCAGAGCTGAGCCCGACGACGTCTGGGAAGGCTTCACCGGTTGCTCGTGGAGGATCCTCCACCACATGTAGACGCCGTAAGCGGCAAAGAACGGCCACTCGACGGTGTACGCCCAGCTGAGCGTGTTGCCCGACAGCGCGCGGTGTAACTGCCACCATCCGAGAGCCAGACAGCCAGGGATCACGACGAGCGCGGTCAGATGGAGGAGGACCGCCCGACGCGAAAACCACGCGGGACCCACGCCCCGAGGTTAGTCCTCCCCCTGTTTCGTTCTTCCAGCGGCGGGGCCGCGCCCGGGCACGACGTCGAGCACCGCCCTAGTCCGGGCGGCGCTGGTCCAAGGTCACTACAAGCTTGCGAGCCGCCCGGACATCGTCGAGGCGCCCGACCGGGGTCGTTCGCGGGGCGGCCTTGGCGTCGTCCGCATTCCCGGCGTCGCGCGATTCGCGCGCGACCTGGACGAACGCATCAGCGAGCGCAGCCAGCGTCTGGGGACTCTCGGTCTCGGTTGGCTCGACCATGAGAGCCTCCTCGACGATGAGCGGGAAGTAGACCGTCGGGGGATGGAAGCCGAGCTCCATCAGACGCTTTGCCACGTCCAGGGCGCTGAGGCCCACGTCGTGGTGGAGCGATTTCGCCGAGACGACACACTCGTGCATAACGGGCCTGTCATAGGCGATGTCGTACGTGCCGCGGAGGCGTTCCTTGAACCAGTTCGCGTTCAGCACTGCGATCTCCGAGACACGCTTCAAGCCGTCGCCCCCGTTAAGGCGCAGGTACATCCAGGCGCGGAGCAGCACGACGGCGTTGCCGTGCCAGGAGTGCACCCTTCCAATCGAGTGCTCGGGCGTGGTGAGCTCATATCCCGCTTCGCCCCGCGTGGGCCTCGGGCCCGGGAGGAAAGGAGCGAGCTTGGCACAAACGGCCACTGGACCCGCCCCCGGGCCTCCCCCGCCGTGCGGGGTCGCGAAGGTCTTGTGCACGTTCAGGTGCACAATGTCGAAACCCATGTCTCCCGGCCGCACGATCCCGAGGATCGCGTTCAGGTTGGCACCGTCGTAGTAGAGCAGGCCACCGGCATCGTGCACCGCCTCGGCGATCTCGACGATGTCCTCCTCGAACAAGCCGAGGGTACTGGGGTTCGTCAGCATGATCCCCGCCACGTCGTCGTCCAACAACGCGCGCAGCGCGTCGAGGTCGACTCCGCCCCGCGCGTTCGTCCCGACCGTTGCGACCTCGTAACCGCTCAGCGTCACAGAGGCCGGGTTGGTGCCATGGGCTGAGTCGGGGATGATCACACGTCGCCTACGTTCGGACTCGCCGTTGGCGGAGTGGTACGCGCGCATCAGCAACAGGCCCGTCAGCTCGCCGGCCGCGCCGGCGGCTGGCTGCAGGGTGGCGGCCTCCATCCCGGTGATCTCGCAAAGAGCCTCCTCGAGCTCGACGAGGAGCTCGAGCCACCCCTGGGTGCACGTGGCCGGAGCAGCAGGGTGGACCTGAGTGAAGCCGGGGAGAGACGCACCGGCGTCCGCGGCCTTCGGGTTGTATTTCATCGTGCACGAACCGAGCGGGTAAGCCCCGAGGTCGACGGAGTACTGGCGGTGAGTGAGACGGGTGAAGTGAGAGACGAGGTCACGCTCGGAGACTTCCGGTAGCGCCACCGACTCGGCCTGCAGGAAGCCTTGGGGAACGAGCTCTTCAGCGGTCCAGGTCGGCAGGTCTGTCGTCCGGAACGAGGCGGCGTGGCGTCCCGGCGCGGAGAACTCGAAGATGGTCGGCTCAAAGTCGTGAGCGAGGAGCGGCGCCCCCAGAGCCCGGCCGGCGGGTAGCGGCGCGCTCATCGGACGGCCTTCTCGAATGCGGCAGCGAAGCCGTCGATCTCGCTACGGGTACGCCTTTCTGTCGCGGACACGAGCAATCCTCCGTGATAGGCGGTGCCCTCGAAGCCTGCCCGGATGGGCACACCGGCCAGATAACCGTCTTCCACTAAGCTCTCGATGAGCTTCTCGGGCGCGATCGGCGTCCGGATGGCGAACTCCCGCAGCACCGGGGCAGTTGTCATGAGTTGCACTCCGTCGATCGAGCAGAGAGCCTCGCGCGTGTAACGCGTTGCTCTCGTACATCCCAAGGCCACATCGCGCAGTCCCTTCGGGCCGAGCCACGAAAGGTGGACTGCCGCAGTCACGGCCATCAACGTCTGGTTCGTGCAGACATTCGAGGACGCCCGTTCGCGACGGATGTCCTGCTCGCGTGCCCGCAACGTCATGACGTAGGCGTGGCGCCCTCCTGTGTCGACTGTCTCTCCGACGATCCGTCCGGGAAGCCGCCTCACGTCTGCCAGACGGCACGCGAACAAGCCCAGATAAGGTCCGCCGAAGCCCAGCGCCGTCCCGAAGGGCTGTCCCTCGCCAACCACTACGTCGGCACCGAGCGAGCCCGGGGACTGGAGCAGCCCCGCCGAAACGGGATCGAAGCACACGACCAGGCGAGCGCCGAAACGGTCGGCGGCGGCGCGGGCGGAGGCTATGTCCTCCAAGCAGCCGAGGAAGTTGGGAGCGGCGACGACGATCGCGCCGAACGGCCCTTCGTCGACGATCCCGTCCCACGAGGTGACGCCTCCCGACAGCGGCACCGTGTCGATCTCGTTGCCGGATCCACGTGAGAACGTCTCCAACTGCTGGCGCCAATGGGGATGGACGCCCTGTGAGCAGAGCACCCGTTTGTGGCCCGTTGCCACCACGGCGAGGTTCACCGCCTCGACCAGAGCTGCCGCCCCGTCATAGAGCGAAGCATTGGCGACCTCGAGGCCACTCAGCCGGGCGATCATCGTCTGGTACTCGAAGATCGCCTGCAGAACACCCTGTGAGACCTCGGGCTGGTAAGGGGTATAGGCCGTCACGAACTCCGAGCGAGACGCGATGGCCTTCACGACCGCGGGGATCTCGTGGTCGTAGGAACCTGCCCCGGCAAAGCAGACGAGGTCACGGCCGCACGGCCGATTGCGGGAGGCGAGCTCGTCGAGACGCCAAGCGACATCCGGCTCGCTCATCGCGGGCGGGAGATCGAGGCCCTCCGCCAGTCTCAGGGCCTCGGGGATCTCGCCGAACAGGCCGTCGAGGTCGTCGAGGCCCAAGAAGCCGAGCATCTCGGCGATCTCGGCGTCGGTGTGTGCAACAAACGGCGCGCTCAAGAGCCAGCCCCTTCCACTTTCAGCCGCTGGAACGGCGGCTTTACGACGATCGCCGGGAGCTGACTTCCCCGCAGCGCGATCTCGACCTTGGCACCCATGGCCGTCCCCGGAGGCAGGAACGCGAGCGCGATCCCGCGCTGCAGCACCGGAGAAAAATTGCCGCTGGTGACAACGCCCGCGACTTCGCCCTCGACGAAGACGTCGTCCCCGTTGCGGGGCGGTCTGCGTCCCTCGGCGAGCAGACCTCGCAGGCGGCGGCGAAGTCCGGCAGTGCGCTCGCGGTCCAGCGCCTCGCGACCCCGGAACGGGCCCTTGTCCCAGCTGACCACCCAGCCGAGCCCTGCCTGCAACGAGGTGATGCCGGCGCCGAGCTCGTGGCCGTGCAGAGGCAGTCCGGACTCGAGGCGAAGAGTGTCACGGGCCCCGAGACCTGCCGGCTTGACCCCGGCGGCAATGACCGCCCCCCAGAATGCAGGAGCCATCTCGAACGGGACTGCGCACTCGACGCCGTCCTCACCGGTGTAGCCGGTACCGGCGACGCGGCACGGCACGCCTTTGAATTCGAAATCTGTCACAGCGAAATGCCCGACCGCCGCTGCGTCGGGCGAGACGGTCGCGAGCCGCTCGCGCGCCCGCGGTCCCTGCACCGCGATGACAGCGCGCTCGTTGGTAACGTCGTGACCGCCGAGCACTGAGATCACCCTCGCGGTGTTGGAAGCGTTCGGCATCACGTCGAAACGTTCCTCGGCGACCCACCAGACGATGATGTCATCTAGTACCGAGGCGTCGGACTCGTCGAGGAGGTGCTGGTACTGGGCGCGCCCCGGCCCTATCCGGTGGAGGTCGTTGGTCAGGCTTGTTTGGAGCAGCTCGAAGGAGCCCGGCCCTTCGACACGCACGGTGCCCAGATGGCTCACGTCGAAGACTGCAGCGTCGTTTCTGCAGGCGAGGTGCTCGGAGATCGTGCCTTCCGGATACGACAGCGGCATCTCCCAGCCGCCAAAATCCACGAGCCGGGCGCCGAGATCGACGTGCTCGCCGTGCAGTGGGGAGTGTTTGAGTGTCACCCAGCTAATCTAGCGGTTGCTTCCGGCAGGTATTTTCCCAAGAGGCTGAAGACATCGCGACGATAGAGGACCCGGACGCGAACTTCGGGGTACAGCTGTGCCATCTGGCGCAACTTGCGGTTCTTCACAGTGACGAGCTCCTGACGAAGCGTCGTCAACTCGAGGAACAAATCGTGCTCGCTCAAGTAGAAATCAGGGCGGAAGGCGCTCGTCGGCTGACCATCAGAGCCCCATGCGAGGACGAACTCCACGGGCTCGTATTCCCAGAGGACCTCGTAGTAGTCGAGCAGCTCGGCAAACAGGCGTTCAGAATCATGGGCGAACCGCACCGCGGCGTGCGACAGCGGCTCGGGTACCGGGGGGGACCGTCGGTCGGAGCGCGTCTAGCCTCCCTCGGCAAGCCGGGCGGGCCCGGGGTTCGCCGCGGCCTGTGCTGGCACCGGCCCGCTGCTCGCCACGTGGCCGCTGCCGATGCGGTGGATCGCCGCATCGACCTCACCGACCACCCCGGCCAGCGGGACGACGTTGAAGACGCCCTGACCGCCTCGCAGCAAGTCGATGATCTCCTCGCCGGTGCGCATGAGAACCGATCCTTGGCCGACGATGACGAGGTTCGCCGTCGTGAGGTCTTCGCCGACCGACTCGCGGAGACACTCGATCGCGCGCCTCGCCTGGCGCAGGTTCACGCCGCCATCGAGGAGCTGCTTGATGACCTTCAGTTCGAGCAGGTCCTTGTACGCATACAGCCGCTGAGACCCGCTGCCACGCGCCTGGGCGAGCGACGGGCGGCTGAGGCCAGTCCGGTCCCAGTAGTCCAGCTGGCGGTAGGTGATGCCGACGATGCTGCACACCTGCGGTCCGCGGAAGCCGACTTGGTCCATCTCGTGCCCCTGTCCTTCGGTCCCGAGCTTCCACCGCGGTCATCGACAGGACGACAGCGCGGTAGTTACACCCTCGTAACCAAGGTTAGGGCTCGTGCGGCTCGACGTCAATGACCGGTCGAGCCCTTGAGCTCGGGGAAAGCTGGGACGTCTACTGCAGCTTGAGATTCACGGTTCGACGCCGAGGCAAGAGAGCTGCCGTGGCCGCTCAGGACGTGAAGTCCTCCGGTCGGATCCGGTCAAGGAACTCGCGGAACTCGCCCACGAGCTCGTCGGGGTTGCCTTCGACGGCGACGTCGTCGTCGTCCGGCTCGATCACGAGGCCCTCGGTCTCCATGAGGTCGTCTGCCACGTACAGCGGTGAGTGAGTACGCGCCGCGAGCGCGATCGCGTCCGATGGCCTGCACGACACCACGACGTCACGCTCGCCGGCTCGAAGATGAAGCTCGGCGAAGAAGGTCCCGTCGCGAAGCTCGGTCACGAGCACACGCACGACCTTGGCGCCGAGGGTCTCGACGATCTCCCGCATGAGATCGTGGCTCATCGGGCGCGGGGGCTCGACTCCCTGGAGGGCGAAGGCGATGGCGGTCGCCTCGGGTCCGCCTACGAAGATCGGCAACGAACGACGGGCGCCCTCGGTCTCTTCGAGCAGCACGACAGGGGTGCTCGACCCCAGGTCGACTCTGACAGCCCTCAGATGCACCTCGACCATGACAGCAACTTACCGCTGTGAGAGCCGTTCGAACATCGCAGCCGGCTCAGCACGGAGATCCGCTTCGTCGGCGACCTCCAGCCCCGGTAGGTTGCGGTAGCGCTCGTCTAGGTCGAGGCCGTAGCCGACTACGTGCTCGTCACTGATGACCTGGCCCACGTAGCGGACCTCGACCGGCATCAGCCTGCGGCTCTGCCGGTCGAGCAGCGCACACGCCGCCGTGGAGCGAGCCCTGCGCAGGGCGATCAGCCGGAGGACATAATCGAGTGTGAGGCCTGTGTCGACAATGTCCAAGACGACGACGACGTCCCGGCCCGTGAGGTCCAGGTCGAGATCCTTGACCACGCGCACGCGCGTCCTTCCGTCGCCGTAGGACGAGAGGGCGAGGAAGTCGACCTCGCACGGCCCAGGCAACTCCCGCACGAGATCAGCGAGAAAGCAGATGCTCCCCTTCAGAAGGGCTATCAGCACCACGCCGTCGGGATAGTCGCGTTTGATCTCGCGCCCGAGCCGGCGGGCGATCGCGGCCAGCTCCCCGGCGTCGAGAAGGGTCCTGACGCGGTCCTCGGGCTCGCTCACCCTCCGGTCAGCTCGCGCAGCGCCGCTTGCGAGAAGCAACGCATCAGCGCTTCTCCGAGCTCGGAGAGCTCGGAGAGGTCTTCGATCGCACGAGCTCGCGCTCCAGGGTTGCGCTGCCTGAGAAGAGGTGTGACCACCTGGGCGAAGAGCCCCGTTTGCCGGTCTGCTGCGTGCTTGAAGATCCGAAGGTGCCTTGCACCGATGCCGTAGGGCGCGAAGCCCGCTGCAAGCTTGGCGACCAGAATCGCCTCTTCGTCATAGCAGTGGACTCCTGCCACGGTCCGGCCGGCGATGAGTCCGAAGCTCTCGAGCTCCTCGATGTTCGGCACATCGAGACCGCTCGCATTGGCAAGCTCGGAAAGCGTAAGGGTTGCCCCCGAGAGCCCAGCGCCGGGCAACCCCGCCGTTGAGCGGGTGGAGGCACGTCGGGCTGGCCCAGCGCTGTCCTTGTGCCCTTCGTCACCCGGCTCGGCGGCTGAGCCGGATTCGGCGGCGGTGTCTTGCGATGACGTATCGGGCTCGGGCATTGGGCTCTTTGCGCGGCGAGCTCCCGAAGGTGCCGTGCTCCCGGCCTGGTTGTCGGGCTCAGTCGACCGACGGCCCGCGCTTGACGATCGTGGCCCCGGCGCGCCGCCATGGGTCGACCCCGTCGGGCTTGTTTGCGACGCAGCCTGCGGGGCTGATTCGCGATTCGCCAGGACCGGTGCGCTTGTCCGCTTGGGTGCGCCGGCAATAGCGGAGGCGGCCAAGGGGATCGGCTTCACTGCGGCGACAGCTGCCTGAGCACTCTCATGAGCGACCTCCGCCGTTGCCGGCGCGCCGACGAGAACCGCCTGCACCTCTCGCTCAGGCGGCGGGTCACCCATCTCGAACAGGTGCGGCGCGGGCGCGTCCGGATCGCTCATGCCGTTGTCCAGACGACCCTTGATCACCTTGAGAGGTAGGAAGTGCTCGCGCTGCTGCCGCAGGATCCAGCGAAGGCGTTCCACGTCGGGCTCATAGAACTTGCGGTAGCCGGACGGCGTCCGTTCGGGGACGAGCAGGCCCCTGCTCTCCAGGAAACGGATCTTCGAGATCGTGACGTCCGGGAATTCCTCGCGGAGCAGGGCGAGCACGTCGCCAATTGCCAGATAGGAGCGCTCCCCCACAGCGGCCTCAGCCTGCGCTCGTCGAGAGGAAAACGAGCTTGAACTTGCCTATCTGGACCTCGTCGCCACCCTTCAAGGTGGCGGTCTCGATCCGCTCACGGTTGACGTAGGTGCCGTTCAGCGATCCCACGTCCACCACGACGTAGTGGGTGGCCTCGCGCCGGAACTCGGCATGGCGACGCGACACGGTCACGTCATCGAGGAAGATCTCGCTGTCGGGATGCCTGCCCACCCGGGTGACCTCACCTGTCAAGACGAAACGCGCCCCGGCGTCCGGCCCGCGTTTGACGACGAGGACACCGGTCCCGTCCGACAGGTCCCCCGCGGGAACACTGATCTCCTCATCGGCAAGATCTCCCAAGGAATCCTCCGGCAGGAAGGAGATCGTCGTGTCGGTGCTCGGAGTGAAAGGCGCGCCACACGACGAGCAGAAATTCGATTCGGGTGGATTGCGATGGCCGCAGTTGTTGCAGAACACTCCAGTACCGTACCTGAGAGTCACCGTGGCGCGCTCGGCCACTTTCGTCTGAGCCATGACCGCAATGGCCACTTCGCGGTTTCCCATTGCTCGCGCTCGGACCGGCGTGCCGCTCGGTCGGACCCGACCAGGGAAGCCTCAGGATTCTGTCAGCGAGACGTACGCGGCGGCATCCAACAACTCCTCGAACTCGGCAGGATCAGACGGTTCGATGACGCAGAGCCAGCCCTCCCCGTACGCGTCGGTGTTGATCCTCTCTGGCTCTCCATCCAGCGAGGCGTTCACCTCGACCACGGTCCCGCCAACAGGCGCGTACACCTGCGAGACCGACTTGGTCGATTCGACCTCGCCGAGCTCTCCGCCTCGGACGACCTTGTCGCCGACTGAGGGCATTTGGACGAACACGATGTCTCCGAGGGCTTCCTGCGCGAAATCGGTGAGGCCGACTCTGACCTTGGCGTCCTCGAGACGCGCCCACTCGTGGTCAGCGGTGTATCTCAGGTCCTGCGGGATATCCATTTCTCACGGCTCCTTCGGGGCGGCGGCAAATTTCAACGCTTCGGCGATCGTAGTCACTCGCCGGACTCTGCGCCCCCCGGTCCCGTGGCAGCACCGAGCGGCGGTCATCCCGGCCCCCCAACAGCTGGTCAGGCTGTTCCTTCGGCAAGGATCGCCTCAATATCGTTGGCCGCCCGCTCGGCCCGTTGCTCGGCCTCGGCCTGGGTTCTGCCTTCGGCTTGGATGCGAGTGACCGGCGTCTCCGGATCGGGCAGCACGAGGGTCCAGCCGTCGGCATCGATCGTCTTCACCCCGTCGAGCAGGAGCACTCCGGCCGGATCTGCCTGCTCGACGAGAGTGCGCATCACGAGGCCTTTCTGTTCGAAGGGAGTCGGCACTTCCCGTCGGACGATGTAGGTCGCGGGAAGACGGGCCACGACGCGCGACATCACTTCTCTCCCGACCGCGAGAAGCGAAAGGAGCCGCACGAGGCTGGCGACTGCGTCGAAGGCCGGCAGGAACAAGGGAAAGACGAAGCCCCCTGAGGTGTTCGCGGCGAAACGCACCGCCGGCGAATCGGCAGCCTCCAGCAGCAGCGTGGCCGAGAGCTTTGTCCTCAACACCTCCGAGCCCGTCGCGGCGCATATCGCCTCCACGTGGCGGCTCGCGTCCACGGGCACGGCGATCACGCCCGGGGGCTCTGCTGTCGAGACGAGCTGGACGAGCGCTAGCAGGGCCTCATCGTCCTCGAGCACGTGGCCGGTGTCGTCCACGAGGGTCAGCTGCTCCCCGTCAGAGTCCAACATCGCCCCGAGGTTCGCGCCCGAGGACCGAACGAGATCGCCAAGTCGAGCCGCGTGCGCCGCCCTGTCGAAGCCAATGAGGCCGGACGTCGAGACATTCGGGTTGATCCCGAGAATGTCGGCACCGAGCTTCGCGAGCACGTTCGGCATGACGAAGCTCGCCGTGCCGAACGCGTAGTCGAGGACCAGCTTGAATTTCGCCGCACGTATGGCCTCGAGGTCAACCAGGCTGGTGAGCTCGTTGGTGTAGAGCTCGAGCGTCCTCGAGGCGAAGCTGATGTCGCCGATCTCTGCCGCGAGCACCCGTCGCGACTCTTCGCGGTCGTAGAGCCTCTCGATCTTGCGCTGGGCTGCCTCACCGAGGTCCATGCCGTCCTCGTTCAGGAAACGCAAGGCCACCGACTGCGGATCGCCCGGCACGAGCCTGACGGTCATCCCGCCGACCGTGGTCCCGGTACGGGTCAGGAACCGCGTCACGGGCACCGTCGCGGCCTCGAGGTCCTCGACATTGCAGCCGGCCGCGATGATCCCGACAATGGCCGCACGTTTCAGCATTCGTGCCGCCCGGCTGGAATCTCGCGACACGGCAACGGTGGCGCTTTTGGGAAGGGTGGTGGCGTACGCCAGGGCTACGCGCATGGCGACCTCTGGCGAGAGGTCCACGTTCGCGATTCCCGCGACGCCGAGACGCCCGAACAGGCTCCTCGAGCCTCGGGACTCCCAGATGATCGAGGTGTTCACGACAGCACCCGCCTCAATGGTCTTGTGCGGGTACACCTTCACGCCGGCGCCAATGACTGCCTGACGCCCCACTCTGGATCCCGCGCCCAGCACCACTCCGTCGTCGAGGTGCACGCCCTGGCGGATATCGCACGACCTCGCGATGACACAGCCCCGGGCGCTCACTGACGAGGCGATGTAGACGTTGTCGTGGATGACTGACCGCTCGATGACGCTGTTCTCGCCGATGCGCACGTTGGCACCGACTACGCAGTACCCGTGCAGTTCGACGCCCGCTCCGATTCGGCAGTTGTCCCCGATCAGCGCAGGGCCGACCACGCTCGCCGAGGGATGGATCTCCGCACCTGCGCCGAGCCACACGTTCGGGCGAAGCGAAAATCCAGGCATGTCGATCTCGACCTTGCCGTCGAGGATGTCCGCATGCGCCCGCAAGTAGGCCTCCAGCGTGCCGACGTCCTCCCAGTAACCGCCTGCCACATAGCCGTAGAGCGGTCGACCTGCTTCGAGCATCGCGGGGAACACTTCGGAGGAGAAATCGACGGCCCGGCCGCCGGGTATCCAGTCGAAGACCTCCGGCTCGAGCACGTAGATACCGGTGTTGATCGTGTCGCTGAAGACATCGCCCCAACCCGGTTTCTCGAGGAGGCGCTCGATGCGCCCGTCAGCGTCGAGGATGACGATGCCAAACTCGAGGGGGTTCTCCACGGCCTCCAGCGCAAGAGTCGCGACCGCGTGCTGCTTGGCGTGGAACTCCACGAGCGCCGTCAGGTCCACGTCGGTCACTACGTCCCCCGAGATCACGAGGAAGCGGTCGTCCAGTTCGTCGATTGCGTTGAGCACCGATCCGGCAGTCCCGAGCGGTGTCTCCTCGGTCGCATAGACGAGGCGGACCCCAAGCTCCGACCCGTCCCCGAAATAGGTGCGAATCGTGCTCGCGAGAAAGCCGACCGTCACGACGATATCCTCGAAACCGTGGCGCCTGAGCAGGTTCACGACATGCTCGGCCATCGGTGCGTTGGCCATCGGGAGCATCGGCTTAGGCTGGTTGGCGGTGAGCGGCCGAAGCCTCGTGCCCTCCCCGCCCGCCATGATCACGGCCTTCACCGACTCACCGCCCCATGTTGAGCGCGCTCTGGCCGGCGCTCGCTGAGCGCCCGGCGGGCGTGCGGGATGTACGCGGCCGCGGCCATGAAACTCAGAATCAGGGCGGGCACGACCGCCACCCAGGTGATGTCGGCCAGCACGCGAGCCCACCTGGCTTGTTCGTCCGCGAGCAGGAACAACGGGAAGCAGCACAAGAGCCCGAAGGTGCCCGCTTTCCCCACCCAGAGCACGTCGATACGCCCTGCCCCAAGGGCAGCAAGCACCACAACTGCCACCGAGACGAGCAGTTCGCGACCGAGCACGACCGCTGCGAGCCAGACCGGGACGGCTCCGTAGATCTCGATGGCGAGGACCCCGGTCACAAGCACGACTCGGTCAGCGACCGGGTCGAGAACCTTCCCCAGCGTGCTGACCTGGTTGAACCTGCGCGCGAGATAGCCGTCCAGGAAGTCGGTCACACCGACGAACATCAGCACGAGCGTTGCGGCGATCCGCTCGTCCGGGCCGAACAGGAGCCAGCAGAACGCACCGAGCAGCACGATCCGGGCGAAGGAGATCGCGTTCGGCAAGGTCCACACGCGATCGAGGCTCTTCACGCCGTTGATGGCCCCGGTTGGCACGGCCTCCACGCCGGCAAGTGTACGGGCGGCCGAACGCTCAGGCCCACGCCTGGTGTCCGTGCTTGGTGACGCGTGCCTCTCGGCTCGGTGCAAACGGCCCTGCGCGACCTCAGCTCATTCAGTGTGCCGAACGCGCATGCCCGTGACGATGTTGGGCACCAAGCACACGTAGCGGTCCGCCATCCCGTCGAGTGCCCAAGGTTCGAGTGGCAGCTCCATCGCCCGATCGAGCTCCTCGTCATCGGTGACGACGTGCGCCAACCCCTGGACCATCACGCTCCAGCCCTGCTGATGGTCCAGTTCGTAGCTGTCGACCTCGAAGGCCACAACGAATCCCGCTGAGGCGTCGTTCAGCTTGGTGCCCTGAGCCGACCGCCACACGATGTCGCCGTCGAGCAAAGCGAAGTTCACGGGAAGGACGATCGGCAGCGCCCGCGCAGTAAGCGCCACCCGACCCACGTGCTCACCTTGCAGCAGCTCGAGACAGTCCTCACGGCCCAGATCCTCGAAAAGGAGTCGCCGATCGCAGTCCACGTCTCAAGAGTCGGCCTGAGCAGCCCTTTCTGGTTAGAGGCGAAAGTCACCTTTCATCCGGCCGTGCGGCGCCCTTGTCAACAAAAGGCCAGCTTCACGGCGTGATTGGGACACACCATTCGACCAGCGTCCCCGAGGGGCTGCGAGCCGTGATCGAGACCGAGCCTGAGAGCGCGCGGGCCCGCTCCGCGATGTTCCGCAACCCGTTGCCGGCGGTTCGCCCCTTGGGAGGGCCCACACCGTCGTCAGCGACCGAGACGAGGAGCATGTTGTCCTCTGCGGCAATGACCACTTCAACTGACGAAGCCGCAGCGTGTCGGGCAACGTTCGAGAGCACCTCGGTCAAGACGGCTATGACGTTGGGCTCCAGCAGCTCGCTCGTGACCGAGTCCACCGGGCCCTGGAACCCGACACGGGGTGTGAAGCCGAGATGTTCCGCGGCAGCTGCGACGACAGCCGTGACCGCCGACCGAAGGCCCCAGTCGGCCATCGCTGGTCGTTCGAGGAGGAAGATCGTCTCGCGGATCTCGCGAATGACCTCGTCCAGACCGTCGACGACACGATCGATCCGCCCGGCCACCGGGCCGCTCGTCAGTCGCTCAATGCTTTGCAGGCCCATGCCCAGCGCGAAGAGCTGCTGGATGACCGTGTCGTGAAGGTCACGCCCGATTCGCTCACGCTCGGCCGTGGCATGGAGCTGCTCGAGCTCGACTCGGGCCTCGCCGAGGGTGAGCGCGACCATCGCTGCGTTGGCGAAGACCTCGACGAGCGCGGTGTCGTTTGCGCTGAAGCTCGGCGCTCCCCGGGGCCGAGCCACGACGAGAGCGCCGAGTATCCGCCCCTCGACGCTCAGCGGGCAGAACAGGCCAGGCCCGAGGCCGAGCGCCTTCATCTCGCCCGGAACGGTCATCTCGGTCGACAGGTCATCGACGATGATCGACTCTCGCTCGGTCATGGCCTGCTTCGCGATGCTCCCGTCCGAGGAGATCTCGAGACCGATGATCGATTCGGCCCCCTCACCGTCGCTCGCGCTGACAACGAGGTCTTCTTTCCCGGACGGTACGACCACCCAGCCCAGCGAGGCGTCCACCAGGCCGCGTGCCCGACACGCGACCAGCTCCAGCGTGGTCGCGGTCGGCTCGCCGGCAAGCAGGCGCTGGGTGATCTCGTTGATCGCATGCAGCCTCGCCTCCTGGCGACGCCGATCAGTGGCATCGCGCACGAACGCCCCGGTGAACTGCTCACCGCCTGTCGAGAACGGGGCGAGGCTGACATCGATCGGGAACACGCTCCCGTCGCGGCGCCGGCCCGTGAGCTCGAGGCCGAGTCCCATGGACCGCGCCTGCCCGTTCTCCGAGAACTTTCTCCGGTGGCGCTCGTGCATGGCCCGGGCCTCCTCCGGCACGAGCGTCTCGATTGGCAGCCCGACGACTTCGTCCGGATCGAAGCCGAAAAGTGTCCTGATTGCTTCGCTGGCGAGCACGATGAGCCCGTCCGCATTGACTGCGACGACGGCATCCGGCGATGACTGCAGGAGTGTTGCCAGCACATCGGCAGTGTCCGCCACACGCGATTGCATAGGTACGATGCGACTGTGCTCTCTCACCGGGGTGCGAGCCTAGTCAGGTTGTCGCCTGAGGCGCATGGGCCGAGAGGGCTCAGGGTCGCCACGATCGCGTCGAACAGCCGAGATCCGGCTCTCGCCTTGTACCTGTCCGCAATACTTGAGCACGGGTCGGCTCGTTCTCGACAAGCAAGTGGCGTGCCGCCACGCGTCCCGATGCACCCGCGTCACGACCGCTCCAGAGGAGCTCAGCTTGAGGCAGACCGTTCAAGGGCGAACGACGATAGCGGCATCGGCCGGCACCGTCTTCGAGTGCTTGGCCGACTACAAGTGCGCCGACCTCTTCATCGAGGGTCTCGAGCAGCTCACCCCCCTTGGGCCCCAGACGACGGGCAAAGATGCACGATTCGACGCCATCTTGAACCTGGGGGGCCGCAAGCTTCGAACCACCATTGTGATCACCTCACTCCAACCGGGTCGCAGCATCACTTGGTCCTCAGCCGACGACGACGGCCAGAGCCTCACATTCGAACTGCATCCGAAGCGAGGCGGGACAACCGTCAGCCTCACGGTGACCTACGAACAGCCGGGCGGTATCGCGCGCGCGCTCATCGCCCCGTTCGTGGAGCACACGGTCCAGCACCGCGCAACCGGGGCACTGGACCGACTGCGCGAGCACCTTTCACCGGAGTAGGCACGTATTTGAAGCGACAGACGAAGCCCCCGTCACGCTTCGACGACAGCTCCTCGCGACAGATGTTCAAGGTCGCAGGCAAACGCGTCGATAGATGGTGCACGACCCCCGTTGCCTTGCGAGGGAAGCAAGGGGCCGTGCACCGTCTACGAGTATCTCGCAATTGGAACGCTCTCCGCGCTCTTTTTTGACAGCGCGACGACGCAAGCTCGCGACAGCCGAGGTGCCTGCTGCGAACCGCGCGCTGTTCCGCCAATCGCCAGCTCCAAGAACGCCATGACTGATGGGCAAGCGTCCGCTGGTCGGGTTGGACCGCTGCAGTATCAGCTCTTGAACACGTAAGCCCGGCCGGCATACTTTGCCTTGCCATATGAACCCATCACGGCGGTCGTGCCCGAAACGGCCACCGAGACGCCGAAGTGGTCGCCTGCGGCGGTATCGGAGCCCTTCAGCTCGGCCGTCTGCTTCCAGACGCCCGCCGTGCCGGTGAACACATATGCCCGACCGGCATCCGTGGCGTGGTCGTATGCACCCACCACTACCGACGTGCCCGAGACCGCCGCCGAGATGCCGAAGTAGTCGCCTGCGGCGGTGTCGGAGCCCTTCAGCTCGGCCGTCTGCTTCCAGACGCCCGTCGTGCCGGTGAACACATATGCCCGCCCGGCGGAGTCGGCCTGGCCGTATGAGCTCACGACGACTGTCGTGCCCGAGAGGGCCACAGAGGTGCCGAAGTTGTCACCGGTGACGGTGTCGGAGCCCTTCAGCTCGGCCGTCTGCTTCCAGACGCCCTCTGTCTCGCTGAACACGTAAGCTCGGCCCGCACCCTTTGCGTAGCCCTCCGCACCCACGACGGCCATAGTGCCCGAGACGGCCACGGAGGTGCCGAACCCATCCTCGGTGACGGTGCCGGAGCCCTCCAGCTCGGCCGTCTGCTCCCAGCCCGAGGTCGTCTTGGTGAACACGTACGCCCTGCCCATATAGCGGGCGTGGCCGACGGCCCCTACGACAACAGTCGCGCCCGAGACGGCCACCGACCAGCCGAAGTAGTCGTCAGCCACGGTGTCGGAGCCCTTCAGCTCGGCGACCTGGCCCCAGCCGGACGCGGTCTTGGCGAACACGTAGGCCCGCCCGGCATCCTTGGCTTGGTCGTAGGCACCCACGACAACGGTCGTGCCCGAGATGGCCACCGAGTTGCCGAAGTGGTCGCCTGGCGTCGCATCGGAGCCCTTTAGCTCGGCGACCTGGCTCCAGCCGGACGCGGTCTTGGCGAACACGTACGCCCGACCGGCATAGGCGGCGCCCGAGGTGCCCACGACGGCGGTCGGGCCCGAGACGCCCACCGAGACGCCGAACTCGTCGGTGGTGGTGGTATCGGAGCCCTTCAGCTCGGCCAGCTGCTTCGGAGCGGCCGTGCGCGGCCCGGTGGCCGTGGCCGTCGTGCAGCTCGCCAGGAGGGGCAGCGAGACCGCGCCGACCATGACGAGCGCGGACAGGCTGGCTTTCGGGGACTTCCCCACGGGCACCTCCGGGCGGTGGAGCAAATGAGCGGAAACTTCGACGTCAGGCTAGCCCGGAGATGTCTCCGCGACCTGACCCCTTCCCAACCCCCCTCACCTGTCCACCGGCGGCCGGTTGACCAGCAGAAGACCCTGCGACAGGAGCGGCCGGGGGCGCTTGGCGTCCCACGGCCGCTCGCTTCTCCCGGATTGCATGCCAGGGGCGTTCCTCGCCTACCTCACCGCTCGCCCCCGGCCTGCCGTGTCCCCCCGTGCCAGGAAGAGCAACTCGCGTGTGCCCCCGGTCCCGCTGGGCGTCGTGACCGATGCACGGCCGCTTCCTCCATGTCGCAAGGCAACAGGGCCGTGCCCCCCCTTATTCCACCGACCTCCTGCCCGTGCCCGCCGGACCGGTCCGCGGGCGGACTCTGACCGTCTGTGATCTGCGCTTGCCGAGCCCACAGCCCCGTCATTTCGCGGTCGCGGGGCTGCCGCGCGCCGAAGCGGTCTCGTCTGTCTTGGTTTGAGGCCTACAATCGGTGCAGAAGTGGTCCGGGGGGTTCGACATGCGAAGGGTCCTTTCCTCTCTCGTTGCCGTCGTGGCTGTGGCCTCCTTCGCCGTCCCCTCACTGGCCAGTGCTGCAAGCACGGGGACAATCCCGACTCGTCACCTCGCTGCCAACGGAGGCGTGGTCAACTGGCCGGTGACGGTCCAGAACTCCGGGACCTGCTCGTGGTCGTCATCGCCGAGCGTCGCCGGGTTCGCCACGACTGTGAAGTGCAAGTCCGGACGCGTCGAACGTTCGTTCCAGTTCGAGGCGAACCCGTTGACCAGGGCGAAGGACTACACGCTCAGCCTGACCGTGCGCGGCGAGGCCACGACAATCGACCACCTGAAGGTCGTTGAGGCCGGGCACACGACACCGACCACCACGACGGTCCCCCCAACGACGACTACTACCACGGTCCCCCCAACGACAAGTACGACGACGTCGACGACGACTACGCTGCCCCTTTCACAATCTCCCGGCTGGACCTCGCCCAACTGGTCGGGGTATGTCCTCACGGGAGGAGGCGGTGGGTACCAGGCGATAAGTGCCGAGTGGACGGTTCCGTCGGTCGACTGCTCCTCGGTACCGGATGGCGCCACATCGGACTGGGTGGGTGTCAACGGCTTCGGGGAGCAGAACCCTGGTCTGTTCCAGGACGGCACGACGTCGTACTGCGTCAACGGGCAGGAGGGCGACTGGTCCTGGTGGACCGACGCGGCTGAGGCCTACTCGAGTCAGCTCCTCTTTCCGGTCGCTCCCGGCGATCTGATCTACGCCCAGGTCTACCAGGAAGCCTCAGGCGAGTGGGCCTACGACATCCAGGATCTCACCAGTCAAGTGTCGTCGTCAGCCGCCCCCGCAGCCCCCGAGTCCTACTCTGGTCCAGGCACGACCGCCGAGTGGATAGCAGAGGATCCCGGCGATCCGAGCACCGACGAGCCCTATCCTCTCGCGAACTTCGGGTCGGTGACCTTTACGGACCTCGGCTTGACGGTGCCGTCCGGGTCTTGGACGGTGCCACCGTATTCCGATGCAATCGAAATGGTGGGACCGGACCAGTTGGTCGAAACGTTGCCCAGCCTGATTCAAGGCGCCGCCGCATCGGCTGATTTCACCGTTACCGACGAGGCAGCGGTCGAGAACGGTTCCGCAGCCAGAGGTGTTGCCATGCGGCACGCCCAGTCGACGTTCGTGGCGCTCGTGCCGCGGGCTCCGCAACACAAGGCAAGTCAACCAGGAAGTCGATCGGCCCCCAGAGCGAAGTAACGGGCCGGCTCGCGTGGCGAGGATGCGTACATCTGCAGGTGTCTGCACCCGCTGACGACCCGGACCCGCAATCGCGAGGCCTTGCCGCCGAGATGGCTGACGCCTTATCCGCTGCTCTTGTCGGGCTGGCCGGATTTGAACCGGCGACCTCTTGACCCCCAGT
>Ga0181518_10001908_pt1 | contig 20693 bp, 13 predicted proteins | sample PEATcosm2014_Bin_28_FD_119751 | JGI IMG/M metagenome (GOLD analysis project Ga0181518, IMG submission 119751) | Peatland microbial communities from MTU Mesocosm Facility, Houghton, MI, USA - PEATcosm2014_Bin01_60_metaG | ecosystem: Environmental > Terrestrial > Soil > Wetlands > Peat | place... | reverse complement strand
TCAGCCCGACGCGAGCCAACATGTCCAGACGGCCCGGCCTATGAAGCAAACCGGGCATTGTGCGAAAGACGGGCGGGCGAGTCCTGCCGAGCGCCAGACCCGCGCCCCAAGAACCCGCGCTCGACAGGCACGTCCCGCTGCACTCCCAATGCCACGCCGGACGCTCCGCAGATGCAGGAAGTCAGTGGGCCTGCCTGCCGCAGGCAGGGGTTTTGGGGTCATTTCGCTACGCTACATTATGGGCAAATCGCCCGTGTCGCGCCCAAACACCCATCGCGCCACAGCCGACATGCCAGCGATTGGGGCAAAGAAAGGAGAGTGGAGGGAAGCCGGGGGTAAGCGGCGAATTGGAGGGGGCAAGACGCGAGAAGAGCCGAAGCATCGAAAAAATTCTAGAAGCCATCTGCGAATTGATGACCCGGTCCGAAAAAAAGGGTCGCGAAATCGGGGTTCATGAGAAAACGTGACCGGCCCGGACTACACCCGAATTTTCGCCTCAGGCGCGCAAGGCGATTAACCGGCATTTATGAGTTGACGCGGTGGGGGGGGAAATGGTGGAATCAAGGGAAATCAGCGTAGCCAGGATTATGCTCGGAAGCTGTCAATGCCAGCATTGCGGGGGCCACATCGACTTCGAGGTGGAGGACCTGACGGAGCAAAACGCCCTAATCAATTGTCCGCACTGCGGCTTGGAAACGCGGCTTTCAGTCGATAAAGCCGAATCAGCGCAAAAAGGAGAGAAGCAGCAGGGCGATCTCAGCGGTTTTTGCCCGCATTGCTGGCAGCCTATCGAATTCCCGACGGAGGGAAAAGGTGAGATAGTGCCATGCCCGATCTGCAAAAGGTATTTCACCCTGTGCCAAGCGAATCGACCAAAGGGAAGGATCGTGATGCCAGAGCGCACGGAGAAAGCCAAACCGAAACCACTCGAAAGGGGTATGCCAGACTTTTCAAGCCTCACCGAGCAAACGATGCTCAAGCGCAACAGCGGCGGTAACACACCGCTACACACGGCATTACGAACAGGAAGGTTTGCGGAAATACCGCCAAGCTTATTGAAGCCAGAATTGTTCGTCATCAAGAACAAGAAGGGCCAAACGCCGCTATATTGGGCAGCAGTAACGGGCCAATTAAACCAGTTGCCAAAGGAGGTGTTAACAAAAGAAAACCTGTGCGCGCCAGCACCAACGTGGCGGGTCGGTGAGTCAACAACCATACTTCACCTCGCATGCGAAGGGCACGCAAACCAGATTCCAAAGGAATTCTTGAAGCCTGAATTCCTGAGCATCAAGGATGGCAGCGGAGCTACCGTTTTGCATCAACTAATTCCCAGAGAGGGATCTGAGATTGCCGGTGTAGGAGAGCTGTACCCAGACGACCCTATGTGGGAGGAAAAGGACGCCCAAGGAAAAACGGCACGAGAAGCCCTGGAATGTGTGTTGGGTTTTCGGATACACAGAGCGGCCTACATTGGCCGGTCAAGAATGGAACCGGCAACGGAAAAACAAAAGCACAAGCTCAGGTTTTTCGGTTGCACTTTTGACCAGGAGATTCTCAAAGGCCAGGCCAGCGACGCGCTGGACGAGTGCGTGCGAATGTTTCCTGAGATAGAGGAAGCATATTACAAGCGTCCCGCCACGGAAGAACAGTTGGCAAAATTGCGGGAAATCCACGAGGAGAAGGAGGAGGAAGAAGATAGAGATAATGAGCCGGAAGAAGAGTATGTGCCGAAAGCAGGCCTGTCATACGGGGAAGCGAAAGCGCAAATTGAGAATTGGGAATTGGACCAGCAGGTGTATGAACACGAAAGGCTCATGGAAGAGCGGGACAAGGAGAAAGCTCAGGCAGAAAGCGAAGAAGGAAGGATCGAGGAGGAGTGCAATACGATAAACTGCCTTGGGCTGCACGATTACACGCGGGACATAACAACAGAAGAACTCGGCCAAGCATGGGCATTGGTGAAATCCAGGGAACCGGAAATTAAGGACTTTACAGCAGGGTATCGATTAAGGGAGGCGCTGGAAGAACTGCATCCGGATATCGTAAAACCGATGAGGCCAGGGGTTATTGGCTACAAATATTGCGTTCATTGTAGAGGACAAATTGAAGAATTGGCGCCCAGGAACCCTGTAATCGGGATCAGCAAGAAGACCAAGGATTTAATAGAGAGGAAAAGCGAGGAGCCGAGTGCATATTTTGAGCAACTCGCAGCTCTGATGGAACAAGACTGCATACAAAAGCAAGTGGAATGCCCACATTGTAAAAGAAAAACGGAGATAACGCTTCCGAATTATTTTTCATTCAAGTGCCCAAACTGCGAAAAGGAGTGGTCAGTGTTCCCCTCGGACGAAGGAGAAAAGATGAAATGCCCAAACTGCGATAAGGAAGTTGAGCCGAGAAAAACGGAACAGAAAGTGGGAAAGTTAGAACGAGATCGAATGAACGAATCGCATGAGGGGGTTGTAGGAGAAGGGCAGCAATCAAGTTGCAATCCGCCAACGGAAGCACAACTAAAGAAGATAAGAGAATGGGAATTTGAATTAGATACAAGAGTTGAGATAACAGCTGAGAATTTGGAGGGACTGTTGAGGTTGGATGGGAAGCCAGCGAGCGATGAGGACGTGAAATGGTTTGCCCGGTATGGCTTCACGTATTTTCGCGGCGATGCAGTGGCAGCGTTCGCATTCAGAGCGGTAATAAGGCAGATGGAAGACATAGCAAAGGGGCAAAGCAAGCGGAGTTGGGAGGCTAGGCGAATTGCGATGTCGTGTTTAATTGCAAAGAGCGATCCGGCTTTTCAAAAACCGAGAATCACGCTGGACAGGTGCAAGAGGCTGACATTGGCCTGGCCGGAGCAAAAGCTGAATGAGTGGTACAGGAAAGGCGCGAAGATTTAAAGGGCGGAAAGGCCAGGAAAGCCGAGGAGAGGCAAGGCAAGGCCGGGAAAGACCGCACTTAGTTTTGCATATCGCTCAGCCGCTCACCCGCACGCGCCGGGGCGCAGCGATGGGGCGCTCAAGGCCCTTGCGGACTACGGGCCAGCGAAAAGGCGTCATCGGCGGCTCGGAAAATTACAGATACCTCCTCGCCAGTCAAAGTCGGCGTCGTAATCAGTTCACTGGCCAGGGTCGTAATCCTGCTCCAATTTCGCGGAGAAGAGACCAGATTGCGAGTGCGGAGAGTCAGATAGGCCATCGCGGCCTGTCGTTCCTCGTCTTCAGGGTGAAGGGAGGCAAGGAAATCAACCGCGGATTGGTGGTCTGAGCGGGCCATATAGGAATGGAGACTCTGCGGCTTAAACTTCTTTTGCGCTTCCCGTCCAGCAAGCAGGCAAACGATGAAGTCATGGCAGTCGGCGAAAAGTCGAGTGGTCATCGTGCCGTATTCCAACTGGCGCAGCAAGCGGCTCAAGCGCGCCTTGTGGGCGATGGCGGCACTACCTTTGGAATTATACTTCTCCAAGATCGTGACGCGGCCATTGCCCCAGCCCAAAACGTAGTGAGCCAGAGCGTGACCAGCTTCGTGGTACGCGGTCGCCGCTTTGTCAATCGGGAGCATCTAGCGAGGAGAATAGGGGCGGAGGGGCTGAGGGTCAAGGGGGGCGGCAAGAACGCTTATGGCGCGCGGGGGATAAGAATAAGAACTGTGGCAAGAAGGGGAGCACAGATGGGGCTGGCGCGAGAAGGCGGGGCGGAGATGGGGGAGACGGTGCCACGGCGGCACGCAAGGAGGAGGTGGGCGAATGCTCAGAACGGAAGTGGGCTATGTTCTTCCGCACAAAAAAAGGCAACCCATGAAGAAGAGCCGAGAAGCCATCGGGCAGGCGGGCAAAGACCGCATTTAGGTTTTCGTCAAGTTCAACCCATTCAGGCCCGCACGCGCCGGGGCTCAGTCAGGCGGCGCTCATGTCGCTTGAGCGAAGCGACGCACGCATTTTGCGGAATATCATCGCTCAATCACCGGCGAAAGGAATTGGAAGGGCGCAATTGCCAGAATCAGAAGGGTTGCAGTCCGGTGTCGGGAGAAGGGACAGTTTCCGATAAAGCGCATTCCGCGTTCTTGCGCAAAAGCGATTGCAAAGCCCCGTTTACATACTCGGGGTGGAGGATTGGAATGCCGCCAGCGTCAAATTCCTGTTTGCATTGATACGCTACGGCATCGCATTGCCGGGTGACATCAAAAGGCTCAACTTTCGCCAGCCCATGTTCAGCAGACCAGAGTTCTTGGATTGTGGCTGCCAGAATCGCTGGGGTTGTAGATTGTGTGCCGTGTTTGGCGATCAGAAAATGGCAGTGGCCGCGCCGACCGCGGCCCCATTCAGTCTTGGCATAAATAGCGAGGTGCCTATGACGCAATCGGAGACGAGTGCAGGTCTTGCCAATGATGCGGAAAAAGTCAGCGCGTCGGAGTTGCTCCGAAGCTTCGGAAGTGCCGGATTTAGAGGTGCCATCCCAGGTGGCAATTCCCCAAACCGCCCATTCGACCTTTTCAAGATGATAAGCGTAAGCACTCATTTTTAGAAAAAACGATGATACAAGTTTGCTTTGTTTGGCAACCCCAGTAAAGGTTCATGAACACTGCCGAAAAGCGTCAGGCAAAGTGACCACGATACGCAAAACCGACAGCTTTGGTGCATTCGCTTCGCACCACTCCATATAGTGGCACGGTCGAGCCAGAAACACAAGGGAAAGGTTTTCAGCGGGTTCGCGGCCATTCCGGGCGCTAATCCAGGGCAAGGCGCCTTTTTCCAGCCGTTTCCACAAGTTAAGGGTTCCCGGCCTCTGCAGCGATAGGGCTAATTAGGGGGATCGTTCACAAGGCCAAGGAGGGCGTTTTCGGACAAAACGGACGGATGTTCGGCACAAGCCTACACGCAGGAGCACGCGCTCGCGCGCGTACGGAAGCAGGAAATATCCGTCCGAATTGTACGTAAAGCCAAAAACATCCACCAGACGGTCGGAAATACCTGTCCGAATTGTCCGAGCCGGGGTGAGCATTAGGCACATTTGATCCCCTTCCAGCCGCGCTGACCTTTGCCGCTCTGGTCGCAAATGTCATGGCGGACGGTCACACCAAATATGCGGGCGACAGCGTCACCAATTGCGTTGGAAAATTTCTTTTTGGCCATCGCAGCCCATCCGCGATCAGTGCAAAAGGAGACATAATGCTCGTAACAGTGGGCCACGGTAAGGGAATCCATCGCGGCGCGCTCAAGGCATTCCTTGGCAAAAACGACTTCGCCTTCCGATTCCAACAGGAGATCATCCACGACCTTTTGTTGCCGAGGCGAAAGCCGCAGTTGCCAACCATCCGCGGCAATCTTGTCCAATCCATCCAACATCCAATTCAGAACACCGGGTCCCTCCTCAGCGAGAATACGCTCGCTCAGATCGGCAATCACATGATCCGTTTTCGGTTTGAGATACTCAATAATGAAGAGGCGGCGACGCCAAGCATCGGCATCGCCCTCCAAGCGCAAAGTCAGGCGGGAATTGCATGTGGCAATGGCATTGAAACGGCAGATGATTTGCGGGGTCTCATTGCTGCCCTTGAATTCCAGGGTGACAGGGTCGCCGCCAGTCAGGGCTTTCAGAACAGAAGCGCCCTTGCAGTTGAGAAAATTGTCCGGAACATCGGCGCCATAGAGAAGGGATTTTCCGTACAGGCGCCCCAGCTCAAAACGTTCAGCCAGCAGGTCGGGCCGCAAACTGCCAACATTTACTGCGCCTATTATGCCCAGGATAACGCGGACGAGAGTCCCTTTCCCGCCGCCAGCCGTGCCAGTCAGAATTACGATTCTCTGGGCGAGATTCACGCCAATCAGGGCGAGACCGCACCAGCGTTGCAGAAGTTCTATGTCTTCCGGCTCCAAAGCTGGCATTAGCAGGGTCCGAAGAAATAAAGGACAAGACGCCCCGGCGAGATATGCCACCGCGAGCTTATTTCGCCGCCGATACGCCGGCCTAAAGGGGAGCAGGGCGCGATTAGAAATGCGGAGCATACCGTTCTTGCATGGGACAAACTCCAAGAGCTCGGACTCGAAAAAGTCCTGAGGAACTTGCAAGACGCCCCGCGCACGAGTCAGGACACCTCTCAAATTGGAGGAGTCGCGGAATTTGAAGGCGACGGCCTGCATATCGAATTTGGCCGAACAATCACGGGCGCAGTCCAAAAGCAGAGCACTCAGGCGGGCGCAAATGGTGGAGTCATTGGTTTCGAGGTAAATCCCCTCAGTTGGCATGTAGCGGTAAAACCGGCCATCCACGACGGAGAAAACAGTTGGAGAATCAGGGGTGCCGTCCGCCCCGAGGGAGGCGGCGAGAAAGTCTTCCGATAAGTCCCGAACCGAAGGCTTTTGCTTATCCTTGTCATCGGAAGGGAGAGATTCAAGTACCGCCGCGCCAAATCTCTTTTCCAGACCAGGAAACCGTGCCGAGAACCAGGCGGCAGGTGTTTCCGGCAATGGGGCAACCACATTCTCCTTGGCCCAAGCAGCCATCTTTTGAATTTGCGGGTCGCTCATGCCATCCCTTTCGCCAACTCCACAATTGGCCGACCGTCAGGGTCAGGATTCAGATACAAGAGCCGTTGCAACCGCTGCCCGCGCATCGCTTGCGGCAGCCGCGTCAGACGCACCGCTGACAAGGCACCCGGATCAGCACCGAGCGTCACCAAGACCGGCTTCATTTTGGCAACTTTGGATTCCCAATCCGTCTTGCTTGAGGCGTCAATCCTCACCAACGCGTGAATGGAGCGCCCGCCAGACTCGCAGACGGCGGCAATGCGCAGCGGGAGTTGGGCGAGGCATCGCAACCAATCATCACAATCGGCCACATCGCTTTCCAAAACGGCATAGCGCCAGGCCGTGACAGACTCCTCAGACCGGCGCGACATAGTCCCGCCCTGGCGCGGATTCGGATGAAACATCCCATCCACCGGTTGAGGCAGGAACCAGACGCCATCCGGCCCGGCAGGGAAGAGGGAGTTGCGAATAGACCCGGCCCGATCAGCTTCCCAAAGGAACTGGCCTTGCGACTTCATATCGGAAAAAACCAGGACCTTTTCGCCGGGGCTATTCCCGTAAAGGGTGCGCAAACCGCCCGTGCAATCTTGAAGGGCCACAGGGACGGGCGACGCCGCGCCGATGGCGGCCGTAATATCGGGGATGGTCATCTTTGCAGCGACCCGCTTCAAAACCATAGGGCGAAAGACGGGTTTGCGTGGAGGGGTGGATAGGGAGGCGGAGGAGAGACGATCGGCGGGAAATGGCGAGTGCGCGGTGCCCAGCAAATAACCACGAGGCTGGGGATGTTGGGCGCAGGATGCCGACTTGATTTTGTGGAGCAATTCCGAGTCCGACCACGGCGGAAGGCAGCCTTGATTCCACTCGCGCAGCAAAATCAGGGTATCCGTTTCCGACAGGGCAAACCCATGCACAAGAAGGCAGGCAGCGTGAAAGGCGGCATCATGACCGCGCTGGCCGCTGACGGCGGGCGGGCACTTCGCGAGATAGCGCCGCGCCCTGTCAATGGGGGAGATCATTGCGAAGCCCCCCCATTCACCAGGGCTTCAAGCTCCGCTCGCCTCACGCGATAGGTCTTCGGCAGCACCTCGACACGGGTCAACCGCCCCGCGTTCAACATTCGCCACAATGTTGGCCGGCTGACACCCAATAAGGCCGCCGCCTTGCCCATCGGCAGCAAGAGCGGCCCGCTAAGAACGGGCGGGGCAGGCTCGATCTTTCCAGCAAGAATCCGGTCAATCGCGGCCTGTTGCTCTGGAGTGGCCTGCAAGACGCGAATCAGCCATTCGTTTGCAAGGGCGGTGGTTACAGAGGGGGAAGTCATACGCCGACCTCCCAGGTGTGGATGTTCAATTCCCGCGCAATGGCCTCTTTGAGCCATTGCGGAGGCGCGGCGCGCCCGGTTTCAATTTTGGCGATCATGGATTCCGAGCAATGGACCCGCCGAGCCAATTGAAATTGAGTCAATCGTTGCCGCCGCCGCGCCGACGCCTGCCGGCCAGGTGATGTTTCGTTCATAGGCATTGTATTTCAGGCATTACTTCTTCTTCGCCCAATCCGCGCAAAAAAATGCGCTGGCAGGCGCTGACGGAAATGCGGATAAGTCAACCGCGACGGGCGTTGAAGCGGACCGGCAGAGGAGTGAGCGGATGGAAAAGGCAGGCATCCCAAGCGGAAGGGAGTTCGCAGAAATCATCGAGTCGGCAAGGCCCCGGAGAAAGGGGAGCCGATAAGGAAAAGACAGGGAAAGCGGAGAGAGGCAACAGGCGAATCAGGTTTTGGCCAGCAGTTTCAAAAGCCGAATCCGGTCGCGCTTGGCGGTCTTGGCCGTCATCCGCTCCACAATCGCCCGCATTTCATCTTTGGGCGATTGCTGCCCATTTGTGAGCAGCTTTGGCATGGCCGATTGCAGAGCGCGCCGGAAATCTTCGCGGCCAGGCTGAAAATAATGCTTGAGAACAATGTCCGTCGTTTTGTGGCCGGTAACTTTTTGCACCAGTTCGAGCGGGACACCAGCGGTCAGCGCCAGCGTTACCCAGGTAACGCGGAAGCTGTGGAGATCGCGCACGGAGGCCCGGCGCAGGCCGCCCTTGCGCTTCGCGTAAATGTCGCCCCGATGAGCGACAGGGCCGGTGTCGCCGCCGTCCTCACTCACCACAACGGCGACCAAAGCACCGGCGCCAGGCGGATTCACATTGACAACCGCCTCTTGATGGCCGTTGCCATCATCATCCCGAAATCCGGCAGCGGCGAACACCTTTCGCACCCGCCATGTAATCCCGTCTGGATTCTCTGAATACATCGCGGCTTGTTTCGGGAAAACATATCCCGCGCCGTCGTGCTCGCGAGCCACAAGCTCATCGAATAGAAGGGGGAAGATTGGAATGCTCACGGTCTGGCCCGTCTTGGCCGTCTTGACGGTAATGAACCGCTTCTCCAAATCCACATCCGACCATTTGAGCAGGCAGCAATCGCCGCGCCGCATTGCAGTGCAAACGCCCGTGACGAGCACAGGGCGGACAAAAGCATCATCTTGCGCGGCATCCAAAATGGCCTTCAATTCTTCCGGCGTGAAGGGCTTGCGGAACACGGTCTCGGTCTCCCGTGTCGGCACGCCCGAAAAAGGATTGATGCTGCCTGCCGGCAAAAGATGTTGGAATGTTGCTCGCAGCAGGACGAGCGTATCATTCCAAGTCTTGGCGGTGACACCGCGCTTTTCTTCCGCAGCCAGGAAGGCCCGCGCCATTGTGCGGGTCACATGGGCGATCTCCTCAGCCTTGGAGTTCTGGCCCCGGACGAAGTCCGCAAACTGCTTGAGCCGGGACTGGCACTGCCGGGCATAGCGGTCATCTGGCGTACGTTTGCGGGCAATGTTGGCCCATTCCGCTGGCAGGTCCGCAAGTTTCACCGACTTGATTTGCTCGCCCGTCTTGATCTCATAAAGTTTCTCGACAAGACGCTCAGACGACCGTTGCGACCGCGCCTCTTCCACGATGCTTTCCAGCTTGGCAAGGGCGGTCGCGCGCGAACGTTCAAAAGCGGAGTCGCCCTCATCCTTGAGGGAGAGCGAGGTGGGGGGAGTGCCGGCGATCCTCACGCCGAGGTTGATGCAGGAGCGTTTGCCGTTCACTTCAAAAGCGCCAAACCAGACATCGCGGAGAGTTCCATCACGCTGTTTTCTGAATTCGAGAGGCATAAAATTCCTTTTGCTTTACAGAGTTAGTATTGAAATCGGTTTCATTTAACACCGTGAACAATACAGAAACGCAGAGAACCCTGCAAGCAAAAAAACAAACAAATCCACAAACACAGAAGGCAAAAAAGGGCCTATTTTCCCTCTACACGCAGGGAGATTTTGGAAACTGCGTCAGGCTCATAACCTGAATGTCGTGGGTTCAAATCCCACCCCCGCAACCATTTTCCCGGCCTGAAACCCTCTTTTCAGGATTGATTTGCAACCCCTTACGACGATTCCGCCATTTTGAGATCGTTTCGTGAAACAGGGTGAAACACTTCGAAAAACGGCGAACAGAAACTCACACATCCGCCCACACAAAGGATCCTTTTCATATTCAGATTGGGTCAAAGGCAAAGTGTCAAGATTCCGCACTGTGGCAGCGGTCACAGCCCGTCATTACATCCAATGAACCTCTACCGAGTCGGTTTGGATTGATTCGCATAATTACTGTACTCGCTGGGTACTGACTTCGCTATGTGGTATTGCCCTGCGGTTAAAAATGAGAAGATCGCCCAAGCAACACCTCCGCCGATGAGTCGCCGGAAGGTGTTCCGCCGACACATCGGCGGGGAGGAAACAACCGGGAAGTTGTGGCGAATGGACGCCTGGGAGGCGGCGCGACCAGTCAAGCTCCTTGGCGGCAGTCGCATGGGGTGAACACCCCATAGCGGGGCAAGGCTCCTGAAACTAAAAAAAACGAGAGTATTGCGATTCAATGATCAAGATTGCAGAGAAGGAAAGGCTGACGAAGTCCGGCGACGCATCGAGGGGTGTTTGTTAAGTTCCTACCAATTTAATAATATCGTTAGTGATTTGCAGAAAAACCATGCCCAAAACCCGCAAATCTGCTCAAAATCCCTGTTGCGAGATTTAAGCATATCGTAAAAATCCCGTTTTTTAAGCATATCGTTGGCGATTCGCTAAAATTATGCTTAAAATCGCAAACGAATATGAACTCAAAGAAGGATGGTGGAGGCGGCGGGAGTTGAACCCGCGTCCCTGCCAAATCCGCCAGCCGCGACTACATGCTTAGTCAGAAGAGAGTCTCAACCGCCGGATACCGTTCTGACGCGAATCCGGCGGCCCAGCCCGCATGAATTTGTTTCAATGAAGCGCGCGCGGACGCCGCGCCTCACCTAGCCTGCTGTGGCGTTCGTCCTTCCTAGCAGGTGTCCGAAGGCGAACGTCGCGGCGCATTTAGGCCGCGAGAGCTAATTCTTGGTTAGCACTTGTTTTTGGTTCGATTTTTTACGAGGCCAACGAACCGTCCTCGGCATGCCGCCTCCGGCGCATTTTTCAGGTCGAAACCAGTACGCCCCCTTCCAGCGCCTGCAATATCCCACACTTTGGCCTCTTTGGCGAATGGAAAGTTCAGTTTGTTTCGCGCCAAGCGGAAGACCTCCCGTGGCGCGGCGATATCCGGGTTTAGCGTCCACCCTTCGATTCGCGGGTTGGTTTGCCGTTCATCATCCAATGCAGCAGCAAACGGGACAAGTCCATTGCGTTGCGCTCGTCGCTGATGCGGCTGCGGGCGAGTTCGTTTGCTTTGGAGGTCAACGCATTCAACCGGGCCGATGCAGAAGCGAATAACTCACGCGCGGCATTTTCGGTTTTTGGCAGTGCCACGTTTCCATGAATCCGCTGCTGCGATGCGAAGAAAACCAATTCCGCGTGGGCGCGACTTGGCAATTTCAGGGTAGTGAAACCCGTTTTATCGCCGCCGGGCGCGCGGAAGAAGACCGTGTTGGCGTCCAAAAAGTCGCTGGCGTCCGGCAAGCGGGCGTCGCCCTCGGGGATGTTGACCGGCAGGCCGTCGGCAACCTGTTTTGCCAGCCAGGCCGCAAGCGGCTGTTTTTCATCGTCCTGCAAACTGTCCCATAGATCGGCGGCGAGTTCATCCGTGCGAAATTCGCGGCCATCGGATTTTGCGCGCTGCTCCTGTTTTTGGACTTCGACAATTCGGATTTGGCGGAAATGCCGGGCGGTTTCGTAATACAATTCGTCCACCAGCTTTTCCCGCTCGCCCGCGCCGGCAACACCAAGCAATTCGAAGACCGCCAAGTCGAGATCACGGCGGTCTGCCATCTTCAGTTCATTTGGCAGTTCAAGAGGCTTTTCTGCCAGTTTCTTTATGCGTTCGTATGAACGGCACTCCATGAAGGCTTCTTCGAGCAAGCTGCCCGTGTCGCGCGCACAAAGTTGGATGAAGGCATCGCGCAACTTTTTTGCAATGGCCTTTGGCGCGTGCCGCGGATCGGGGATTTCCAAGAGATTCACGTCAACCACTTCGGTTTTCAAATTCCCTTCCGTACCCGCATAGCGACCGTAAAAAGTCTTGAAATTGGCGACCAAAGTCGAATTGACAATCGCCGTCAGAATTTCTGCCGCTTGCGCGTCCAACTCAAGGGGATGCACGTCAAAGAGATTATGATTGCATATAAGACCTTCCGGATTGCCAGGAACGACATGGCGGTACTGTTGCGCCATAGGCCAAAAGAACGTTCCGGGCGTAGCGCCGGTAAGGTCGTACCACGGTTCGCGGCTCAAGCAGCTCGTTCGTTTTGATACCGGAACCGCCTTGCTTTTCTTTGAGGCAAATGCGGTTTCTTCTCCGTATCGGATATACTTCTGGACGTAAGTTCCTTTCAATTTTTCCATAGGTTTTGAAACCTGTAAAATAAGGCGGTCCAACCCGCCAACGCGAATCACGGGACGACTCACCTCCATCAAACTGTGGACCTCCGGCGCGAGATACTCAGCTTCCACCGGATGCACGGTTGCATCAGCGATTCCTGTTTTGATTAACTTTACTTTTCCCGATTCAACTTCCGTTCTTTTGCACGGAGTATGCAGAGGCGCATCGTTCCAGTTCATTTTGGAGTAGTCGTCCAAAAATTCCCGGGAAACATCGCGCGGCATAAAAAAACCGTCACACCCACTGGTTATGCCCCTGCGGATTATCGTAATGTCCCCCATCGGAACAAAACGGCTGGCGAAACGCTGCATGATTTGAAAATAGAGATTCGGCGCGCGAAGATATTTGCCCCATTTGCCACCGCCGTATCCGTTTGCGGGCAGTGTCTCAAATTCGCCTTCGGTTCCGTTTGTCCCCTCCGTTGCCTCCTCATCTTCATTCAAGGCGGCGGGGTTGGCGCCCGCCGCCTTGTTGCGCTGCCTTTGCAGTTCAAATAACTTCCCGGCGCGCAAGCCATCCTCCCAAAGCTTCTTCTGTGGAACAACCACAATCCGGAATTGGTCGCGCGCCGTGTCCTTCTTGCACCGGGAAATGACGTCGCGGAATTTTTCAGCGGCAGCATGGCGCGAATTGTCGTCGGGACGCTCGCCCAAAATATCCGCCAGCGGCGCGTCCAGCCGGACAAATTTCACCAGTTGCTCATGGCGCTCATCTTCATCGTCACACCGCTGCAAAATCACCGCGCAAGTTTTCACGCGGGCATCTTGAAACCATGGCTGCGCGTTGCTTTCCAAAATGGCGTGAATCTTGAAATGCTCCAAAACCCATTTCTGCAAAGCAAAACCGTATTCAACATCCAGCCAACTCGAAGAAACCAGAAAGCCAAACCAGCCGCCTTCTTTCAGAAAGGCCGTTGAAGCCAGCCAAAAGTAGCAGTGTAAATCACTCCGCCCGGAGAGTTCCACCCCCCAAAGTTCTTTGCAAAGTTCAAACAAATCCTCCTTTGCCTGCATCGGCTTGGGCTTGGGTTTGTCACCGCGCAAGGGAATCAATAACTGTTTCACGTAGGGCGGATTGCCCACAATGGCATTTAGCTTGGGAAGGAAGATCGGTTCGCTGGTTTTCTCGCCGCGCAGTCCCCGTGGCAATTGCCAGAATTCCTTGTCGGCGCGAATTTCAAAGAAGTTCCGCCGGGCAATGCGCGGGTAGTTCTCCTCTTCGCCAATGTCGCGTGACGCCAGATTGAGCGTTGCCAGATGGGCTGCAAAAAGGGAAATGTCCGACCCGTAAATCTCCGCAATGCGGTCCTGATGGGGCGCGCCGGGGTTCAAGTGCGCCTTGCGATGATAGGCGCGAACCAAAAAACTGCCCGAGCCGCATGCGGGGTCCAACACCTTGTCATCTCCCCTTCGGATGCAAAAGGCATTCACCACGTCAACCAAGTCTTCATTGGTATAATGCTGGCCGAATTTGTGCCGTTCCTCCGGGGCAATCAGGCGTTGGAAAATGCCACCCAAAATGTCCGTGCGGATTTCCTTGAAATTGAACTGGTGTAATTCGCCTAAAACGGAGCGCCAGGCGTCCGGCGAGGATTCGTGGGCAAAAACGAGCGTGCCGGCCCAGTCTTTTTCGGCGGGATAAAAGAGAGTTTCGTAATCTCCCGTTACGTTCACGGCCATTTGAAATGCCTTGCGAAAATAAACGTCCAGTTCGCCGGGGCGGGAAATCGTGCGGGGAATTTTGATTTCCTGCAATTCCTTGAAGTTCCGGCGCACCGATTCGTAAAAAAGAAGCCGGTTTGAGAAGACGTAACAAACAGTGCGCGCGGCGGAATCAATCAGTGTGCGCCAGGCGTCTGGATCCTTGCGAATGACCTGCCAGCCCTGATCGTTGGACATCCATTCCTGCAAGCGCGAGTCAAACGCTTTGTCGGTGGCGCATTTTTCCGTGATAAAATCCCGTGTGAGTTTCACCGGCCAGCCGATGTGGCTTTCAAAGGCGCTGATAAAATACTGGTCGAGCGGCTTCGCCCAATCCGTCTTGATGCCTTCGGCGATTTCGTGGAACTGCGCAAAGAACCTTGCAAGAAGCTCTTGAATGGACTTTTCAACTTCCGGGCGCGAAACATCCTCCGGCTGGTCGAGGTCCAGGCCCAAATCCCAGTCGTTTAACCGGCGCTCCATGATGGGCACATCCCATTTTTTGGAATCAAACAGGACGAGCTTGTTGACATTCCAGGTGAAGAAGAATTCCGCTCCGAGATTGGCCGCCTTTTGAAACGCGTCTCTGATCAAGTCAGAATTGTAGGCGTTGCGCCCTTCGGCCGTTCCCGGCAACTTCACTTCACCGGCCAGCACAAGCCGGTTCTTCGGGCCGTAAATCCGCAAATCAGAACGCTGGCGGTTGACGGATTCTTCAATTTCAGCGCGGACAAAATTCCAGGATGGATTTTGAGCAAACAGCGATTCAGCCCACTTTGATACGCGGCTGCAAAAGGTGACTTCATGAGTGCGGACATCGCCAATGGCCATGCGCTCGACAATACCGCATGGCCGATATTTTGCATCAAAAAACATCGTTCGCGATCTGTTGCACACTTGCGGACTTGAACGTGTCATTGACGGGAAGTATTGGGCCGGGCGGCCCGCAACGGGGCAAAGGAGTGCCGGTGGATCGGACAGGGGCCGCGCTCTTTGAGGGCCGCAAGATGGCGCGCGGTCCCGTATCCTTTGTGGCCGGAAAAACCATAGCCCGGATACTCGCGATCAAATTCCATCATCAGACGGTCGCGCGTGACTTTGGCCAGAATGCTCGCGGCGGCGATGGAATAGCTCAAGGCGTCGCCGGACACAATGGGGGTTTGCGGGAATGCCAGGGTCTTGACGCGCAGGCCGTCCACCAGGACGTGCTGGGGCGGCGGATTCAGTTTCGCCAGCGCCAGGTTCATGGCGCGATGGGTCGCTTGGAGAATGTTGATTTGGTCAATGAGCGGCGCGTCCACACGGGCGATGCCCCAGGCAATCTCCGGCCGCGACATCAGCGCGGCGAAAAGAACCTCCCGCGTCGCCGCGGAAAGCTGTTTGGAATCGTTGATCCCAGAAAGAACTTCGGGCAGGCCGCGCAAAATCCATTCCGCCGGGAAGACGACCGCGGCGGCCACAACCGGCCCGGCCAGCGGCCCGCGCCCCGCCTCGTCCACGCCGGCAATGCGGGTGAAGCCGCGATGCACAAGCTCCCGCTCAAATTGAAAACATGGCTGCATGAAGTTTCATCAAGGAACCGGTTTTCGCCCGGAAATTTCTTGCCCGGAACGAAATGTCTGCCGTCTGGAGCGCCGACTTGCAGTCGGCTTTGGGATCGCAATGACGCTGAAAGCCGATTCAAAATCGGCGCTCCGAACCCGGAAGTGTGAAATATGCGGGTTAGTGCTCTTCATCGTGCTCGTGGAATTGGCTGCAACCCAAATCAATCAGCGCCGCGAGAGTCCGGCGTGTGCGGGTGACATCCTCTTGTCCCACCCGCGCGAGCAGATCGGCGTCAATTCTCTCGCATGCCACGGCCTGAGCCGCCGCGGCAGCCCGGCCCCGTTCCGTCAGGGCGACGGTCAGCTTGCGGCGATCCTCCGGGTCCACCGTGCGTTCAAGATAGCCGCGCAGCACCAGTGTGTCCACAAGCTGGCCCGCCGCCTGTTTGGAGACGAGCAACTCCTTGACAAGTTGGCCCAAAGGGACCTCGCCCGCGCCCATCGCCAGGCCGCCGATCACGTAAAGGCCGTTTCTGGGGATGTCGTCAAATCCGGCTTCCGCCAGGGCTTTGCGCATTGCCATTCCGTATGTGACGCGCGCATGCCTGAGCAATGCGGGCATCACAATCTCTTTATCAGTTGGATTCGTTTCATTCATGTCTCCAAGATATGGTAAAGAAATGGGACAGTCAACTTCTTTTACTATTTGCGTCCCCTAAACTTGGGGAAAATGGGGTCGCCATGTCTGTGCGGGGCGCACGACAATATTCTTCGCCTTCCAAGTAGGGCAGATCTGCCGCTCTGCCCTGAAATTTTGGGCGGCTCCCGATTCAGAATCGGGACGCCCTACCGGGGTCTTGAGGATCACTCCATCACTCCATTTCCCGGATTTGCCGCGGCGGCGCGGATTTGGGACCGGGCCTGTTGTATGCTTGACTGTTGTCCCACCGCGGCGTCAGGCGGGCTTGATCTGGAAGAGGCTCTTTTCCACCATGCCGTCAAGGCTGTCGTGGTGGAACAGGCGGCGGTAATCCGCGGCTTCGAGGAGGTGCTCGGAAGGCTCCCCTTCGTCGCGGCGCAGGATGAATTTCAGTTCGGCCAGGTCATCGCTCCATCGGAAGCCGTTGAAGAATTCCGCGCCTGCGAACTGGGTTTTGTAGAGCGCGTTTTGCGAATAGCAGGTGCCCAGGTAAAGCCGGCGGCAGCGGCGTTCGCTGAAAAGCGCCGCCGCGGAGGTCATCATGAACATGCCAAGATTACGAGTGTAATAATTGAGGTCGTAAAAGGCGTAGTAATAATAGGCCAGCTCCCGGCCTTCCAGGAACAGGGTCGAGACGCCCACTTCCGCGCCTTTCTCCGTGTCGGTGAAGACGAGCAGATGGGAAATGACCGGGGAGGCGAAGAGCGAATCCAGCCGCTCGCAAGTCATGACGTCCTTGCCGAATTTGATGTCGGCGTAAGTCTTGTAGAATTGGCGGCGTTCCGGGGTGTAGTCAAATTCGGCGCGCGGCACCAGCCGCGCCTGGATGCCCGCGCCTTTGCGGAGGATGCGGCGGTTTTCGGAGGAGGGCTTGAAGGCGGCGAGATTGACCCGAATCTGGCGGCAGAGATAGAAGCGGTCCAGGTTGCGCGAGGAGGGGAGGAAGCCGGCGTTGAAAAGATCGGCGGGCGTTTCGCCCGGTTCGGGCACGGCCCATACGGCGTAAGGAAACTGGTAGCGGCCGTAGTTGGATTTGTGTTCGGAGAAAAGAAGTTTCACAATAGAATGGCGGTTGGGAATCGCATGCCGTCGCCTGGCGCGGATTTAAGCCAGAGCCGGCGCCGCCTCCACGGGCTGCGGCTGGAGTTGGCCGTTGACCGTTTTGCGGCGCAGGCGCAGGCGCCAGTTGGTAAGGACGTCGTAGGAGACGGTGTTCTTCAGCCGGGCGATGTCGTGAACGGTGATTTCCTCGGCGCCCTGGCGGCCCATGATGACGGCTTCATCCCACATTTGCGCATCGGGAATGCCGGTGATGTCCACGGTAATGGCGTCCATGGCGACGCCGCCCACGAGCGGAGCATGCCGCCCGCGAATCAGCGCGCCGCCGGCGTTGCGCACGCGCGGGAAGCCGTCGCCGTAACCGATGGGCAGCACGGCGATGCGGCCCGGCGCGGGCGCGGTGTACCGCATGCCGTAGCCGACGACTTCGCCGGCTTTGAGAGGCTGGATGGCGGCAATGCGCGCCTTGACGGACATGACCGGCTGGATGCCGGGTATGCGCCGGCAAACCGACGAGGGAAAAATGCCGTACAACAAGATGCCCACACGCACCATGTCGCGATGGGCATGCGGCAAATCCAGGAACCCGCCGCTGTTGCAAAGATGCTGGCAGGGCGCGCGCCCGCCCGCGCCCCGCCACGCGCCCATCACTTCGTCGAAGCGCGCGATTTGCAGGAGGGCGAAGCTCTTGTCCGCCTCGTCTGATTGCGCGAAATGGGTCATCGCGCCCTCCAGCCGCAGTGCTTTCTGCGCGTCAATCAACTCCAACAAAGGCAGCGCCTCGTCCCAGCGCACTCCGTAGCGGCTCATGCCGGTCTGGATTTTGAGGTGGACAGGGACGCGTTTGCCGGCGGCGGCGGCGAGGCGGGCCAGTTGGCATATCGTGTGCGACTGGTTGACACAGACCGTCAGGTCGTGCTCCACGCACCAGGGCAATTCCGGCTCCTGTCGTTCGCCCAACAGCAACAAGGGGGCGGTGATGCCGGCGTCGCGCAACGTCATGGCTTCTTCCAGCGTGCTCAAACCGAAGCCCGCCGCGCCTTCTTCCAGGGCGATTCGCGCCACGTCCAATGCCCCGTGGCCGTAGGCTTCGTCCTTGACCACCGCGAGCAACTTGACGGCGCGGGGAAGTTCCCGGCGGATCAGGCGCACGTTGTGGCGGAGGCGGGCGAGGTCAATCTCGACCCACGCCGGCCGCAACGGAAAACCTGACGAATGAAGGCTCATCGGTTGCAAGATTACTTTGCGCGCTCCCGCGTGTCACCTCGTAATTGAGAATTACGAGGGCGCGGGACTTATTGCGCGGGGAAAGGAGGCGCGCTCCCGCTCGCGTTTGTCCCGATGGCGGGCGCCGATGTGAGATTGGTGAAGGACAGCCAGCCTAGAATGGAGCCATTACCACCGGAAAGTGGCAGGTAAAAGGGCCACTGCCCCTGGCCGGTCACTGTGCTTGCGGAAGTGACAGCGGTTCCGTCGCCCAAGGTTCCGCTGAACGTGGCATTGCCCGAGTCGCTCACTGTCACGACGCCGGAGCCATTGCCGCCGGTCTGGGCGGAAGCAGCGTTACTCCCCGGAATCTGCCATGCATATTTGCCGGCCTGCGGGGCGGTATTTGTGCTTGAATAAACGGCAGGCTCGGCCAACAGGTCCGCTGTCCATGTGCCGTCGCTGACCGTCCCGGTCAATGGGCCGTTGGTCAAGCTTAACTGAAGCTGCGCCGTAAGGGAACTCAAGCCCGCGCGGGGGATGGATTGGAATGCCGCGCCTGTGCCGGAGAATTGCCCGGAAAACGGATAGCTCCCGTGTTCCATGCGAAGTTTCGCGCTAAAGGCCCCGGTGCTTGTCACGGTGAGTGTAACGGCGCCCGAACTTTCCTCAGCCACATTGTCAGGGACGCAAAACAGACCGTGGTAGGTCCCGGCGACGGAAGCGAAGGGATTGGAAATGCTGGAATCAGTGCCGGCTGAGGCGTCGGTCGTGCTGGCCGGGGCGTCGGCCGTGATGAGCGTGGCGTTGGTCGTGCTCGCTGTGGCGTCGGCTATGATGGCCATTGCATCGGGCGTGCAGGCAGGGTCGGTCATGGTCAGCGTGATGTTGCCGAAATCCACCTCGCCGACTCCGTTCTGGCCAAGCCGGATTTGCAGCGGCCCGGACGGAAAGCCCGCCGCCGGCGCTGTGTAACTGATCGTCCAGGCTAGAAAAGTGCCCGGGGCCGGATGGGGCAGGTCCGAATTCTGCGCGATGATCATGTTGCCCGCGACCAGGTCCACATAGGCCTGATCGGACGCCACCATGCCATAGCCATCGCCGCGGTTGCCAATCGCGCCGCTGAGGGTGTAGGTCTGGTTGGCCTCCAGTGTGTTGGTCAAGAACTGCGCCACGTAGTTGCCCGCTTCAATATATAGCAATTGCGAACCTCCAACCGGCGGCGGCAGAATGTCATTGGTTTCGCACAAATAGACTCCCACCGCGGGATTATAGACTCCATAAGGGTCCTGATTGGCCGCCAACCACCCGGCCGGCTGGCCTTCCACCGTTCCCTGCGCCCCGGCGGGAATTTCAAAATTGGCGCAGTCCAAAGTGATCGTTGTGGAGCCGCCCGGGGCGGGGTTGCCGGTGTTGGCGAGGGTGATGTTGGTGATGATCTGCAAGAGCGCGCTGGAAGTGCTGCCGCCAAAGGCGCTGTCGCCACCGTACACTGCCGTGATGGAATGGGGCGAGCCGGCGGCCGAAAGCCCGGTGGCGCTAAAGGCCGCCAGGGCCAGGCTGTTCAAGGTCCCGGCGCCCAGATTGTTGGTTCCGTCAAAGAAGGTCACGCTTCCGGTCGGTGTGCCGCCGTTCCCGCTCACCGTTGCGGTGAAGGTGACGCCGCTTCCATCCGGCGCGGGGTTTTGTGAAGAGACGACCGTCGTCGTGCTGGGGGCGGCCGGCGTTGTGCCGCCCGGGGCGGTCATCGTCAGCGCAATACTGTCGAAATCCACCTCGCCGACGCCGTTCTGGCCGAGGCGGATCTGGAGTGGGCCGGACGGAAAGCCCGTTGCCGGCGCGGTGTAACTGATGGACCACGATAGAAAAGTGCCCGGGGCCGGATGGGGCAGGTTGACATTCTCCGCGAGGATCGTGCTGCCTGCGACCAGGTCCACATAGTCCTGATCGCTCTCTGCCAAACCGTAGCCATCCCCGCGGTTGCCAATCGCGCCGCTGAGCGTGTAGGTCTGGTTGGCCTCCAGCGTG
>Ga0181518_10001900_pt1 | contig 20771 bp, 18 predicted proteins | sample PEATcosm2014_Bin_28_FD_119751 | JGI IMG/M metagenome (GOLD analysis project Ga0181518, IMG submission 119751) | Peatland microbial communities from MTU Mesocosm Facility, Houghton, MI, USA - PEATcosm2014_Bin01_60_metaG | ecosystem: Environmental > Terrestrial > Soil > Wetlands > Peat | place... | reverse complement strand
CCCCGCAAATGAATCTGCAATGGGCGCTGTTGAAACCGGCGATCCCGGTCCAGAGCCGCCAGGGTCAGAAGGGGTGGCAATAGCAAACCAATCCAAGATTGCGTCCGGCCACTGTTTGGGGAAAGATTACGGCGATGAGTAATGTCGCCGGTCCCAACTTGCCCGATGCGCATGGCCATTTCGGCCTTTACGGAGGCCGCTATGTGCCGGAAACGCTGATGTACCCGTTGCAGCAATTGGAGGAGGAGTATTTCCGGGCGCAGCAGGATGCGGAATTTCAAAGGGAACTGACTTATTACCTGCGCCAGTTCTGCGGCCGGCCGAGTCCGCTTTATTTTGCGGAGCGATTGACGCGGGAGCTGGGCGGGCCGAAAATTTATCTCAAACGGGAGGATCTGCTGCACACGGGCGCGCACAAAATCAACAACGCCATGGGCCAAATCCTCGTGGCCCGCCGCATGGGCAAGACGCGGATCATCGCGGAAACGGGCGCCGGCCAGCACGGGGTCGCCACCGCGACGGTCGCCGCCATGTTTGGACTCCAATGCGTCATTTACATGGGGGAAGTGGATTGCGAACGGCAGGCGCTGAATGTGTTTCGCATGAAGATGCTCGGCGCGGAAGTCGCGCCGGTCGCCGCCGGCCAGAAGACCCTGAAGGAGGCCGTCAATGAGGCGATGCGCGACTGGGTGACCAACGTGCGCGACACGCACTACATTCTGGGCACGGTTTATGGGGCGCATCCCTATCCGTTGATGGTTCGCAATTTTCAGCGCGTGATTGGCGACGAGGCGCGCCGGCAAATCCTCGAACAGGAAGAGCGCCTGCCCGATTTGCTGGTGGCGTGCGTCGGCGGCGGCTCCAATGCCATCGGGCTTTTTTATCCGTTCCTGGAGGATTCAGCGGTGAAAATGCTCGGCATCGAGGCGGGCGGCGAGGGGATCATCCCGGAGCGGCACGCGGCGCGGTTTCAAGGCGGCTCGCTCGGGGTATTGCAGGGGACGCGCTCCTACATTTTGCAGGATGAAAACGGCCAGGTGCAATTGACCCACAGCGTTTCGGCGGGGCTGGACTACGCGGCGGTCGGGCCGGAACACGCCTGGCTGCGCGATCAAAGGCGGGTGGAATACGGTTTCGCCACCGATCCGCAGGCGCTGGAGGCCTTCATCCGCCTGGCGCGGCTGGAGGGCATCATCCCGGCTTTGGAGTCGGCGCACGCCGTCGCGGCCGTCATCGAGCGCGCCCCGAAAATGGCGAAGGAGCAGCTCATCATCATCAATTTGTCCGGCCGCGGCGACAAGGACGTGGCGCAGGTGGTGGCTAGAATTAAACTTTAGGGATCCAGCAACGACCGCCAGGGTGCGGCGGGATTATGTTTGTGTTCGGCCAAATCGCGCGCGAGGCGCTGCTGGCAGACCCAGGCTTCGACCTCATCCCAAGTCAGGGTGCGCGCGCCGTTCGCATCGGGTTTGGAAGAACGATACGAAGCGAGGCGGAACTGCCATTTGTCCAAGTCCTTCACGCGATCCAGAGCGCCGAGAATGCGCAGCGATTCAAAGGCCGCAAAGGTGTCGCGCGCGCTGCCGTCAATGTGGTATTCGTTGTAGCTCCCGGAACTGGGCGAATCGAAAAATCCTCTGCCATGATGCCGGCGCAAGATACCGCGAATGCACTCTTCCCTGTCAATCTTGTCCAGGCCACCGAGGATTTCCAACGCGGCCAGCGAGAAATAGGTGTCCTGCAACGCAGGATAGCATGGGGTGAAGAACAAACCGCGCACGTCGCGCCAGTCGTGGATCGGCGGCTGGCCGGGTGGCGCGCCGGAGAGCACCTGCACCGACGCGATTAGCTGGATGATTTTTGCGCGGTCAACGAGGTCGAGACATTTCACCTCGCGCAGCCAGCGGAGTTGGTTCAAGGTGTAATTGCCGGCTCTTTCGACATCCCATCCCTTGTTGCTCACCCAAGACCAGGCTTTCTCTTGGGTGAGCAACAAATCCTGCTTGAACTGCAACTCGTTGGCTTTTGGATTTCGATGAATGAATTCGCCAACCTCCAGCGGTTTAAGGTTGAATTCATCCCAGCCAATCCAGCCGCCGCCGATTGCCCGCTTGGCGTTAGGCGAATTGCACAGCCGGGCGGGGTTCCATTCATCCTTACCTTCCGGTGTCAAGCCGGACCCAGCCAAAACATTTGTCCGCATGGCCCTCAATACTTCCGCCGAGAATAAATTAGTCGGCGGGAGAATCAGGCAATCAAATAGCGCCATCGTCGGATCGTTGAACTTATATGTCTTCGGATTTGGATTCGGCGTGGTGTCGTTCAAGAAGGCGCGGACTTGCGCTTCAGTCACGGAGACGGGTTTCTGGCCGGAGAGTTTTTCTGGAAACAGCCAGACGGTTCCCATGACAATAGCGCACACCACAGTTAGGCATCCACACAAAATGCACAGCCATCGGGTCGACTTGGACCGAGCCGTGGGGACGAGGAACACGTCAGCGTCCGGCACCTGCCCCAGAGCGCGCTCGGCGGCAACGTAGTCGGCTGCCCGAAAATGCCGCCAGGCCGATTGAATGGAAGCCGCCACCTGGCTTTCCAAGGCCCGTGCGTCGGGCAAATCGCGTCCGTGCAAAGCGAGCAACTCCTGTTCGTCTTTGGCGCCCAGGCGCGCTTCAACCGATCCGTTCACATCAAGCCTCAAACTCGAGGCCCGACTCCCGAAAGCGGCATATACACTGTTCAAAAAGGTGGCTTTGATTGGAGGCGCCCGAAGAACCAGCCGCCGGCCCTGCCAATGATGGCCGACGACCAGCCAGCGATTGCCCAGAAAACGGGCGAACGCGCGCAACTGCGGTTTGTTCAAGGCATGCGCGGCCTCCGCCAAACCGGATTCCGCCGGAGTGACTTCCAACAGTTTTTGCGATGCGCGAAGAAAAAGGCTGTAATCCATCCGCAACGGGCGCGCGCCGTATCCGATGGCGAAGGCCACCATATAAAGCATCATGCACACGCTGAAGGCGCTCACCGGCAGAAAGCCCAGGCCAATTGCCAGAAGTCCCGCCAGCATGATGAGGCACGAGACCAACGTGGCAATATGGAACCGATTACTGGTGATCACCAAGCGCCGCGCTGCGAAGAAAATTACAGGAACCAGCAATGCGGCTATGCCCAGATAAAACGTTTTTATCCCGAAAATCGGCACAGTGTAAATGACCACTCCCATGATCAATCCTTGCGCTACGACCAGCAGCAGGAGCATCGGCCAAACCATCCGCGAACGCCAGTCGTGATAGAGCCGGGCGCGAAAACCGGCGGCATCACGATAGTTGCTTTGTTCCAGGCGGACCGTTTTCAAACGCAAGAGCACTCCGGGCAGCATCGGCAGCGCCCAAATTGCCCAAAAGAGCCATGTCAAGAATTTAAACGGCAGGAGCCGGGCCAGAACTTTTGCGCCAATGCCTGCCCCGGCGGCCATTTTCGCGGAGGGGTAGCTCAGAATCGTCCCCATCACCGCGGAGGAGAGCGGGCGGGGAGGGTGAAGTTGTTCCAGGGATTGCCCGAGCCGCTCTTCCAGTTGTTCGCGCAGCGCGGCGCGGGCGCGATGCAGTCGGACCCGCAGCGCGGATTCGGAAATGCCAAGCGCCGCCGCCGCTTCGGCGCCGCTCTTGCCTTCGAGGTAAAACAGCACCAGACATTCCCGGTGCGCATCGGGCAAACCGGCCAGCGCCTGCCGCAGGGTTTCCGGCGGGCAAAGCTCGGACGGCTCATCGGCGGGTGTCGCGGTTTGTTCCAAGGCCCAGCGCTGGCGTTTGTTGAGTTCACGCCGGTTTCGCAGGCCGCAATTGATCGCGACGCGGCGGGTGATGGCGGCGATCCATGCGGAGAATTTTGCGCCGTCGCCCAGCAGCCAGAGCCTTTGGTAGGCGCGAACGAACGCCTCCTGCGCAACCTCCTCCGCCAGCGCGGCATCCCCCAGGCGGCTCCACGCCACGGCGAAGACGCGGCGTTCGTGGCGTTCGACCAGTTCGCGGTAGCGTTCGGCGTCGCCGCCGCGCACAGCTTGGACGGCTTGCTTGTCCTGATCGAGGTTGAGGTTTGTTTCCGTGTCCATCATGTAACCACAAGACAGCGCGGAAGCGAGGATGTTACATTCGTAATTGCGGATTGCGGATTGCCCGGGGGAAAAGATGATTTTGGAAGGGCTGTAAGCCGAGTTCTGTCTGCCCCGGAAAACCGGGGGAGAGAATCATTTGTCTCAGCAGCCGATACCCGAGACCTGTCCCGCCGAGGCGGAACGCAGAGCGGGCCGCTCCGGGGTCTCCTATTTGGCCTTGCACCCGATGGGGTTTTCCGTGCCCTGCCGGTTGCCCGGCAGGCGGTAAGCTCTTGCCTCACCTTTTCACCCTTACTCCGCCCTTGCGGGCGGGGCGGTTTGCTTTTCTGTGGCACTTTCCGTCGAAATGCCTTGAAGCATTTCTCCCGCGTCTATCCGCCCGCCGCACGCGGCGGGGGTTACGCGGCATCGCGCCCTCTGGTGTTCGGACTTTCCTCCCCCGCCCCGCTTGCGCGGGACGGAAGCGATTCTCCGCCCTTCCAAAATCGGGGGTAATATAAGCGCGTGGCGGCGTTGGGTCAATGGCGGCGGGCGGGGAATAGGACCAAAAGGACGAGTTATGCAACGGCCTTGGGCACGCGGGCTGAAATGCGGCGGTCGCAGACCGCCGCTACAGACTCAGTCAATCGCCGTGAGGTCCATGTCGGCGGTGTAGTAGAGGATGCGCCCGCAGTTGGGGCAGGCGACCATCTCCTTGTCGGCCTGGCATGTGACGAGCAGTTGGACGGGGAATCGCATGTGGCATCCGCCGCACACGCCGTGCTCGATGCCCACCACGACGGACCCGCCCTTCATTTTCAGAAGGCGCTCGTAGCGTTGCAAGGCGCGCTCGTCCACCGCGCTTTTGATCTGCTCGCGGTTGCTTTCCAATTCGGCCAGTTCGGCGGTAAGGGATTGCTCGCGGGCGGCCAAATCCAGCAACTGGCTGTCCGCCAGTTTGTTCAACTCGGCAGCTTGACGGCTGGCCTCCACGATTTCGCGCTGGGTGGCTTCGGCCTGTTCCATCAATTCCAACTGGGCGTCTTCGAGTTTGACGATGTCGGCGTTGCAGGTGTCAATTTCGTGGGCGAGGGCGCGGTATTCCTCGTTCTTTTTGGTTTGAAATTGTTGGAGGGAATACCGGCCGATCTGCTGTTTCTTGGTTTCCACTTCCAGTTCGCGTTGTTTGCGGTCGTTTTCGATTTGCTTGGCGCGCGACTTGGCGGCGGCAACCGCGGCCAGGGCGGCGCTGGTTTGGGCGCGGAGCGTCTCCCGCTCCGGCCCGATGCGGGCCAATTGCTCCCGGATGCGCAAAATTCTTTGATCCCGGTCTTGCAAAATGAGGAGTTTCTCTATATTGTAATGCATGGCATATCTGTTCGCCTGGAAGCAAAATGTTAGCTGTCGCTGAAACGCAAGTCAATGGAAACGCGGTTTTTTGACTTTTTCACCGCGAGGGAACCGGCGGAAACGGGTTGCAGAGCAAATTATGAGCCGATCACAAGCTGCCATTTTATCGGTCCTCGTTGCCGCCGCCATCGCCGGCTGCATCGCGCCGAACCGCAAACCGGAGACGCCGGGCCTGGATGTGGCCCGCCAGCTCAATGAGGCCTTTGTCTCCGTCGCGGAAAAAGTGTCCCCCGCCGTGGTGGTGTTGGAGGTGACGGAGAAACCGGCGCGGGGACGGCGCGGCGGGCGCGGCGGCCGTCCCGTGGGCGAAGGATCGGGCATCATTGTCACCAAGGACGGCTATATCCTGACCAATCATCACATCGTGGATAATGCGGACAAAATCCAAGTGTACCTCAAAGACACGCCGGAACCTTATCTCGGTGAAGTCCGGGGAACGGACCGCCAGACCGACATTGCGGTGGTGAAGATTGATACCAAGGGCAAGAACCTGCCGGTGGCCACCTTGGGCGATTCGGACAAGCTGCGGGTCGGGGAATTTGTCGTCGCCATCGGGCATCCCCTGGAGTTGACCTACAGCGTGACGGTCGGCCACGTCAGCGCCATTGCGCGCCAGCTTCCCTCCAACTCCTACGAGAACACAAATGACGACCAGGAATACATTCAAACCGACGCCGTCATCAACCCCGGCAACAGCGGCGGACCGTTGATCAACTTGAACGGCGAGGTCATCGCCGTCAACGCCATGATGGAAGGCTACGTGGACCCGATTACCGACTTCACCCAGAACCGCGGCATCGGCCTGGCCATCCCGATCAATGTGGCCAAAGTGGTCAAGGACCGTTTAATCGCCGACGGCAAGTTCGTCCGCTCCATCATCGGCATCCACATGGCTGTGCCCCAAACCAGGGATCCACTGGCGATTTTGGGCATGGACGGTGTCACCGTGACGGAGGTCACCCACAACGGTCCCGCCGACAAAGCCGGTCTGAAGACCAACGACGTGATTGTCGCCATAGACGGAAAGCCGGTGAAAACCGCGCGGGACTTGCGCAATACCGTCACGATCACCAAGCCGGGCCAAACCATCACCGTCAGCGTGCGGCGCGACAACAGCACCAAGCCCCTTCCCATCAAAGTGGTCGTCGAAGCGGAGCCTGCGCCTCCGCCCGAAGAAGTCCTGGTCTCCATCTCCTCCGGCCGCGCGCCCGCCATCCCGGAGCGCACTTCGGAATCCGATTATGGCTTTACGGCCAAGGCGCTGACCAAGGAACTGGCCGCGCAATATGGGCTGAAGGACACCACGGGCGTCATCGTCACCGCGGTAACGCCATCCAGCCTCGCCGACCAGCGCGGCATCCAGCCGGGCGACATCATCACCACGATGAACAAGAAGCCCATCGCCACAATGGATGACTTCAAGCAGGCTCTCAAAGCCGTCGCCCCGGGCGCGTCATTGACGATGAATTTGAAGAGCAAGGGGGAGGATGTCTTCAAAGTCTTGCGCGCCCCCGCCAGTGAGTAGCAGCGACGCCGCACAAAAACCCGGCCCACCGGACTCAGGGGCCATCGCGGACATCCGCTCCCAAACGCTGGAGGATTTGCAGGCGCGGTTTGCCGAGTGGAGGCAGCCCGGCTACCGCGTTGCCCAACTGCTCGAATGGCTCTACGTCCACCGCGTCACCCGGTGGGACGCCATGACCAATCTGCCCAAGGCCCTCCGCCAGCGCCTGGCGCTCGCCTATTCCTTCTACTCCGTGGAGATGGCGCGGCGCCAGGGAGCCGGCGACAGCACGCGCAAGTTCTTGTGGCGGCTCTCCGACGGTGCTCTCATCGAGACGGTTCTCATCCCGGCCAGTCCGGGCCTGTACGGAGAGGCGAGCGACCGCCACACGCTCTGCCTCTCCACGCAAGTGGGTTGCGCTTACGGTTGCCGCTTTTGCGCCAGCGGCCTGGAAGGCTGGAAACGCAACCTGCGCGCCGATGAAATCGTGGAGCAAGTGCTCGCCGTGGAACGCTGGCATGCCGCCCAGCCGCCCCCGCCTTCCGGCCCGCCGCCGGCCGCGCCCGGCGCGCGGCTTGTCAACAACCTGGTCATCATGGGCATGGGCGAACCGCTGGCCAACTACGACAACCTCCTCCGGGCGCTGCGCATCCTCAACGCCCCGTGGGGCGGCGGCATCGGCGCGCGCAGGATCACCATTTCCACCAGCGGGCTGGCCCCCCAAATCCGGCGGCTGGCGGACGAGCCGGCGCAATTCCGCCTCGCCATTTCCCTGCACGGCGCCACCGACGAGACCCGCGCCCGCCTCATGCCTGTCAACCATAAATATCCCCTCGCCCAACTCGCCGCCGCCGCCGCCTGTTACCAGCAAAAAAAGGGCGGCATGATGACCCTCGAATACATCCTCATCGCCGGCGTCAACGACGGCCTGGACCAAATCAAACCGCTCGCCGCGCTCGCCCGCCGTCTTGCCGCCAAAGTGAATCTGATTCCCTATAATCCGGTGCCGGGCCTGCCGTGGGCGCGCCCGGAAGAGGCCGCGCAGGACAAGTTCCTGGCCGCCTTGGAGCGCGAAGAAGTTGCCGCCACCCTGCGCCGCGAGAAAGGCGGCGACATTGACGCCGCCTGCGGCCAGCTTCGTTTGAAAACCGAACAGGAATTGCGCGCCTGCGGACCTGGTGATGGAGTGATGGGTGGAGGGCGGAGTGATGGAGTGATGGGTGGAGGGCGGAGTGATGGAGTGATGGAGAAATCCACAAAAGAGGCAAAGCCATGACATTGTTTTTTACTGAGGAGTCCGCAGGATGGAACACCAATTGAGAGGATCATTTTGGGGTGGTTGATTAGACAGGGCTAGGCCCGGCTTTTCCAGACCGCCTTTCCGGTTTGCCTCGAATGTCTAATGCTTCAAGGGCTTCGCCTGCACCCGGGCCCGCCCGGAAGTCGCGGCCTTGACCGCCGAGTTCCCAGACCACTGGCATACGACAATACCATTAACCGATGGCGGGGATTTCTACACCAGCAACGGTGTTCTTTTTGTTCACGGCCGCGGCAGGTACTCGATGCGGTCGGCCCAATCCCAATCCAGGGCTTCGCGCCAAAAATCCAGCAGCAGCCGGGCTTGCCGGCCGTAGGCAATGGCCGGCACAGAGCGGCGGAAGAGGATGACGCCGGCGTGGCCCAAACCCTCGCGCGTCAGTTTGCCGGCGTGCATCGGAAGGCTCGCCCGGTCAAACCCAACGAGAATCATCTCCGATTCCCGCAACGCCATCAGTAACGCGGGGTCTTTGGCCGACAGATAAGCGCCTTCCTTCCAGTCCGAAATGTGGAGGATGGGAAAGCCAGCCTCGATTTGGCGGCACGCGGCCGCCAACCGATGCGAGGTGTTTTCATCGGCCAGCAGCCGCGCTTTCACGCCCCGGCCTCGGCTGCGCGCTGTTGCGCGATTTCGTTGGGATAGGACTTCGCAAAGGCCAGCGCGCACCGGACCAGGGCGGGCGGCCATCGGAAGTGATCAGCGGTCCTGGCGATGGTTTTGGCTTCCTGAAACACGTCGGCCACTTCCCAGACAGCGACGCGGTGTCCCGGCAGGTATGCCTCGCGACCGCCCTCGGCGTCGCGAAAAGCGATGCCCGGGAATTCCTCTTCCAGGGCTTTTTCCTTGAGGTAAAGACTGCACAAAGTGGCCACCTCCAGATGACGGCGCCTGGCCTGACGCGCGAGCAAGGCGGCGTGGCCGGCTTCGATCCGGCAAGATTGCACAACGGTTGGCATGGTTGAAGTGTCGTCTACAATGTGGACGCAGTCAAGGCCTTTGGCTCAGAGATTCCCTTGCTTTGGGATGGGTTGCGCGGTAACTTGGCGCCATTCGGGCGGCCCCGCCGGTTCCGGCTCGAAGGAAGCCGGAAAGAAGGGGTTGCCCGATGACAGAACCGATGGCAACAACAACGCAATTGGAACTGAATAGTGAACTGAAACGCGCCCGAGACGGCTCAGGGTTCGAGCCGCGCGCAGTGAACCTGAAAATAAAAGCAACTTGCCAGGAGCATCTATGAAATTGAATCCCGCACTCACCTGCCTTATCCTTGGCGGCGTCCTCGTTTTCTCAAGCGGCTGCCAATCCACCCTCAAGGCCACCTACGCCCCACTTTACAAACCCGACTATTCCAAACTGGCCAGGACCCAGGTGGCGCTGGGCCCGGTAACGGACGCGCGAAGCGCGAAGCCAAACGTCTATTATGTGAACTCGAAAAACGGGGACAGTGGAGTGTTCGACCGGCCTGCGGCTAATATTGTGCGCGAAGCAGTTAACAAAGAATTGCTGAGGGCCGGGCAGCATGTCTTCAGGATTTCCACCAACTCTGCCTCCCTAGGCTGCGAGCTGCTCGAACTCCAGGCCGGCATTACCGAGCCGTTCTTTCAGCCTCCTACACTTGATTTGAGTGTGGCGATCCGTTTCGAGTGGAGGGACCAGAACGGCACGCTGCTGTGGTCCGATGAACACAGCGAGCACCGGTTCCGAAAGCTGGGCTGGCGCGGTGTGCCCCGTCTTGCCGGCTGCGATCAAGCGGCGGTGCGCGACTACGGCAATGAGCTGATCAATGACCTGCTGCCGCGGGTGATCGAAAAGGAACTGCGCTCGGTTCCCTTGCTGCAGCAGCCCGGCAAGTGACGGGGCTGGGGGGAAACGGCGTGGATTGGGTGGCAGAGCGGCGGGCGGGGTCAATCCCAAAGGGATTGAATCTCTCAGCCCAAATAAAGGTTATAGGTCGCCCCTGGCGGGGCTGCCTCTGGCGCCCGCATAAACAGATACGCAGCGCGGCGGAGCCGCAACCAAAGGGCTGAGTTTGAATTGAGAATTTGTCATTGAGAATTTGCCATTTGTCATTCGGAAACACGGTTCGGAAAATTTTGTTAAAAATGCGCAATTCTCAGCAATAGCAGTTCAGAGCGCCGCTACGGATGGGGGTCTTTTGGAGCGGCTTTGAGTTCGAGGTGGAGGTCGCGGAGTTGTTTGGGTTCCACCGGGGCCGGCGCGCCGGCCATCAGGTCCGCGCCTTTGGCGGTCTTGGGGAAGGCGATGACGTCGCGGATGCTCGATGTGCCGCAGAGGATGGCCAGGAGACGATCAAAGCCCAGCGCAATGCCGCCGTGGGGCGGCGCGCCGTACTTGAAGGCTTCGAGCATGTAGCCGAATCTGGCTTTGACCACATCCGGCGGAATTTGCAGGAGCTGCTCGAAGATGACTTTCTGAAGTTCGGGCTGGTGGATGCGGATGGAGCCGCCGCCTAACTCGATGCCGTTGACAACGATGTCGTAGTGCTGGCCGCGCACTTTTTTCGGGTCGCTGGACAGGAGCGGAATGTCCTCGGCGACGGGGGCGGTGAAGGGATGGTGGCTGGAATACCATCGGTTTTGTTCGCGGTCGAAACCGAGCAGCGGGAATTCAATGACCCAGAGGAAATGGAACGCGCTTTCGGGAATGGCGAGCTTGCCCTGGGTCTTGAGAAGGTCGGCGCAGTAGAGGCGGATTTTGCCGAGGATTTCGCAGGCGTTGAGCCATTGGTCGGCGGCGAAGAGAATCAGGTCGCCTTCCTCGATTTTTAGTTTTTCGGCAAGGGCGGCTTTTTCGGCGGGGTTGAAGAATTTGACGATGGGGGATTTCCACTCGCCGTTTTCGACTTTGATCCAGGCCAGGCCGCGCGCGCCGAAGCTCTTGGCGTAGTCGGTCATGGTGTCTATCTGGCCCTGTGTGGCGCAGGCCATGCCTTTGGCGTTGAGGGCCTTGACAACGCCGCCGGCGGCGACCGCGCCGGCGAAAACCTTGAATTTGCTGGGGCGAAATTCGTCGGTGAAATCGGCCAGTTCGATGCCGAAGCGGGTGTCCGGCTTGTCGCTGCCCCACCGGTTCAGGGCGTCGGCGAAGGAAATGCGCGGGAAGGGAGCGGGCACGTCCACGTTGAGGGCGAGTTTCCAGAGGCGCTGGAGGAGGCCTTCGACGAGGGCGTAGATGTCCTGGCGCTCGATGAAGCTCATTTCGACATCGATCTGGGTGAATTCGAGCTGGCGGTCGGCCCGCTGGTCTTCGTCGCGGAAGCATCGGGCGATTTGGTAGTACTTTTCCAGGCCGGCGACCATGAGCATTTGTTTGAATTGCTGTGGCGATTGGGGGAGGGCGTAAAAGGTGCCCGGCTCGCGGCGGTTGGGAACGAGGAATTCGCGCGCGCCTTCGGGGGTGGATTTGAAGAGGATGGGGGTCTCGACTTCGGTGAAACCGTGCTCGTCCATATAGAGGCGTGTGGCGGCGGCGACTTTGGAGCGGAGGCGGAGGTTGCGGGCCATTTCCGGGCGGCGCAGGTCCAGGTAGCGATATTGGAGGCGGAGTTCCTCGTTGACGGTGCGGGCGATTTCCGGGTCGTCCACGGGAAAGGGAAGGACTTCGGCCGCGTTGAGAAGTTCGAGAGCGGCGGCGGCGATTTCGATTTCGCCGGTGGCAATTTTTGGATTGTTGGTGCCGGCCGGGCGGGCGCGAACCTTGCCGGAGACGGTGACGACGCACTCGGCGCGGAGGGCGGCGGCGCGGTCGAAAAGTTCCTTGGGCAAATCGGAAGGGTCAAAAACGGTCTGGGTGCGGCCTTCGCGGTCGCGGATGTCAATGAAGATAAGGCCGCCGAGGTCGCGGCGGGAATGAACCCAGCCGGAAAGGACGACGGACTGCCCGGCGTGTTCGGGGCGCAATTGGTTACAGTGATGGGTGCGTCTCATGATTGCGGATTGCGGATTGCGGATTGCGGATTGCGGATTGGCCGCGAAAAGGCGCAAAACGCGCAAAAGGGGGATTTCCCATTCTGGGCCTTTTGCGCCTTTTTGCGGCTGAAATTCATAGTCGGATTACGGATTGCGGATTGCCGTGCGGAGTGGGCTTGGTGGAGTGATGGGAAATGGAATGAGGCGCGGGGCGCGGCCTGCGGCATCCCGATGCGGCATCGGGACGCGCGCTCCCCGGAAATTAGGAGGCGCGCCGCCTCAGAGTTCGAAATCAAAGACCATGACGGTGTCCACCAGGGAAGGCATGGCGGCCTTGAAGCGCTCGTGTTCAGGATGGACGAGATAGGCGTCGCGAGCGGCGGCGTTGGCAAAGGTCATGATGAACCCATGCGTGAGGCCCTGGCTGCGGCCTTCGGCGCTGCAGTTGGCGCCGGAGACGTAGTCGTCAATGCCCGGCACGGATTCCGACAAGTCCAGGACCTCGTCGAAGAACTTGTTGACTTGCTCTTCGGTGGTCCCCTCTTTGAATTTGAGCAGGACAATATGTTTTACCTTAGACATGGGGTAACAGTAATCTTGATTCCGGGTTTTGCTCAAGCTTTATATTTCATTTATCGTTGCGGATTGCGGATTGCGGATTGGTTGCGGCGGTTGGAGTTCGACGTGATTATTTTGCCACTCATTGAACGGGAGTTGAGGACGCGCGCGCGGAGCCGGGCGCTGTACTGGACGCGCTTTGCGGTGGCGCTGGGAGGGCTTCTTTTTTGTCTGCCGTTTGCGGTGACATCCGGCGGGATGCCGTTGGGCCTGCAGGCGGTGGGACATTCGGTTTTCACGGACATCGTTGTTGCGGCATTTGTCCTGAGCTGCTGCGCCGGTTTTTTGACGGTGGACAGGATCAGCCGGGAACGGCGGGACGGGACGCTGGGGCTGCTGTACTTGACGCGGGTGAAGGAGCTGGACGTGTTGCTGGGCAGTTTTGGGGCGGCGGGAATTGCGTGCGTGTGCGCGCTGGTGGCGTTTCTGCCGGTCATTATGCTGCCGGTGCTGGCCGGGGGCGTGACGGGAGGGGAGGCGTTTCGCACGATGCTGGTTTTGTTGGACACGCTGCTGCTGTCGCTGGCGGCGGGTTTGTGGGCGTCGGCCGGGGCGCGGGGATGGTTCAAGAGCGCGCAGGCGCTGGCGGGGATGTTGCTGCTCATCCTGGTTACAGGGCGGCTTTTTCCGTGGGTTGGGCTGGGGCGTTGTGTGCGCTTGCTCACCCCACTGACCACGCTGCACTTGGCGGCTGATGCCTCTTATACCGTCAACTCAGGGTGGTTCTGGATGTCGCTGGCGGCGGTGCTTTTGATTTCGTGTCTGTTGCTGATGGCGGCCGGGTTCCGGCTGCGGCGGGCGATGCGGGATGGGGTTGGGATGACGGATTGTTTTGCGGCGGCGGATCCGGAGGAATGGCGCGGGTTCACGCTGGTTTCCTGGAAGATTGGATACCCGGAAACAGGGGGGGTGGCGGGTCAGGCGGATCCGGAGAGCTGGCCTGTGTGGCTTTTTGGGCAGACTTATTACATCAGCGGCTGCTTGGTGGATCAGTCGGATCCGGTGCGGTGGCTTGTGCGGCGGCAGCGCGGGATCAAGGCGGCTATATGGGCGGGGGTGTTTTGTGGGGTGATTTCTGTTTTCGGAACTTCGCTGGTTCCCTGGAGGATGATCATGGGATCGGTTGCGATTCAGCCGGTTTACCAGGCCCTTGCATTTGTGCAAGGGTGCCTGTTCGGTTGGGCGGCGAGCCGGTTTTTTGTGGAGGCGCGGCGCAGCGGCGAGTTGGAATTGTTGCTGACTTCGCCCGTGGGCGCGAAGACGATTGTGTCCAGCCAATGGAAGGAACTCAGGCGGCTGTTCGCGTGGCCTGTAACCATCCTGGTGGCTCTCCATCTGATTCCAGCGGCCATCAACGCTGCGAATAATTACTCAAGGAGCGGCGGAGGGGGGGTTGGTCATTTGGTCGTTGTGCAGTCGGTGAACTGTGCCAGCACCATTATCAGCATCGGGGCGCTGATTTGGGCGGGGCTTTGGTTCGGCTTGAAGGCGCGTTCCCCGGCTGGCGCGCTGGCGCGGATTATCCTTTTTGGCCAGGTAGCGCCTTATGTGGCGAGTCTCGCGGGAATGATGGTCATGAGCCTGTTTGCCGTCGCCATCATGAACCGTGCCGGCAGCCGGATCGGCAGCTCCTACCTTTTTGGCCTGTATTTGGTGCCGACTGTTGCGGTCTTGCTCTACTACGTCTGGCTGATTCGATGGGCGCGGCGGCGGTTGGCGGGGGAGTTGCGGACTGCCGCCACGGACAGGTTTAGTTTGGGGCGGTTGATTTCCGGGGCGCGTGCGGGGCTGAACTCGGTTGTGAGCAAGGCGCGGAATTGGCCGCCGGCGCCCGAGGGGTGAGCGGCGGTCATTGACCGGCCGCTACAGGGAAGCCGATGCGCGAAGCGCCTTGGAGTGCGGAACGACAGTTCCGCTTTGCCGTGACATGAGGGAAAGCGGCGTTGTCGCGCCGCACTCCAAAGGGACGAAAGGGGGCGTGGGGAAAGAAAAAGGCCCGGGAAGGTTCCCGGGCCTTTTGAGGTGTCGTGATCCGGGGGGATCAAGACAGAAGAGTTGCCTTATGGCAGAACGTGGTTGGTCGGCAAGATTTGGCAGACCGGCTTGGTGCCCACGTTGTTGGGGCTGTAGCTGGAGGTGAAGGCCTGTGCGCTGTCGTTCGGGCAGGAGGGCAGTTCGCCATTGGAGCCGCGGCCCATGTAGGGCTGGATGTCGGTGCCGGCCGGGGTGTCGGTGTTCTGCTTATGCTGTTCCATGGCCCACTGGCCTTTGGCGCCGTCAATAATGCGGAGGTTGTTGATGCAGGCGTTGGTTTGCGCGGTGGTGCGGGCGCGGACGAAGTTGGGAATCGCGATGGCGGCGAGGAGGCCGATGATGGCGACCACGATCATGATCTCAACCAGCGTAAATCCCGATTTGCGAGTGACGTTATTTTTCATATTCAATAGCTGACCTTTCAAAGGCGGCGTGAACGAAGCAAGAGGCGGGTTTAGATTATTACAATCATGTTCACTGATTGCCTTTTGCAACCGCATGTCTGACCTTAGCAACCCCCGTGCCAATAGCAAGTTTCGGCAAGTTTCTCAAAAAAACAAGCGGAAAAGCTTCTTTGCGCGGGCAAAAGCGGCTGGCAATGCGCCGGAACCGCCCGCAAAACGCCTGGGCAGCCGCCCGGAAGGCCAATGGGGCGGCGAGTCCCATGTCGCTCTGGCACAGCAACTTGCGCCGGGCGTGGAACTTTTTGCCGGGGGGAAAGTTGGGCTGGAAGCGGTTCATTGGCTCTTTTGCGGGGCCGCGGGAGTCGGGGAGAGCGCCTGGCGCAGGAGATCCAGCGCGCGCTGGGAAATGGCAAACTTGAAGGTCTGGCGATCCACCGGACTGTACTGAAGCAGGACATCGGTTCCCTTGTTTTGTGACAGAGCGAGGAAGGCGGTGCCGACCGGTTTCTCTGGTGTGCCGCCCCACGGGCCGGCAATGCCCGTCACGGCCAGCGCGTAGTCGGCGCGGAGAAGACGGCGCGCGCCGTCGGCCATTTCGCGCGCCGCCGGTTCGCTCACGGCCCCATGCCGGCGCAAGGTTTCCGCCCGGACGGCCAGAAGGTCTTGTTTGACTTGGTTGCTGTAGGCGACGACGCCGCCGAGAAAGACGGCGCTGGCGCCGGGAACATTGGTAAGGCGATGGCTCAGGAAGCCGCCCGTGCAGGATTCCGCCACGGCAAGGGTGTTCTTCCGCGCGGCCAGGAGTTGAATGAGGACCAATTCCAGCGTGTCGTCGTTGGCCCCGAAAATGACCGGGCCGAGCAGCTCTTCGACCCGGCGTCTGCCTTCGGCCAGCAGGGCGGCGGCTTTTTCCCCGCGAGCGGCCAGGCGGACGTCCACTTCGCCAATGCGGGCGCAATAGGCCAGTTCCAGACCGTCGCGGACCAAGTCTTGCAACGGGCCGGCGATTTTTTCTTCGACGACGGATTCGCCCAAGCCGGTGGTTTTGAAGGTGTGGCAGAGGAATGGGAAGGAGAGGGGAAATTTGCGGTGGAGGAGCGGGACGACGGAAGTGAGGAACATGGGCCGCAGTTCGCGCGGCGGGCCGGGCAGGAGGATGAGGCATTGGTTGCCGGGGGCGATGTCCAGGGACAGGCCGGGGGCGGTGCCGTTGGGATTGGGGAGGACGGCGGCGCCTTCGGGGATCATGGCCTGGACTTGGACATTGGCGGGCATGGGACGGCGGCGCGCGGCAAAGAACTGTTCGATCCAGGCGAGGGTGGGCGGGTGGAGGACCAGTTTGCGGCCGAGGGTATGGGCGGCAAATTGGCGGGTGAGGTCGTCGCCGGTGGGGCCGAGGCCGCCGGTGACGAGGATGAGATCGGCACGGCCCAAAGACTCGCGGAGGGCGGCCTGGATGCGCGGGCCGTCGTCGGGGACGCACATCTGGCGGGAGACTTCGTAGCCGAGGTCGGCGAGTTGGCGGCAAAGCCACTGCTGGTGGGTGTTGAGGACGCGCCCGACCAGGAGTTCGGCGCCGGTGTTGATGAGTTCGATGCGCATTTTCAAGGAATTGTAAATTGAGAATAGTGAATTGGAAATTAAGATTAGGAGGGTGACTTGACGGGGGCGCCGGTTTATCTTCGAGAACGCTGTCATGGAACGATATGAGCGATATTTGGCCAGGAACTGGTTGTGCTGCGGCGTGATCGGGCTTTTTGCCTTGCTGGTCTGGGGACAGACTATCGGTTACGGATTTGTGTGGGATGACGAGATTCTGGTCTTGCGCAACCAGAGCATCCGGTCGTTCCGGCATCTGCCGGCCATTTTTTCGCGGCTGGACGCGCAATCGCAGGAGGCGGCGCCAAGTTTCCGGCCGGTGCGGACGAGCTTCTACGCGCTGCTTTACGCGGTGGACGGAAAGGAGACGCCGCGGCCGTGGATTTATCATCTGTCCAATGTGGCGTGGCACGGCGCGGCGGCGATGCTGCTGTTCTTGGTCGCGCTGTTGTTGTGGGAACGGCTGACGGGCGGCCTCACGACGGCGGCGCGGACGGCGGCGTTGTTGATGGCGCTGGGCTTCGCGGCCAATCCGGCCAACTCGGAGGCGGTGTGCTGGATCAAGTGCCTAGATGACTTGATGGCGGGGGTTTTTGTGCTGGCGGCGGCGCGGGCGGTGTTGAAATGGAACGGCGGACAGCGCGGATTGTGGGCGGCGCTGGGGTGGTTTTTGTTGGCGGCGTTCTCGAAGGAATCGGCGGCGCCGTTCGCGGTGGTGGTGTTTCTGCTGTTTTATGGTTTCCACAAGTTGCCGTGGCGAAAAAGTGTCCTGTTGACAGTCCCATTTTTGTTGGTGGCGCTTTTTTACGTTGGCTGGCGGCAGGCGGTCATCGGGCGCGCGAGCCAATGTCCGCCGTTGTCGGGGACTTACGCGCAAACGTTGATTGACATGTGCCCCGTGGTGACGGAATACGCGCGGCTGCTTTGGGGGATCCCGCCCTTTTGCGTGGATTACAATTATATGGTGGCGGAGCCGCCTTACGCATTCGTGTCGGGGCGGGTGCTGGGCGGGCTGGCGCTGGCGCTGCTGGCGGGCGGGCTGGCGGTGTGGCTTTGGCGGCGACCACGCTGGCGGCTGACGGCGTTTGGACTGGCCTGGATCGGGCTGTTTCTGCTGCCGGTGTCGAATCTGATTCCGATGATGCAATATATGGCGGAACGGTTTCTTTATTTGCCGATGATGGGTTTCCTGCTGGCGCTGGGGGGAGTGTTCCTGAATTTCTCGCGTCCGCGTCTGGCGGCGGGCGTGGCGGCGGGGGTGGTGTGCGCCTGGGTAGCGGGGAGCGTCCAGAGGATGGGCATCTGGCGGGACGGTCTGACGTTGTTTGTGGCGACGGAGTATGAGCATCCGGGAATCAAGCGGGTGGAACAAAACGCGGTGGCCGCCATTTACGGACTGCCGCAGATGGAGCCGCTGTTCCCAGATTATCGGAAAACGGGCAGTGTGCGGATGCCGGACTCGTTGACGCCGGAGCAAGGCGAAGCGATCATCCGCACGCTGGAAGGAGCGCGGCAGTTGTATCCGGAGAACGCGATGCTGACGACCGACCTGGGGTTTGCGGAGGCGAAAATGGGGCGGTGGCCGGAGGCGGCGGGGCTGCTGGAATTGGCGGTCCGGCAGAAACCGGACTCGGCGCAGTACCGGCTGAATTTGGCCAGCATTTATCTGGCGACCGGCCAAGCCGCCAAGGCAAAGGAGGCGTGCGCCGAGGCGTTGCGGCTGAAACCGGATTTTGAGGACGCGCGGAGTTTGCAGGCCAAGATTGAAAATCGGATGAAGGGCACCAACGCGCCCTAGACACTGGGCAAGCCGGACATAGTGCGGCGGTCATAGACCGCCGCTACAGCAAATTCTCAATCGCCAATTTTCAATTACCCCTTCCGAATTTCCATGCGTTGTGCCGGGCTTGGAATACAAATTTGGGGAGGGGCGGTGTCCATAGGGTGGGAGAGAAAGCGGCGCTGGCGCGCCGCACTCCAAAGCGATCTGAGGGCCGCGCGTCTTGCGCGCGAAGCGCCGTGGAGCGCGGAACGAAGTTCCGCTTTGAAAACGGGGCTGGCGGTTCCGGGGCGGAATCGGTAATGTGGAGCTTTGTGCGGGCGGGATAACCGGACTGTTCCGGGTGGCCACGGAAGGCAGCAGACAGTTTGCGGCGGTCTTCCGACCGCCGCTACGAAAGGAATTTGTTTATGAACGAGTTGGATTCTTTCGAGCAGGAGATGAGGGGGTGGCAGCCGCGGAAACCGGCGGCGCGGTTGGCGCGGCGGTTGTTCGGCCGGGCGGATCATGCCCCGGCGGCGCTGCGGCGGGCGGAGTTCTGGAGCTGGCTGTCGCCGCTGGCGGCTTGCGCGCTGACGGTGCTGGTGGCGGTGGGGAGCGCGAATTATCGCGGGGGATCGCTGGAGGGGAAAGACGGGCCGGACCTCTTTAACGGGTTGAGTCTGGACCCCGTCGCGCCGAGCGCGCCACGAATGGCGCGGTTGAGCCAAATGGACGAGAATGTGCAATGGAATGTGTGCCCGGAGCTGGCTTCCTCGCCAGGAACCTCGTTTGGGGAGTCGTCCGGGCCGGCTGGCGAGCGGCGGGCGGCGGCCACGAATTTGAACCTGAATTGATAACGAATGAATCCTGAACCGCCGCAAACGCCGGCTTCGTCCAAGCCGGGCAGGACCCCCGATAAAGCGCCCGCGGCCGCCAAGCCGGCGGTCAAGCCGTTGCGAGGCGCGCCGCCGCCGCCGCCGAAAGTGGCGCCGCTGTTCCGGCGGCTGGACTGGCTGGCGCTGCTGATTTGCTTGGCGGTGGTGGAGACGATTTACCTTTCGACGCTGGCGCCGGAATTGGGGCTGGAGGATTCGGGGGAACTGCTGACGGGGTCGTTCTGGGCCGGGATTCCGCATCCGCCGGGGTATCCGTTTTGGGCGATTTATTCGTGGCTGTGGACGGAGCTGGTGCCGTTCGGGAATGTGGCTTTTCGTGTGGAGTTGGGCCAGGCGGCGGCAATGGGTTTTGGCTGCTCGCTGATCGCGCTGATGGTGTCGCGGGGAAGCAGCATGCTGATGGAGGGCATCGAGGAGTTGAAGGGGATGGTGGGGAAATGGGAAAGCGCGATTTGCCTGGTGTGCGGGGTGACGGCGGGTTTGCTGATGGCGCTGGATAATGTGATGTGGAAGGAGTCGGTAATCATCAACCGGGCATCGGAGTTCGGAGTGCCGTGGCTGATTCTGGTGTTGTTGTGCATGATGCGGTGGATATACGCGCCGCACCAGAGGGGGTATTTGTATTGCGCGTTTTACTGCCTGGGGATTTGCTCGACGATTCACCAGACGCTGATCGTGGCATTGATGGGCGTGGAGGTCGGGGTTGCATGCACGCAGCCCAAATTGGGGCGCGATTTGTTCCTGCTCAATACGCTGGGCTGGCTGGCGGGGCTGGGGGTTTTGCAATTTTCGACGCCCATCGTGGAGGCCATTTTCAACGTGATCGGCATCGCGTCGCTGATCGCGTGCTTGTGTCTGACGATCCGCACGATGGGGCTGCTGACGGAATGGAAATCGTGCGTGTATATCATATTGCTGATCATAGCGGGCTGCTCGTTTTATTTTTACGAGGCGATAGCGGGCATGACGGACCCGCCGATGGAATGGGGTTATCCGCGGACGGTGCAGGGCTTTTTCCACGCGCTGACGCGGGGCCAGTATGAGAAGATCAATCCGACCAATATCATCGCGCATCCGGACATGTTCATGGTGCAGCTCTGGCTGCTGGTCAAGGGGGTGGCGGACGCGTTCAACTGGGTGTACATGTTTTTTGCCGCGCTGCCGTTTTTGTTCATTACGAAGATGCAGCGGCGGGAGCGGAACT
>Ga0181518_10001888_pt1 | contig 20866 bp, 20 predicted proteins | sample PEATcosm2014_Bin_28_FD_119751 | JGI IMG/M metagenome (GOLD analysis project Ga0181518, IMG submission 119751) | Peatland microbial communities from MTU Mesocosm Facility, Houghton, MI, USA - PEATcosm2014_Bin01_60_metaG | ecosystem: Environmental > Terrestrial > Soil > Wetlands > Peat | place... | reverse complement strand
CCGCCGCTGCCGGGCATGCGGAAGCGCTCGGCCAACAGCGCAGGGTCCCTGGAGCGAAGCCACAAGAGAATGGCGGCAAAGAAGGATACCCACCAGACACCGAAGATCCAGCCCTCCACCCAGCGCCAATCGCCCGATAGCCATAGCAGCAGTCCTAGAAAGACAACGGGGAGAGCCGCCAACTGGAGCCCGGTGATAATCGGCGTCGGGCGCATCGGGATCTGAGAACATCCTACTCCCGAGACGTGCTTGCCCTCTACTGTCGGAGCGGATTGCCGCGTGGGTTTGACAGGACGGCAAGACTCCTTCGGGCGGATCACGGGCAAACTGGAAGTTGAGACCGCCGGACAGCGTGCAGCTACAATGAGTCCAGCAGCGCAGCCCCGACCACGTCCCCGGCATCTGCTTCTTGAACAAAAGCAATCAGCCGCAAATTCCTCAGATCAGGTGGAGCTTTGACCTTCACCAGAACATCGCGATCAAAGTTCTTCCCCTTCTCCACCGTCCCAACTTTGCTGATACTCTCCGCCACCGCGACATGACGGATGTCGCGCCCCTTGTTCTCGCCGGCCGAAACGTGCGATTCCGCGTGATCGAGCGCCACCGCAACGAAGATGTCGGCCTTGCGCGCTTTGAAGTCTCCCGGCAACGCCTCCACCGCCAGGTGAACGCGAATCGTTTTCGGATCGGCTAAAGAAAAGGAAGAAATCCGAACCGGAATCTTGGCATGGCTGCGCGCACTTTCAATCGCGCGGCCTACGGCGAACGCATCGGTCCCGTTCAGTTGCGCCGCTCCATCGATAACCATCTGCGGCGTGTAAGGCTCTCTTACTCCAAGGCGGCGCACATACTCGCCCTGCCGTTCGGTGAAAAAACTCGACGAGTAAGCATCTTTCCACCCATCGTGGTTCCAGTAGTCCACATGTTCGCTAAGAACAATCACCTGTGCTCCCGAGATCGGCTGCGACCCATCCAGCTTCCCCAGCAAGGCATCGGCAGGAGGACAACTAGAACACCCTTCGGAAGTGAACAACTCAACCAGCACCGGCGCATCGCTGCGAGGAGCATCCAGAGCAACCGCGCGACGCAAGCCCATCGGCGTTATCAGAACCAGCAGAGCAAGAATAAGCCAAGTCTTATTCATGGAATCTCCATAACAGACAGAGATGCGCAAGGCCTGGAAAAGGAACCGGGAAACCACACTTCCGCCGTCACTCCCGCTAGAATCTCTCGAGGGACTAGGGGGGGCTGACCACTGCCCACCGCCACTGTTCTCCATGGACACCGCCCGCATCGCCGCTCTCCTCGAACCTTTCCTGGAGCAATCGCTAGAATCATCCCAGCTCGATCAAATATCGATATACATCGATCTGTTAAAACGCTGGAATGCCCGCATCAATCTCACTGCCATCCGCAAAGAAGAAGAAATCGTACCCCGCCACTTCGGCGAGTCCTTCTTCCTCGCTCACCACCTCTTTCCCGAGGGCGAGTCCATCCAAGCTCTGGAGGGTGCCCCGTCCAAGCTCCGCTTGGGCGGGCATGTTCACGTCCTGGACATCGGCTCCGGCGCCGGATTCCCCGCCCTGCCCCTGAAAATCTGGGCCCCAAACATCCACCTGACGCTGATCGAATCGAATCAAAAGAAGGCCGCCTTCCTCCGCGAAGTGGCCCGCGCGCTTACATTGACCAACATCGATGTAATCACCGACCGAGCCGAAACTCTGGCTGCGCGTCCAGACTTCTCACGAGCCGATGTAGTAACCCTTCGAGCCGTCGAGCGCTTCGACACCATCCTCCCCCAAGCCGTAGCCTTCTTGGCCCTGCACGCAAGCCTAGCCCTACTAATAGGAGCCGCCCAGATCCCCCAGTTGACCGCCCTGACCACCCTGAAATGGCACTCGCCAATACCAGTCCCCCAGTCACATGAGAGGGTGTTGTCGATTGGTGTACGCTGTTGAAGTGGGATAGGAGCGACATTATTAAGCAAATAGTGGAAAGCTGGACCAAATAATATATATATTACGAATAAGCAGTGGTCTTAACATCCAATGGTCTCACAATGAGACGTACAAAATAAAAGTGTTTCACGTGAAACACTTTCAAGATGCGGCCGCTCCTGCTGTCGACAAGTCATCAGTGTTTCACGTGAAACACATCAGCTGCCAACAAAATGGGATTCTTTCTCACGTCCGCTAGGGGGTACTCCGGAAAAAATTGATGCTCCGAGTGTTTCACGTGAAACACTCCGTTGCGGTTGCACAAAAATCTGGCATTGATTTCGCGGATGGGTTCACATATTCTGACGCGCAAACACAGAAAATAAAACCATGGGACGCGTCATCGCAGTTGCCAACCAGAAGGGTGGCGTCGGCAAGACTACGACTGCCATCAACCTTGCCGCTTCACTCGCCGCCGCCGAGGTCAACACGCTGCTGGTGGACTGCGATCCGCAGTCGAACTCAACCAGCGGGCTGGGTCTGGTGAAGGATCCCGAGCGCATCAGCATCTATGACGTGATGATGGGGGCCGCCTCCGCCGAGGAGGCGCTGCAGCTCACCGCGCTCGAACAGCTATGGCTGATTCCATCGCACAAGAATCTGATCGGCGCGAACCTCGAACTGGTGTCGGCGGAGCGGCGCGAGTATCGTCTGCGGGATGCGCTTGCCAGTTTGCTTGATCGCTTTCAGTTCATCGTGCTGGACTGTCCGCCGGCGCTTGACCTGCTTACGTTGAACGCGCTGGTTGCTGCGGATGGGGTGTTGATCCCGATGCAGGCGGAATACTTTGCGCTTGAGGGAGTGTCGGAGCTGCTTGACACCATCGAGAGGATACGAGTGGGGCTGAATCCCGCTCTGGTGGTTGAGGGCGTGGTGATCACGATGTTCGATGAACGGACAAACCTGGCGCAGCAGGTGGCGGAGGAGCTGAGGAAATATTTTGGAGAGCAGCTGTGCACGACGACGATCCCGCGAAACATACGGCTGGCCGAGGCCCCCAGCCACGGGCTGCCGGCGCTGATGTATGACGTGCGGTCGCGGGGAGCGGAGAGTTACATACGGCTGGCGAAGGAGATCCTGGACCGGCATGCGGCGCGAGCGGTGAGCGGGCCGGGAGAAGCGGCTTAGATCGATGGATGTAAATATTCATATCCATCGATATATATGGGGACGGAAGAGTTTCTCATTCCCCTGCGGCGGGCGCGGACGGATCCTTCGCTTCGGTCAGGATGACAAATCCTTATAGGGGAATGGGAAAACAGGGGAGATTGCTTGATGACGACATCGAATGCGGCGGCGGTCGACAAGACGGCGCAGAAAACTGGGCCGGAGAAGGCCAGCGAGAAGTTGGCGGAGAAGCGGCGGGCTTTGGGGCGGGGGTTGGAGTCTCTGCTGCCGGGGCCACGAGTGGTGCCGACGGCTCCTACCCTTCCGCAAAGTGCGCGGAAGGATGGGGTACCCGATGGAGCGAGTTCTCAGGTCTCGGATCCCAGTTCTCAGGGAGGCGGAAGGTCGCTTTCTTCTTCTCTTCCTTCCTCGGGCGTTGACGGTGGACGTGCGGGGACGCCCGTCGCTCCACCGGCAAAGTCCGATGGATCGGCGGTTCCTGGGACTTTGGAGACGTTGCAGGCTTCGGGACAGACTCCGGAAGGGGACACGATTTATGTTCTGCCGATCGAGCAGATTGACCACAATCCGCACCAGACTCGGAGGGAATTCGATCAGAACACTCTTGAGGAACTGGCGAATTCGATTGCGGTGCAGGGAGTGTTGCAGCCGATTGTGGTGCGTCCGGGGAACGACGGACGGTTCACCCTGATTTTGGGCGAGCGGCGGTTGCGCGCTTCGGCGAGGCTGGGGAACACGACGATCCCGGCGATCGTGAAGCGGGTCTCGGAGCAGCAGGCGGCGGAGATGACGCTGGTGGAGAACCTGCAGCGTCAGGACCTGAATTGCGTGGAGCAGGCAGAGGCGTTCTCGAACTTGAGCAAGCAGTTCAAGCTTACGCAGGAGGAGATTGGGAAGCGGGCTGGCGTGTCGCGGGAGCAGGTATCGAATTACATGCGGCTGCTGGTGCTGCCGGAGGGCGTGATCGGGGCGTTGCAGAAGGGGAGGTTGACGTACAGCCACGCGCGGACGCTGTTGCATCTGCGGGATAACGTCGAGATCTGGAAGTTCGCGCAAAAGGCGATGGACGAAAAGATGTCGGTGGCGCAACTGGAGGATCTGGTACTTGGCAAAATTTCGCCGACTGGGCCGAGTGAGCCGAAAATGGGAGGCGGGGCGCGGTGGGTGGATCCGAATGTGAAGGCGGCGCAGCGGTCGCTGGAGACGGTGCTGGGAATGAGGGTGCGGATCCGGGATCGGAATGGGAGGGGGAAGATTGTGATTGAGTATGGGACGCTGGAGGATTTTGATCGGGTGGTGCGGATGTTGAAGGGGAAGTGAGGGCGGAAGTTTAGCCGGTATCGGAGTTCCTCGTGGCTGCGGGTGCGCCTGCCCGGGATTTCAAGGGCATATTTTCTTTGTGGCCCAAGTGCCGTTGGGAAGCTTATAAGTGACCCACTGCGGCTCGCTGCCGTCTGGACATAGATCGTTATCGGGATCATCCGACGCCACGGCTTGCAAATTGACCGGCTTCTTTGTCAGGCCAATCGGCTGTCCTGACCAGTTGTGTTTCTCAAAGACTTTGGCCAGGTCATTGACCATTTCGGGTGTGGGATGCTTTTTTGCCATTTATTTGTCTCCTTTGTTGCTCCAGTCAGTTTGGGTGATGTGCAGTTGGCGAGTGCCGAGAAGCTGAGCGCCAGCGTGGAAGGCGATGTCGACGGTGCCCGGCTTGGAGGTGAGCTCGCGAGTAATTTCCACTTTGATGGACTTGATCGGCGGCGGTGTTTTCTTGGTTTTGTCTGCGGCACCAGCCTTGGCGTCGGCGGATGCTGTCTTTTCCTCCGGCGGAAGCACAAAGGCCAAGGGCTTGCCGTTGGCTTCGACTAAGGTGACTTTTCTGAAATCGGGTCCGCTCTTTGCGTTGGCTGCCGGGGCGGCGCCGGTGGCTGGGGCGGAGCTGGTTGTGAGATCCGTGGACTTGATCTCGATCCACTCGGCGTCGTACTGCTTAAGCTCGATGGGGCCGGCTTTGTCGTCTTTTGCTTTGAGTGCGGGGATTGTCAGGTTGTAGATGGAGCCGCTGGGTGCGACGAGTACAACTTTGTCGGGCAGGCTATCTACGGTGGCGGTTACAACGTAGTCGGAAAACGCGGGCAGGGGTGTCGCCGGGGTCTTTGTTTTAGTTTTGTCTTTCTTGGATGGAACTGGCTGGGATGGGTCTGGGTTGGGAGCCGGCTTCGGCGGGCATCCTGCCGTCAGCGGTAGTTCCTCGTCGCCGGCGATCAGATGCCAGCAGGTTGACTTATCAGTATTTTCCGGTCCGTTCTTGAAGCTCGGGCCATCGATGCGATGGATGAGGATGCTTTTTGGGCTCACGCGCGTAACTTCGAAAGCTTTGTCGGGATCATAAAAGGGCAATGAATCCGTCCATTTATCGGGGTAAAAGGGCCACGAGACTTCTACCAACCCGCCGCCATCAGCGAGGTCGGCGTCGGGAACGTCCGCCTGTATTTCCGCCACGCCACCCTTCCCAGTTGATCGATGATAGGGTGGTTCCAGAGCCTTACCATTAACCGAGATCACTGGGGTGCTACGACTGAGAACCTCCGCGCCGGGTATTCCTTGAATCTGAATTTGAATTCGGTGATGGCCAGCAAGGGCCGGGTTTATCGAAGCGCCAAGAATTTTAACTCCGTTCTCGCCAAAACCGTCCGGAGGCGTGCGTTGGATTAGCGGTACGCCGACACCGTATCGGCCGATAATTGTCCCCGGCCCATTTACAAAAGCATCAACCGGCGCAGTCAAGTCAAATCCTTGATTTGACTTGAGAATGAGCCCGTCTTCGGGTTTGGCATATATCTTGTCACCGATTGCAACCTGCGTACTTGTGAAGAAGTTATTGCCCTTTACCGAAACGATCACATTTTTGGCGCCGATTGGTCGCCACTCAACGGAATCTACTCTGGGCGTGAGGTCCAATTGGTAAGTCGCGCTCGACTGCACAACCAGCGATGAGTAGTCTGCCGTGTTTTCATACTTGTGGTCGTCGAATATTTGGGGTCTAGCGAGGCCGAGGGAGAGCCCGTACCAGAAACGGCTAGCGAGGTTGGCGTCCTGAGATTCGAAGGAGGTGAGGGTGGCGCGGTCATATTTCTTCCAGTAGGTTCGGACCGTCGGAAGAAGAATGGCAGTGCAAGGGTTGCCGTCTTTGTCTTTTTCAGCGCCGGCGATGGTGCAGTCGACGTTGGGCAAGGCCATGATGGCGAAGAGTTGCCGTAAGCCTGGGGAGATGGAGCGCCTTCCGAGGACGGGGCGGAACATCCAGCCGAAGACGATCATCTTGGGATCACCGGTCATGCGCTCGTAGGAAACCGTGTCGGTATCGCGATACAAATAGAAGATCTGGCTGCGCTTGCGCGTGCTGAGTCCGATTTGAAATGCGCTCACTGCGGCGGACCCGGCAAAGGCATTCGATTTGCTGCTCAGGGCGGCTGCATTGTAGGTTTTTTCCTGCGGCATTAATGAGACCAGCGATAGATCCCTGCCGTCCTGGCTCTTCAATGTGATCTCGACCACAGCGACGGCATCGTTGGCGGTTCGGGGCGGATCGATGGTGACGTTGAATCCGAGCACTGCCTGAAGGCGTGTGTTGCCGCTGAACGCCAAGCGGTCGGAGAGGGAGCGTTCGAGGATCATGCGCAGGTTAAAGATCTGGTAGGTGAGGTTGACCTGATCGTTGAGAAGGTCGGAGGCGCTGGAGCCGTAAGTCGGGTTAAATCCCTGAAAGGCGGGCGTGGTGTCGAGCGTGGGGGCCTGCGGCGTAACGCTGGCGTTCGTGACATTGGTCTGACGCTGGGTGGTGTTGGGCAAGGGATTGCCATTGGCGTCGACGAGACCAGTATTGACGGTGTTCTGCACGCTGGTGGCGGGAGTCGGCGATCCGGTGATGCTGAGGTTCGTGGTGGTATCGGTCTGGCTGAAACCCTGAATGTTGGAGAGAGCGGCGAGTACGCTCTTCTTATCGATGTAGCTTTGCTGCTGAGCGAGCAGTGTCTGGCTGAGGGACTCAAGCATTAAAGTCAGGGTGCGATTGTCGAACACTTTCGGAGCGCCCACGCTGATGCCATTGCAGTGATGGGGCTTGCCATCCTTCGCATTGTCCTTCGGCGGGCAGACATCGCCGGGATTGCCCTGTCCGTGTGCGGGGATTGTGCAGACGAAGAGGGCGGCTACCAGTGCGATGATGACTCGTGCTCTGAGACTTGCCGGCATTCTTTTCTCCACCTTATTCTCCATCAGAAGAATATGGTGCCTAGGCCTGCTTATTCACAAGTTGCAATTTCTGGTTGCCAACCGCCGCTTGCTTGTCGGCGGCGTCGGCTTTGCTGGCTTCCTTCTTGTAGTTCGCGAATTTTAGCAGGGTATTGAAACCTTCTGTTCCGGCGCTGATAAATATACCGCTTAAAAGGACATCCTCCCATCCACTCACACTCGCTCCAATCGGAGCGAACACTCGAATTCCGGAGCTTGCCAACCACAATCCTATGGCCAACGAAACGAGTCCCATTACCACTTTCTTGCGATTGGGCTTCTGCACCGAATCCGGGAAGAGCGGGTCCAAGATCTCCAAGAATCGTTGCACAACAAAACCAGCGGCAAACGGTACGGTTAGCGTTTGAGCAAGATTGACTGCCTGGTTTGCGTCAACCATTTGTGTCCTCCCTGGACAACCATCACCACTAACATAGAACGACAGGGGCCAGCATTTCCCTTCACTAGCCTCTGGGCATGGTTTGTCTATACTGACGATTGGGCACCAGGAATGAGTTATGGCGATACGGATTCGGTTGGCAGAGGCTTGCGATATTCCGGTGCTTCGGGAGTTGATTGAGGCTTCGGTGCGGGGGTTGCAGGCGGGGGATTATTCTCCGGCGCAATTGGAGGGCGCGCTGCGGACGGTGTATGGAGTGGACACGCAACTGATTTCCGATGGAACTTATTTTGCTGCTGAGGAGACGGATGATTCGGCAGCGGAGGCTTCCGAAGCAGAGTCTCGGGGAGCGCTGCTGGTGGGATGCGGCGGGTGGAGCAAGCGGAAAACTTTGTTTGGCGGCGATCGTTGGAAGGAACTCGTTGCGGGGCGCGAGGATTCGTTGCTTGATCCGGCGCGGGATGCGGCTAAGATCCGGGCATTTTTTGTGCATCCGGCTTGGGCGCGACGCGGGATTGGCGGGATGATTCTGGAAGCTTGTGAGGCGGCGGCTCGTGCGGCGGGGTTCCGGCGGCTGGAGATGGGCGCTACGCTGACGGGGGTTCCTTTTTATCGGACGAAAGGGTATGTGGAGTTGGAGTCCGTCGAGGCGCCGCTGGGGGATGGGTTGACGCTGCCGATTGTGCGGATGGGGAAGGGATTCAGTGGATAGTGGGCAGTGGTTCGGCGGGCAGTGGTCGATGGTCAGTGGGCAGCAGATCGTGTGAGCGGACTTTGGCCAGCTCTTTTGTTTGGGGGGAATCTGGAGAGTAACAAGTGGGATGGAAGAGCTGTTTTGGACATGCGGATTGGTGAGTTTGTTCGTAATCTGTAGGTGATACTACTTCGCGATGCCGTCCAGGTATCGTGTCAGCAGGGCTTCTCCCTGACCTTCAAAATCCACGAACATGATGCCGTTGCCGAATTCGGGATGGCGGGTGACGATGAGTCCTCGGATGACGAGGGGATAACCGTCGAGCCAAAGGGTGGCATGAAGGCGGATGCCGACTGGGAGGGCGCCGACCAACCGGATGTAACAGCCGCCGCGACTGAGGTCGGTGGTTTCGCAGCGCAAGGGGATCTCGCTGTCCTCCCGGAGAATTTCGATTTGGACGTGGACGGTGTAGCGAGCATGGAGGCGGCGATCGGGTTCGTGCAGAGCGGAGGTGGAGTGCTGGGCGTCGGGCGAATTCGGCGAATGCTTCGGCGAATGCATGGATCGGCTCCGGGGTTCGGTGGGAGTGGATTGCTTGGCCCCTGCGATGATCATCGGCGTTAAGGTTCGGCGAGATTAGGGCGGGGCTGTGTTCTTCCCGAATGAGGAGTTTTTCCGCGAGCCTAGGGCGTCACTCCCAGTTCGGTGTAGAGCTCGGCGGGGTTGTAGAGGACTCCGTCTTTTACTACGACGACGGTCTTTCGGATGTCGCTGATGTTGACGGCGGGATTGCCGTCGACCAGGATCAGGTCGGCCAGTTTGCCGGGGGTGATCGAGCCCAGATCCTTATCGAGGCTCATGATGCGAGCAGCGTTCAGCGTGGCATTTTGCAGAACCTGGCTGGGCGGAATGCCAGCCTGGACGTCGAGTTCCAGTTCGCGATGGAGGGCGAATCCGGCCATGGAGTCGGTGCCGGCTTCGATGGGAATTCCGAAGCGATAGAGGAGGCCGGCGAAATCCATCATTTTGGCGAACGACTTTCGGTAGGTTTCGTCCATGCCGGGTGGCGGAACTAGGCCGGTCGAGAGCAGGCCGCGGCGAACCTGCGCGGGCAGGCGGCTAGCGATGGGCTGGAACCCGATGGGTATGTGGCCGGCGCGATTAAGGTATTGATCTTCGAAGATGCTGAGCGTTAGGTCTAGCTTGGTGTGGTGATCCTGCAGCAACTTGATGAAGGACTGCACTTGGGGCGAGGTTAGGTCGAGACCGGCTCCTCTTTTCGCGGGTTCGACCAGACGCGCGATGGTATTGGTGTTTTTGACTTCGGGAAAGAAATTCAGGATGAGGAAATTGATGTGTTGGATTTCGTCGTAGCCTAGCTCTACACATTGCGCGGCGGTCATTTCGGCGGGGATGTGTCCGCTGACGCGGAGGCCGTTTTTGTGGGCTTCGTCAATGATGGCGGGGACTAGCTCGGGCTTGACGGAGCTATAGATTTTGATTTGCACGTAGCCGAGGCGCTTGTAGTTGTCTACGGCGGCTCGGGCTTCGGCTTCGGTTGAGACCAGGACTTTGGTCGGTCCTTGATAGGGGCCACGGCCGTCGATGATTCCGGCGATTACTATGCGGGTGCCGATTTCTTTGCCATCGATGATGCGCTGGCGTCGGGCCATGAGCGATTCGGTGTCGTTGGCCAGGTCGCGGACGGTGGTGACTCCGGCGGCTAGGTTTAGCAGGCCGTCGTTATCGGTTACGTGGGCGTGCATGTCCCAGAGGCCGGGGAGTAGGGTCTTGCCGGTGGCGTCGATGAGAACGGGCATGACGGAGCCGGCCGTCACTTTCTTGCCGACACTCGTGATCCGGTTGTCGTTAACGACAACAAGTTGGTCAGGGACAATCTTCCCGGTTTCTGAATCGAAAACATTGGCGTGGAGAAACCAGATCCCTCCGGGCGCAGGATGAGCGAGTTTGGTGGCGAGGTCGGCGGCTCTCGACTCTTTGACTTTATTTTGGGCGTCGAGGAGGGTTTGGACGGAGGATTCCCATCCCTCGGGAACGATGGAGCCCCAGGTGTCGACGCTGGCGAAGAACTTGCCGGGGTCCCCGAGCCAGACATAGGTGGGCGAGAAATCCAGTCCGCTGATGGCGTAGAGGGAGACGTGTTCTTTGTGACCGGCGGCGGCATTTCCTGTCGATTCTTTTTCAGTAGAAGTCAGATCGAGTTGGGCCATGCGTTGGACGCGTGCCTCGCCTTCAGGGAGCAGAGTAATTTTTCCTCTGTTGTGGAGAGCGGCCTGGGCGAGGAGTGCGATTTCCAATGGCGCGCCGTTGAGGGATGAATAAAATGCCGGGGCCGAGATTTTCTTTTCGCCTTGTTCGTCGTCGTTCTTCCAGCGCGCAGTGCCGGTTTCGAGCGAATACGTTTCGTTGACCGGCGACTTGAGATAATCGTTGCCGGTGATGACCTCCGAAACCGGGATGCCGTCGGGGGCGAGTTTGAGGATGCTGGTGGTTTTGGGACCGCGTCCGCGGTCGTTGAACTGAAAGAAAATGTGGAGCGTGCCGTCGGAGGCGGTCCAGACGGCTTGTTGTCCGGCGAGATTTCCCATCAGCAGGAAGGAATAGCGGGCGGCGGTGACGGGAATGTCGGCGGGGAGGGTGGGGACGGCGGATTGCGGGGGCGTTTGGGCATTGGCTGCCGGCTGCTGCGACCAGAGGATTGACGTGAGCAGCATCGGAAGAATAAAGATGATGACATTTTGCAGCGGAGATTTGTTGGGGCTCATCGGGATCCTTTTGTTTCCATTCGCAAGCAAGCTCATACTAACGTGCGCTACAGTATAATCTTCGCCTCGAAACAAACGGCATGACTGACACGAACCAGACTACCGAAGTGGCGGCAACCGAAACGTCCGTACCGGCGAAAACCGCGATGGAAATAGGCGACATTTTCGCGATACTGCCCCATCGCTATCCATTTCTTTTGATCGACCGGGTGATTGAGCTGGTGCGGATGAAGAGTATTGTCGCGCTGAAAAACGTGACCATCACCGAACCTTTTTTTCAGGGACATTTTCCCGGGAAGCCGATCATGCCGGGGGTGCTGATTGTGGAAGCGATTGCGCAGGCGGGTGGGCTGTTGCTGCTGACCGAGGTTCCGAATCGCGAAGAGATGCTAATGGTGTTTACCGGGATCGAGAAAGCGCGTTTCCGGCGTCCGGTGGTGCCGGGAGATCAGTTGCGGATTGAAGTGGTGGTCCGGGCTTGGCGAATGACGGCGGCTCGTCTGGAAGGCAAGGCGTATGTGGACGGCAAGGTGGCGGCCGAGGCTACGGTGACTTGCCGACTGGTGCCGCGTGCAATGAGCGCGGGAATCGCGGAGTCTGAAGAGAATTTGTAATTTCTGATTTGTAATTGGTAATTGAAAGCTCAAGTTGTTCGATCGCCGATCCAAATTACAAATCACCAATTACAAATTTCGCGATGTCTACGCATCCTACGGCGATCCATCCTATGGTGATCCATTCCACGACGATCATTGATCCGAAAAGCAAGATTCATCCTTCGTGCACGATTGGGCCTTATTGCGTGATCGGGCCAGAGGTGGAACTGGGCGAGGGCTGTTGTCTGGTTTCGCACGTCGCCATCGAAGGGCCAACGAAAATTGGCGCGGACAACCGCTTCTTCCCTTTCACTTCAATTGGCATGGCGCCGCAGGATATCGGCTATGCGGGCGAACCGACGCGGCTGGAAATCGGTGACCATAACGTGATTCGCGAGTTTGCGACGATTAACCGCGGCACGGTGAAGGGCGGAGGATGCACGCGAGTCGGCGACCATAACTTGATCATGGCCTATACGCACATTGCGCATGATTGCCAGATCGGGAGTCACATCATCATGGCGAATGCGGCCACGCTGGGCGGACACGTCACGGTAGGAGACTGGGCAACTGTTGGAGCGCTGTGCCCGGTGCACCACTTCGTGCGGATTGGGACGCATGCCTTCATTGGCGGAGGCACGACCATCACTCGCGATGTGCTGCCATTTTCGAAGACTTCCGCCGAGCGTGGGACGCACGCCTATGGACTAAATGCCGTGGGCCTGGAGCGGCGCGGCTTCACCAAAGAACGAATCAGGAAAATTCATCATGCCTACCGTGTACTGCTCACGTCAAAGTTGAACACGTCGCAGGCACTGGAGAAGCTGCGCGCTGAGGAAGATCGCGGGGATGACATCGAAATGCTCATTCGATTCATCGAGGCCTCGGAACGGGGGATCATCAAGTAGCAACCAGCACTACTCGCAGAAGATTCTTACCTTTTTCCCGTTTCCTTTTTCGATATCGACGTTCATGTTCTCGATGGCTTCCGCCCACTCCTTTTCATTCATCGCGCCGCGAGCCGAGAAGTCCACCCCAAGTTCGGCTAGCTTTTCATTGATTCTTGCCGGAAGCACGGCCAGCAGACCAGCTCCGCTGCGCATGAACGACAAGGGCATGCGAACGTTGACTTGCTCCTGACCCGGCTTGTCAATCACAATTCGCATGAAGCGCGGCTTGCCGGGCTCGGACGCGGAATGCCCCTCTGCTCTTGCTTCAGCAGAGGCTGGCTCCCCGATTTTCTCCAGAAGCCTCTCGGCGTCGGCGACGGAGATTGTGCCCTTCGCCAGCATTTCCAGCACTTTCTTTCGTTCTTCTGACATGACTTCCTCCTTATCGTGTTGCTTGTTTTCAGCTCAGTTTTTCCAAGGCTTCTTCGACGGTGAGTTCTCCGCGAGATAGCTGTTCCAGGACATAAAGGTTCGGCGACGGCGCCGCAAAATTCTGGTCGAGCGCTGCCCCAATTGCGTTCAAACGATTCTTTACGGTCGGATAGCTGATATTGAACAGGCTCTCCATCTTCTTGAGCGAACCATGGTGGCGGATGAACGCGATCACAAAGGCCTGATCGTCAACGCTGAGTCGAGCCAGCGGAGAGACTTCAAAGCTGCCTTCAAGGACGAGGTCGCAGGATGGGCACGCCATCCGCGCCACCTTCAAGGGCCGATTGCAATCCGAACAAGTTGCCTTAGATATATCCATTTAGACTCACTAATATCAATATATTTACAATTAATGATTAAGTTTGTCAATATAAATATTAAGTTTCTTGATTTACGCGAAATCCGGCCTCCACGGATGTCGCAAGTGACTGAGTCGTTTACACTTGTCTTCTGCATGGCCTCCATTCAGAAACTCGGTCTCATCGCCGGCAATGGCAAGTTCCCGTTCCTTGTGCTGGACGCAGCGCGGGCGCAAGGGTACGACGTCGTTGTTGCTGCCATTAAAGAAGAAGCTTTTCCTGAGCTCGAGTCGAAGGGCGCGGCTTCCGTTCACTGGGTTTCTCTGGGTGAGCTGTCGAAGCTGATCGACACTTTTAAAGCCGAGGGCGTCACCCGCGCCATCATGGCGGGGCAGGTGAAGCATAAGCAGATTTTTTCCGCCATCAAGCCGGACTGGCGGCTGGCGAAGCTGCTGCTCTCGCTGGGCACACGCAATACGGATTCGCTATTGGGCGCGGTAGCTAAGGTTCTGGCAGATGAGGGCATCATGCTGGAGAATTCGACCGCGCTGTTGGAACCGCTGCTGGCGAAAACGGGCGTGCTCACGAAGCGAACTCCGAGCGAACTGGAACGCAAGAACATGGAATATGGACGCGCGGTGGGGCGGCGGCTGGCGGAATACGACATTGGGCAGACAGTGGTGATCGCGGAAGCGGCGTGCGTGGCGGTCGAGGCGATGGAAGGCACGGATGCGACGATCGAACGGGCGGGCGAACTGATGCGGTCGTTATACATAGAATCGCAACCCGTCGGCGAGGCTTCGACGTTGAGCCGGGCGCTGACGGTGGTCAAAATTGCGAAGCCGAAACAGGATATGCGCTTCGACGTTCCGGTGGTTGGGGTGAAGACGATTGAGACGATGGTGCGCGCCGGGGCGAGTTGTCTGGCGGTAGACGCGGGGCGATGTCTGTTGCTGGATGGCGAGGCGGTAATCCGCGCGGCGGATGCGGCGGGGATTGCGGTGTGCGCGGAATAAGCTGAGATGATTGGGAGGAATTCAATGTCTGAAGAGGCTCGGTCTGAAGCAGCTCGCATCGCCGACCAACTTCGCCGCGCGTTTGATGGCGAGGCTTGGCATGGCGGTTCTTTGTTTGAAATTCTGGACGGCGTCACGGCGGCGCGGGCGGCGGCTCGTCCGATTGCGGGCGCGCACACGATCTGGGAGCTGGTGCTCCACATTGCGGCTTGGGACGGTGCGGTGCTGCGGCGGCTGGGCGGGGTTGCGGTAGAGCTCTCCGATGCGGAGAATTTTCCGCCGGTTACGGACGCGAGCGAGGCTGCCTGGCACAAGGCGCTGTTGGAGGTGCGGCGGGTTCACGAGGGGCTGGCCGCGGCCGTTGCGGCTCTCCCGGACTCACGGCTTAGCGATATGGTTCCCGGTAAAGAAGGAGCGCACTACACTTTTTATTACATGCTGCATGGCGTGGTGCAGCACGAGCTTTATCATGCGGGGCAGATCGCGCTGATCAAGAAGATGTGAAGTGAACGTCCGAAGTATTAAGGTTGAGTTCTGTTGAGAATGCAGGACGGCCGAGGGCGGCCGTCCCTACGTGGTTTCTGGTTTTGCACTTTCCTATCGGGGTCTGGAACTGCGACAATAGCGCGTTATTTCTTCGTTCCGGAGCACTTATCTGAGCCAGGAATTTTCGAGCAAGGAATTTCCGATCAATGTGGCGGTGATTGGCGTGGGCGCTTTCGGGCGCAATCACGCTCGTGTCTATCGGCAACTGCAGGAGGCGGGCAGCGTGCGGCTGGTGGGAGTGGTCGATCCGAATACAGCGCGGGCCGACGCGGTTGCGCGCGAGTTCGGCTGCCGAGCGTTCGGGTCGATCGAACAGATGCTGACTACGCACAGTGAGGTGCAGGCGGCGTCGGTCGCGGTGCCGACCGTTCTGCATCTGGAGGTCGCGCGCACGCTGATGGAAGCTGGAGTTGACGTCCTCATCGAAAAGCCGTTGGCGGCGACGCTGGGCGAGGCCGACGAGCTGCTGCGGATTGCTTCCGAGCACCAGCGGGTGGCGCAGGTGGGGCATCTCGAGCGTTTCAATCCGGCGGTGCGGGCTACGCTGCCGCTGATCAACCGTCCGATGTTTTTTGAAGTGCACCGGCTGAGCGTGTTCTCTCCGCGGGCGCTGGATGTGGACGTGGTGCTGGACTTGATGATCCACGACCTCGATATTGTGCTTACATTCGTGAAGTCGGGAGTGAAGGAAATCCGGGCGGTGGGGTTGCCGATTCTTTCGGGCAAGGTGGATATCGCGAACGTGCGCATCGAGTTTGAATCGGGGTGCGTGGCCAACTTTACGGCCAGCCGGGTTTCGACGGAGCGCGTGCGCAAGCTGCGTTTCTTTCAGGCGGGGCAATATATTTCGATCGATTATGGACGGCAGGACGTGCTGGTGTTCTCGGTTGGTAGTGCGGCGGGAAGTACAGTGGGAATGGCAGCCGAGCCTAGTGTGAATCCTCAGATCCAGATGGCGAAGCCGCCGATTACGGCGGAGGAGCCGCTGCTGGCGGAGATCAAGGCGTTTCTACAGTCGGTACGGGAGCGGTCGCGTCCGGTGGTTTCGCTGGAGGATGGTCGGCGAGGGCTGGAGCTTGGACTGGCGATTCTCGGCGAGATTGGACGGCACGCGGGACGGATCGGGGTGGGGGGATTGCCGAGGTGAGAGGTCAGATTGCTGACGTTGAACCTCAGCAATCTGACCTCTCACCTCAAACCTCGTTTTAGAGTTGAGGTGGCGGGCTCTGCTGGTCGCCGTTGCCGTGGTGATGGCCTTGTCCCCATTCCTCACGCTTGGCCTGCATTTCGTCCCACTTCTTCTGCTGGGCAGAATCGAGGAGCGCGCGGATCTGCGTGTCGGTGGTCTGGCGGATTTCCATCATCTTGGTGCGGCGATCCTGCTGGGACATAGAGCTGTCCTGGTGCAGAGCCTCCATCTGGGAGTGTTCGGACTGGAGGATGTCCTGCACTTTGGTTTGCTGGTCCGAAGTGAGCTTGAGTTTCTTGGTCAGCTCGGCGGTGCGCTGGGCGGGATCAGGTGGACCGTGGTGCCAGCCAGCGTTGCCCTGCGCGGGTTGCTGATTGTTAGGTTGGCTATCCTGGGCCACCGCAAAAGACGCGCCCATCAAGATGAGGCTGGCGGCGAGAAGAATGAGAAGGTGCTTCCTGAGCATAGGTATCTCCTTTTTTCAGACGAGTGTCTACATCTATGAATGGAATTATGAACTGGAAGTTGCGCGAGAAAGCGGAATTTGCGCAATCTTTGCACAACTTTACAAAGCGTGGTTTTGATTGGCGGGCTATCTCGATCAGCTATCTTCAGCTATCTCTTAATCTATCTATGGCGCTGATGCTCGCTGGGCGGACAGGGGCTGTTTGAGTTGGGCGGCAAACTGCGTTGCCTGCTCGTCGGAGAACTGTAGCTGACTGTCGAGAACCAGGCTCAACTGGTCGGCGCCGTCATCCCGGAATTGTGCCTTCTGGAGGGTGGCACACTCGTGTGCTACGGGGGGGAGTGTGGTTTTGAGGTCTGCGCCCTTTTGCACGGCGGAGAGGATCGATGCGGCGATTTTCTCCCGCAGCGTAACGCCGAGGTCACCGGAGCGGAGCAAGTTGCGGAGTAATCCGTCGGCTTGGACGCGGGTAATTTCGGAGGTGAGAATCAAGCCACTCTTTGCTTCGAGTGAGGGTTCGATCGACGGAGTGAGCCTGACCTCGAGAGTGGCATCGCCGCCGGCGACTTCCATGGGGCTTGGCTGGCCCGGCTGGCAGACCCAGCGCTCGAAGTGCAAGGTCGCTACCACAAGGCTGGCGGGCTCCAGCGGGGTGAGCGTTGCCTGTTGAACCTCAATGCGCTCGCCGCAACGGGGGTAGCGGGTGAGTTCGGAGCGGAGAATGCGGGTGATGTTTTGTTGCAGGTCAGAGAGATCGGCGACGACTGTGAGACGGAAGACGTTGTGGCCATTTTCGGCGGACGTCTCAGGAACCGGCGTCTCAGAAACGACACGGGAGACGGCGCCCGACAATGGGAAAGAGATGGACTGGCCGGAGCTGTTGATCGAGTTTGTCACCGGCGGAAGACTAAAGGTAACGTTCTGGCCGGCGGTGGGAAAGAGGATGCTCATTTCTCCGCCGAGCGCGAGTTGCTCGTTTTGGAAGCTGGCGAGGGCCTTGTCGAGGCTGGCGGCGGAGTTGGAAATCTGTTCGCTCTCGGGTTTGAGAGTCTGGACGATTTGATCCAGAGCCTTTGTTTGCTTGTCGAGTTCGGAATCGGCTTTGGCTAGTTTGGCGCTGATGTCCTTCAAGCCTGACTTTTGAGCGTCAGAAAACGAGGCCAAGAAATTCTGGGTGCCGGCGCGAACCTTGGCAATGGCCTGATCCAAGGCGGCAGTGCGATCGGCCAACGGCGAAGAAGCGGAGGCTTTCTGTAGTGATTCGTGAAAATCCTTCATCTGATCGCCGGCAGCCTGCGTGTATTGCGAAATCTTGGCGAATGCGGCGCGCTGCTCGGCGGTGGCTTGCACGGCAATGGAGCGGCGAAAGTTTTTGAGATCATCCTCTATGTTGAGCTGTTTGCGCGGGTCGGTGCAGTCGTGCACGCAGATGATGGGCATCGTGTTGTGTCCGCTGTTAAGGCCGGCACCGCCGCCCCCACCCCCACCGCCGCGCTGCGCGAGCAAGGTGCGCGGACTGGTGAGCAGAGCGACTCCGACGATCAGTACAGCTACACTGGACATGGACATACCAAGCGAAGATACACGAGGGGCGGATACGCTAGAAAGCCGAGTTCCTTGGTAAAACATACGCCGGGCCACAATGAACATTGTAGCGGTTGAAAGAGAACACAGGATTAGGCGAAGCAACAAAAAGTTCTGATGCCGACGGATGGAAATTGGTGATCTGACCTCTCTGCTCAATGGGCCAAATGCAGCCATTACTCAGGTACTCCCTCGGTTGGCGCAAAAAATGCGACAATAGAATTGGCGGTCGCAACTCCGTACTTTACGTAACTTTACGAAGGAATAGTGCGCGTAATCGTTTGCCCGTAAGGTTGCGCAACATGTTACGCAACCCAGGAGTCGGCCCGCGGCTCTAAGCTTTATAGTCTCTGCCGGATGCCAGTCACCCAAATTCCGTCTCGCGATCCCTTGTCTGGCGGACCATCGTCTGGCGAACCGTCATCTGGCGAACCATCGTCCCGCGAACCAGTGACTCCTGCATCCGACCAACCAGAGCAGCGCGACCTGTTCGAAGCGCAGCATTGGGAAACAGCTTACCGCGGCTTCAATCCCGACGATGTTCCGCATCTTCTCATTCAGCTGCAGGACGATCTCTCGCGGGCGCGCAAGCGCGAAGCGCTGTGGTTGTCGGTCATCCTGCATTTAATGGTGATCATTCTGTTGTGGAACAGCGAGAAGTTGATGGACCTTTTGCCGCACCGGACGCTGAATCTGGCGATTTCGGCGAATCCAGACCAGTCGAAAGATGCGACGTTTTTGGAGTTGCCGCCCGATGAGCAGAAACTGACGCGGCGTCCCGACGCGAAAGTGATTTCGGATAAGGACCGCATCGCGACCAGCAAAGCGCCGCAGATCAATCGAGAAGACTTGAAGAAGATTCTGCAAAGCATGCATCCGGGACAGCCGGGCGCGAACGTGCCACAGCCACCGGCGCAGGGCCAACCGCCGCAGAACCAAGTTGCGCAGAATCAACAACCAACCGCGCCGCAGGAAAATTCGCAGGGGTTCATACCGCCGTCGCAGAGCGATCAGACGGCGCGTCTACAGACACCTCCGCAGAACCGCCCGATGCCGAATTTTAATACTCAGATGACGCCGGGCTCAGCCATCGAACAAGCGGAGCAAGCCGCAGCCGCCAATCGCGGGCGTTCCGGTGGCGGCGTAGCGGGCGACTACGGGATGAGCCAGGGCCGGGGCGGGTACAAGGCGCTGGCTCCAGCGGAAATCCTTACCGACACGATGGGCGTGGACTTCGGGCCCTACATGACGCGGATCGTGCAGATTGTGAAACAGAACTGGTATAGCATCATGCCGCCGTCGGTGTATCCGCCGATTTTTAAACAGGGCAAGCTGGCGATTGAATTCGTCATCATGAAGGATGGCACAGTGCGAGGCTTGGTCTACGACACTTCGTCCGGCGACGTGGGGCTCGACCGGGCTGCGTATGGAAGCATCACCGCATCGACCCCGTTCCCGCCGCTGCCGAAAGAATTTCCCGGCAAACTCCTCGGCCTGCGTTTCTATTATTTTTACAACCTCGAACCCGGCGCCGAATTAAAATGAGCGTCGCAGATGCCCAGCCCATGAATGGGTGGATTTCGCTCTATTTACGGTATCGCTAAAGCGATACCCTGATACGAAACCTAAGCGCCGCTGTTACTTCACATACTTGGGCTCCTCACCCTTCGACCAGGGATCGTAGGTTGCCGCAAAATGCACTCGCTCCGGCCGGGTCGGATGATCGAAGAACCATATTTTGATAAAGGTACTCGGGTCGGGGTCGGCCAAGTTCAGCTCGCCACTTTTTTCGAAGAAGTGGGCGGCGACCTGGTTCTCGTTGGGCACAATGCCGTGGATCACCTCGAGGCCATAGCGGTCCGCCTCGTGCTCAAAATGGCGGCTGACGGCGTTGAAGGCGGGGGTCGCGAGAAAAGCGAGCGCCGTAATCACAAACAGTAAGACCGGCAGGGATGCCCAATCCTGCAAGTCACGAATGCCCCACTGCGCGCCCCATTGCGCCAACATCCAGTTCGACAGCCGGTAGCCTATATACAAGAGGAAGAGAAGGATGGCAGCGTCGATGGAGATTTCTTTGGGAATGTGCAGCAAGACGTAGTGCCCCATCTCGTGTCCGAAGACGGCCAGCGTCTCGGGGATGGTTGCGTGGGCGATTGTGTTGTCCCAAACGACAACGCGCTTGGACGCGCCAAGGCCGGTGACATAAGCATTCAGGCCGGTCTGCTTGGAGCTGGCGTTCATCACAAACATGCGGTCGGCGGGAATCTCCATTCCGCCGCGATGGACGACTTTCTGCATCTCCGACAGCAGAACGGGTTGCACGGTCTGCAGAGGCGTGAATTTATAGAAGAGTGGATCGATGACGAAGGGCTCCAGAAAGAAGAGCGCCAGCAGGATAGGAATGGAAGCGAGCCAGAAATAGAACCACCAGCGGCGCGGGCTGCGCCGGATCGCGAAATAAAGGATCCCGACCAGCAGTGTTTCCACAAT